>SMTZ1_10007461_pt1 | contig 10946 bp, 7 predicted proteins | sample DeeMarSWOR136_30_FD_25667 | JGI IMG/M metagenome (IMG submission 25667)
GCCATCATCTTCGTGTAATCAGTTATCTCTCCTCCGACTACGTTTCGCAGACCGGCCATTATATCCCGGCCGATGTGCCGGGCGCGAATAGTATTTCCCCTGACCAGCCCGAGATGCTTTATGATCCTTCTGCCCTCTATCGTTTCAGTAGTTGACATTAACATTGGTTTACCTCCTTACGTCTTTGTAGCGGTCTTTGCTCCAGAAAAAGATTCTCTCACGCAATACCGAAACAAATAAAATTGCCAGTCCCACTAAAAGTGCCAGCATCGCAATCTTCAACAACAGGCCCACTGTCGGGTCGGTAATGAGGTCTTCGATTGCCTTAAAGCCCCCATATATTATCAGCAGTATCGCAGCCACAGAAAAGATTAACCACCCCATACCTCGCTCGACGCGATTGTAGATGCCGTCCCAGTACTGCTGCCAAAGCCTGTCTTCCGGCTCAATCAATGTCATCTGGTCGGTGATTGCCTTAAGCTGCCTGAACTCCTGAAGCTGGGCCGTACACGCCTTGCAAGCTTTCAGGTGCTCTTCGAATTGACGTATCTGCTCAGCGGAGAGCTCCTCGTCAAGATAACCCATCATCAGGTCTTTATAATCCTCGCAGGCCATCTTAGTCACCTCCTTTCTCTGTACCTAATAATTCTTTAAGTCTTTGTCGGGCGTAATATAATCTGCTCATAACTGTACCCCTGCTGCAAAAAAGGATTTGAGCCATCTGCTCATAGGAAAGATTCTGGAAATGCCTTAATATAATCACCTCACGATGTTTTTGGTCAAGCTTGCCGATGGCTTTCCACAATCTGTCTTTGGTTTCGTTTCTTTCGGCTACAACATCGGGCATAAACGAATCATCAACGTCGGCGACCGGTCCTTGTTCTTCTATCTTTTCGAGGGATTGGCTCCGACGGCTTCGTGTCTTTCTCAGATGGCTAAAGCAAACGTTTCTTAGAATTTGATAGAACCAGGGAAAGAACTTTCGATCAGGCTTGAGTTGTTTGATGTTGCGATATGCCAGGATAAAGGCCTCCTGTGATAGTTCCAAGGCATCGTCACGGTTGCCTACCAGACCGAGCGCGATAGAGTATGCCTTTTTCATATACATTTTGACAATGGTCTCGAATGCTTCTTTTGACCCCCTTCGGGCGGGTTCTGTTAAAATTAATTCTTTTTCACAAACGCTGCTCACTGTATCCGGTTCCAAAACCAGTGGATATGATTCAAAAGCCGGCTTTAATATGTCTTTCTACATTAATATACATCACAAAGTGCAAATTTATTCAATATATTTTTTAGGGGGAGTGCATATTGTAGCAGGATAGTCCAATAAAAATCAGGTGCGAAATACCTAATTTCGTAATTTCTTCGTTGCTTTCTCTTTTTGGGATTTTGTGCGGGTGTATCTGAACTCCCCCTCCTGTTTAGGCTTGCTTTTCTCTTATTTAGTTACCCTTGACCTCGAGCCAGTTGCTGGCGAATATCGCAAAGTCTAACATATTGATAATATCATCGTGGTTGATGTCGCCTGTTGGATGTACCCTCAAATATGGATACGTCTGCTTTTCTCCTATATTCCATATTTCCACAAAGTCCCAGCCGGCATCAGTAAAGGTGCTTCTCGTTTTCATTTCGGCAGTTGTTTTGCCTTCCCCGACATCGCTATTTGACTGGTTAGAAGTGTCAATATCCCAGAAGCAGTTCGACACATTACCGAATAGATCGTACCCCACCAGGCCTCCGACATCCTCGTCACCATCAACATAGCCGGTAGAATAGCAGTATGAGACACTGTCATGGTTACGCCCCACGAGGCCGCCGACTTCATCACCACCGCTGACATCACCGGTAGAATAGCAGTTCGTGATTGTACCTATTGGAGCCGAATAGCTATAATTTCTCCCCACCAGGCCACCGACTCCGTCTCCAGTTCCATTTACATCACCAGTAGAATAGCATTTAGAGAAACTGCCCGAATTCCACCCCGCCAGGCCACCGACACTCGAACCGGTTCCACTCACCAAGCCATTAGAATAACAGTTAGAGAAACTGCCAGAATTCCACCCCGCCAGGCCGCCGACTAAGTAGTAGCCACTTATAGAACCACCGTCAATACCCAGGTTCCTTACTTCGCCGTCTTCTCCAATCCAGCCGAATAGCCCGATATACCAATTTCCAGCCCCGCCGTCATCGATAGTCAAGTTCATTATTTTATGCTCGTTTCCATCAAAGACACCGGTAAAGGCGGTGCCGTCAAAAGGATAACCTGTATTGGCATCCGGGGCGATAACAGCAGTGGTGTAGGTCAGCCCGGCCAGATTGACATCCGTTTCCAGGCGGGTATAGCCGGCCCAGTGATTCGCATCAGCCGCAAAATCGTTAAAATCCGCTAATGACTGTATCCGCCATGGATCTTGCTCCGTGCCCGAGCCATCCAAAGCCGCAGCATTATTTAAGCATAAGCCCACTATCGCCAAAGCAAATAATATTCGCTGCATAATTCGTCCTCCTAATTTGCCGGCAATCCTCCTTAATAGAATGATTATTTTCTATAGTAAAAATAAGTTACCAAAACCATCCTGAAATTGCAAGCTTTTTTTTGTATGGAATCTGTTTTGTGAAAGAGCGAAAAGAACCGTCATTTTTTGGAAAGTACAGCTCTTTCTGCGTACATATTAGGTGAAGGAAATCCCAATAAATATCAGCTGCGAAATGCTTTGCGAATTGGACACTCATTTTATCTTTTTTAATCGATAGTTTTGCCAGGTTGGAATATCGCCACGAAAATCGAGGCATTCACCTTCTTTGGTGAAGAACAGTCCAGGTTGGTACTCATCAAGCCGATCATGCCGCCCGAGATAGAGGATTTCAAGGTATCCATCCTTCTCATATACCCTCGCTTCATATTCTGGATAACCAATCAAGGCCAGCAGTATTTTTGCATAGGTATATGGCTTATAACCATTCCACCTGATACGGTAAGTACCGATATATTTCTTCCACTCCGGTTGGTAGGGAGTAAAGGTATTCGGATCTAATCCTATTGCATTAACATTCCATTCTGTCTCCCAGTTTATGTTATCAAAGAGTTCGTTTCTCTCAACAAGCTGCTCACTGATCATCCTATTCATGATACTGTTTATCCACGCTTGTGCTCCATTACCCTTACTTAACGAGGCATTTACCATGATTACTGCACCGAAACCATACTCAGGATACCAGTACATATACGCTCCAAAGCCCAATCCCCCACCATCGTGACCGAATTGACGGTGCTCGTCTTTAGACTTGTTTCTGAGAATTGGCCATGAATTTATCCCGGATTCTTTTTTCGGATACAAGAAAGGAGAAGGTGTATACATGATATCAATAAAACGCTCGTCAAGAATCTGTCGTTGATCTACTCTTCCACGATTGAGATGAAATTGTATGAATTTGGCCAAGTCCTTTGCACTTGTAAACAAACTCCCGCAGCCAAGATAAAAATTTACTACATCAAGTGGTGTTTCTTTTATATGGGGGACCTGTCCTATGGCCCTGTTACTGTGGTTTCTTATATATATTAAGTCCGTTGTACTGTTAGTCATGTTCAACGGCCTGAAAATTGTTTCGCTTAAATACTCACTATAGGGTTTTCCGCTGTGGACCTGGAGTATATAGGCCACAAGGTCCATGCCAATATTGGAGTAAAGCAGTTTTTCACCGACTTCGTGTCGCAGCCACGTATTGGAGATGCTCTTGATATGGTCTTCGAAGGATACGTTTTCCATTTCCCCGCCGTTACCGACAGTGGTATCGAACGTCAGCCCTGATGTATGAGTTAATAAATGTCGCAGTGTGATCTTCTCCTGGGGATTTTCTTCAAACCGAGAATTGACGGTAAAGTCTGGCAGGTATTTGGTAATAGGGGTATCCAGCTCCACAAGGCCGTCTTGTATCGCAAACATCACGGCTGTGGCCGTGAATACCTTGGTAATGGACATAGCAGCGAAGATAGTCTCTGTTGTGACGGGCTTCTTATGGTCCCTGTTGGTGTGCCCAAAACCGGCCGACCATAGAATGCCATCGCGATCAACCAGCGCGATCGATGCACCTTGAACTTTTTCATCGGCCATAAACTTCTGAGCTGATTGTCGATATTCATCAAATACGACTTGCATCTCTTGATTGATGTTTGTTCTGATGTATTCATCCTGTAACTTCGGATTGACAGAACTACAGCCCGAGCCCAAAAAAACCAACAGAATGGCAAAAACAACGATTAATTGTGCAATACGCTTTGTCCAGATATTACAACTCTCATTTTTCACAACTCTTACTCCTATTGGTCCTTGCTAATGCGGAAATCGTGAACTGGAAAAAGAAACCGCTTGTTCCAGCAAAAACCCATAAGGACCGTCGGACAAATGAGACAGTTATTAATCCGACGGTACTAAGTTTATGTGAAATTTCCCGCTAATATCATTATCAACTTTCTTCATTCTGTAGTTTCGCCAGGTTAAATTGGGGCCACGAAGGTCAAGACACTTTCCTGTGGATGTAAAAAATAGGCCCGGCAGATACTCATCTAACCGGCCACCATCACGATCGCTGTAGCGCGATTCGAGGCTGTTGACATAGAGGTATCCATCTTTCTCGAATACCTTTAAATGAGTTGCATCAAACGTTAAGCCCAGGGCCAGTGCGATCCTTATAGGGATGTCAAGCTTCCAGCCTCTGTGAAGAAATTTATAAGTACCAATATACTTTTTCCATTCCGGTTTGAACCGGGTGAAGCTGTTGGGGTCGGGCGGCTGCCAGGTGGGATACTCGACCCATGGGATCTCGAGAGATTTTTTTTTCTGAACGAGATTCTCGTCGATCAGATCAGAAATACCAAAGAGAATACGAACCGAAGGTATACGATTTAGAGCATTCATCAAATACACATAACCAATCTCATATTCAGGAAACCAATACATATATGAAAGAAATCCCATCGTTGAACCACTATGACCTAATAGGTAGTTTTTATTGTAATCAGAGACTGCCAATCCATTATTATTAAACATGCTGGTAACAAGGCTTTCATCAAGCACTGTTTGGCCATCTACCCTGCCCTCATTGAGAAAAAATTGTACAAAGCGGGCCAGTCCATTGGCACTCGCATACACACCGCCGTCCCCGGCGTTAGGTACATCCATCACCAGGGGCACTTGCTTGATAAAGGGCATATGTCCCACTGCCCGGTTGGGATAGTTCTTGATTAATTCAGGGTCTAACGAACAGTTGGACATTTGTAAGGGAGTAAAAACCTTTTCCTCTACGTATTTGGCAAAAGGTAGGCCGGATTGAACCTGTATAATGTATGCCACCAGATTATACCCTAAGCTGGAATAGGTATATCTCTCACCGACCTTGTGCCTGAGCCATGTATCTGAGATGCTCATCACATGTTCTTCCAATGAACCATAGGACAGCTCCCTGGAATTGCCAACAGGGGCTTCATCCGCAATGCCTGATGTGTGACTCAATAAGTGGCGCAGGGTTATCTTCTTATGCGGATTTTCTTCGAATCGACTATTGACAGTGAACTGTGGGAAGTATTCAATAATAGGGACGTCCAGTTCAAGCAGCCCATCCTGAACCGCAACCATCACAGCCACGGCTGTGATCGGCTTAGACATGGAGGCGATTGCAAATAGTGTGTCGCATGTAACAGGCCTCTTTCGGCTATAATCTGTATAGCCAAATCCGGCCGCCCACAGGATACCGTCACGATCAACTAATGCGATCGATATGCCGGGTATCTTGTCTTTGACCATCATCTCAGGATATAATTGGCGATATTTATCAAAAAAGCTATACATACCCTGGCTTAAGCCGGGCCTTATGTATTCATCCTGTAATTTCGGGTTTACTGTGCGACATCCCGCAGTGGAAATTAATAGCAGGATATTTAAGGTAATGATAAACCTGCAAGACAGCTTTTTCAGCAGGGATTTCCTAATCACCACTTTTCTTTGAAAATCAGCAAAGATGCATTTTATGCCTTGGAACAGGATAGAGCCGCCCTTTCTTATCAAACAGTATATGTCGAAGCTGCGGTTGTGCCGCCTCGGCCGGTCCAGTTTGTATGGAAGAATTCTCCTCGCGGTTTGTCGACACGCTCGTACGTATGGGCGCCAAAGTAATCCCGCTGGGCCTGCAAAAGATTGGCCGGTAGGCGGCCGCAGCGATAGCCGTCGTAGAAAGCCAGAGCTGCACTCATAGCAGGCATCGGAACACCCATCTCCACCGCCGTGGTGACCACGCGCCGCCAGGCCGGTTGTGCCTTCTCGACCGCGTCCTTGAAGAACGGATCAAGCAAAAGGTTTTCCAGATCGGACTTTCTGTCGAACGCTTCTTTTATTTTACCCAAAAAGACCGAACGAATAATGCAGCCGCCGCGCCACATAAGGGCTATACCGCCGTAGTTAAGGTTCCACTTATGTTCCTGCGCCGCGGCCCGCATAAGCTGATAACCCTGGGCATAGCTGACAATCTTCGAGGCATACAGGGCCTGGCGAAGGTCGTCTATGAATGCTTTTTTATCGCCTGTAAAGCTTGCCTTTGGGCCGGTGAGGACCTTGGATGCCGCGACGCGTTCTTCCTTGAGGGCTGAAAGGCATCGTGCGAACACGGCCTCGCCGATTAGTGTCAGCGGCTGGCCGAGGTTCAGTGCCTCGATAGCTGTCCATTTGCCGGTTCCTTTCTGCCCGGCGGTGTCGAGAATAAGGTCGATGACTTCGTTGCCTTCCTCATCTTTATATCCGAGAATGTCACGCGTTATCTCGATTAAGTATGAATCGAGTTCACCATAGTTCCACTCGGTAAAGACCTCATGCATTTCCTGGTTGGTCATACTGAGGCCCTGCTTCATAATCTGGTAGCTCTCGCAAATCATCTGCATATCGCCGTACTCGATTCCATTATGTGTCATTTTTACGAAGTGGCCGGCCCCGTTCTCGCCGACCCAGTCACAGCACGGTTCACCGTCGGGTGTCTTTGCACATATAGACTGGAAGATGGGCTTTACACTTTCCCATGCCTTCGGTGAGCCGCCGGGCATCATCGATGGCCCCTTAAGCGCTCCCTCTTCCCCGCCGGAAACGCCCGTACCGATATAGAGTTTGCCCTTACTCTCGACGTATTCTGTTCGGCGAATGGTGTCGGGGAAATGCGAATTGCCCCCGTCGATTATTATGTCACCGTCTTCAAGGGCCGGCAAAAGTTTTTCGATGAAGGCGTCCACAGGAGGCCCGGCCTTGACCAGAATCATTACCTTGCGGGGCTTTTTCAGGTTCTCAGCAAGCTCCTCAATGGAGTGACAGCCGATGATGTTCTTATCTTTGGCTCGGCCGTTGATAAAGTCGTCGACCTTCGAAACTGTTCGATTAAAGCAGGCCACTGTAAAGCCCTTGCTCTCCATATTAAGTATGAGGTTTTCACCCATAACTGCCAGGCCTATCAGGCCGATATCTGCAATTGCCATTTTATACTACTCCCTTTTTAAATTTCGATTTCACCTTGGTTCAACATTGCCCGGTATATATGCACATTGCATTTTGAATACTTTTCTTTCGATGTTTCGCTGTTTCAACCATACCTTATTCAGCCTTACGCAACAACCTCAGCGCGGTCTCGAGAACACGGTCGTTTCTGCGTAATTCCCTCTCTGTCGTTCGAAAAGGAATGTCGGGTTTTATCCCTTTTCCCTCAAAGCAGGAGCCGTCCGGGCGCAAAGCTTTCCAGGAGGGCAGCCACACCGTTACTCCGTTGCCAAGTTCAACAGGTTTCGGATTACCCGAGCTTCCATACGATCTATCACCAACCAATTTACAGTTGGACGCCTTTTTCATCATTAACAGAAAGGCTTCGCCGCTGCTCATATTTGCCCGACCCATAAGAACAGAAATCTTCCCATGATACCTGATTCTGTTTCCGCTTGGTTCAAGTATTCGTTCTTGAATTTCTCCCCATCCTTCCGGGGCGTCCGTTTTTCTGTAAACATGCTTGGCATATACAACCGGCTTATCAACAAAACAGCCTGCAAACTGTTTTGCCAAACCTTCCCCGCCGCCGCTGTTTGGCCTGACGTCGATAATGAGTCCCTTACAGTCTGAAAAATCTCTTAGGGCATCAAAGGCCGGTTCAAGTGTTTCCGGTTGGTCTACCGACCAGCTGTTTATCAATATATATCCGATATCATCATCAAAACGGCCTGTACTGACCCGCTTATTGAGTTGACGCCAGCCGGGTATTATTCTCTTAAGCAGAGGTATGTTGTAGTTTCGTGTGATATTTCGCCGAAAGCCCCCAACAGTCTCGCCGTCAATCTTGACCCAAAGGTGCATATCTTTTGCATTGATTAACATCCTCGCGGCAATTTTTGCAAACTCCCTTGGTGTCTTGGCCCGTTGCATCAATGGACTGTACCGGTCAAACATCTTGTCCCAATCTATACCTCGAAGGTCACGATAAGAGTATCTCTCGTTAATCGCTTGGCGTAGTGTGTTTATCGCCTTTGTGTTATTGTCAGCTCTATCTGGATCGCCACGACCTTTCTCTTTGCCAAGGTTTCTTACGATTATTTTTCTGCCTTGTTTTGTCCGGCCTGAGTATGCAATCCAAAGCTGTCCGTGCCGATTATAGCTCGCCGAACAGAATCTTGGATTGTTTTCCAATTCTACTATTGCCGGTGTTGACCATCGATTATTCGTATCCAAATCTGCTCTTTTAAGTATCCACCGTTCCCCATCTTCTGTTTCACTCCAGAGCAAGGTCAGTCGTCCCGACGGATTGCCGGCAAAACAGGGGCTGCAAACATTGGCAACTGGATTATTTAAAGATTGGATTTTATTAGTCGGATTATTACGCCCGATATTAGGATTGCCAATACAAAGTCTCTTTCGCTGGTTTTTGCCCAGGCTGTCCCACGCAGTCCAGATTTGATTATTTTGAGAGGCAACCACTGCGGGTGTTACATCAATATTTTTGCCGCTGACCGATGATATTTTCCCTAATCCCATTTTATCATTAACAGTTCGCATGAAAATTGTTGGGGCGTCAGCCTCTTTTGAATAACCTTTGTTGGGAGGATGAAAGTCCCAGCTCCACGCTACAATAACACCGTTACCATAGGCCGAAATAGCAGGCTCCGAATGGTCCTCATGTTGAGGAACGTCTGTCGGGCTGATCTGCACCTCTTTTGACCATTTGCCATTTTCTAATCTGCGAAGATAAATCTCTTTGTCACGGGAATATCTTCCCATCTTGTGCCATTTGTAATAGGTGACCCACATGTGTCCTTTTTCATCACAGGTCATACGGGGATGCATCGCGTCATCATTGGAGCTGGTTATACTCACAGGGCTTCCAATTTTTGATGGTTCTGTAAATGACAAAGTAAATATGTTATATATGTGGCCGCCGGCGTTACTTGTCCAGCAGACCCGAATGTGTCCTTCTTTATCAACCAGAACTGTGCCGTCGTATTCATCGGCTCCCGTTGCAGCAATAGGCATATCTTCCGACCATTTCGACCCGTCGAAGATGCGAAGAAATACATCGCTCGTGCCGTTTCGGTTCGTTGTGAATACGACATATACCTTTCCGTCTTGTCCGCAGGCCACTGACGGGAAGCGTTCGCAAATATAATGGGTCTCTGTTTCTCCTGTCCTCTGCAATGTAGCCGGCATATACGCAATGCCGTCTCGTATTATAGTTTTGCTTATCACAGTTTCTGAAAGCATCTTATTCAGAATGCTTCTCAATTTCAACCAGTCTTTCTCATGGGGACTATTTACTTTGTAAACTATCTTTCCTTCGCGGTCGGCCAGCATCAGAAACGTCCAGCCGTCATCGTTATAACGCTTGTCAAATGAACGGTTCGTATCAAGTAGCTGAACAAATCCGAGCCGATAGTGCTTTTGAAAATCCAATGCGGCCAGCTCATTATCACCCGCTACTGTTCGGATTGTCTGCAGGCCCTTGGGGGCGTATTCAGCCGCAATTCTTCTAAGGGGCTCTGCATCCTGCTGACAGCCGCCGCACCAGCATGAACCGGACATAACGAGCACTGGCGTATTGGCATAGTCCTGTGAATCCACTATTCGTCCGTATATATCCGGCATGTGAAAACCGAGCCTGTCGCTTGAGTAAGACCTCGTGCGTGACTCGGAAGTCTTATACGTCTGCCAGTTTTTCCATTTCTCTTTATCGTCCCCCAAATACACTCCTGTAATCTCAGCAAGAGAAACCTTTGCATAAACACGCGTATCCTTGTTTATATTGTCGAGCAGACCTATTAAGACGGGAATTGAGTTTTTATCACCGATTTGGCCCAGCGACCTCGTGCAGACCCATCGAATACGACCGCCTCTTCCAGCGGCAATTACATTTTCCAATGGTTTGACGGCCTTCTTTGCTTTAACGATTCCAAGGTATGCCGCAGCTTTAGTGGCCTTTTCGTTATTACTGCCTTGTAGTTCTTTAATCCATTGGTTTACCAGTCGCCCCTTCTCTGCATCGGTTGCCGTCTCGTATTCACTCGGAAGCCGGAATAAACCGGCAAAAAACCGTTCATGTCCCTTTAAAGCAGACCTGGTTTGCGAGTCAAGCAGTTCGGCGCAGTCCCATATTTTTGTTGACTCAGAATTTGCAGCTTTGGCTAAATTTCCTGTGAACACCAGAGCAAGCCCAGCCGCAGCAAAAATTACACTTTTGAAACTGCATTTGCTTATCATAAGTACTTCTTCCAAGTTACTATTCATCCGGAATAGTTGGTATATGTCCGCTCGATAATCTGTGCAGCACTTCACCGGCGTGATGTACGAGCAAAATGCCTTTTTCTTCTTTATTTTCGTAATTGGCTATATCAATTTGTTTCGGGTCCATATAGCCAAGGTTCACCTTTCGACATCGTT
>SMTZ1_10013146_pt1 | contig 10946 bp, 9 predicted proteins | sample DeeMarSWOR136_30_FD_25667 | JGI IMG/M metagenome (IMG submission 25667)
CCCCGATAACTTACCCTATTCAAGATGTATCCTCCTTATTTCTTCCAGATTGAGTCTCTTTTAGTATCAATTGCATGGACCAAAGGAGGCAATATCCAGGCAGCTTATATCGATACCATGATAACAGTATTGCTTTTATACCATTCAAGATAGAGTCCGAAAGGCTTGACAAGTTGAAAAGTTATCTAAGATAATACGGAACAGTATGTAGGCTTGTTTCTGTTTACTCTGATGAGTAAGGCCTAAACTGGAGCCCATGCAATTAAAAAACATAAGGAGGTAATAATGACGTAGCTATTAAATTTACCAGGTACTAAATGGTTAGAATAGGAGGCGAAAAGAGTGAAGAAGCTATTATTAGTACTCATTACAGTTGTGGCAGTAAGTGCCACGGTCTTTGCTGGCTGTGCCGAGCCGGAGCCGGAACCGACACCGGCGCCAAAACCAGCCCCGGCGCCAGCCCCGGAACCTGCTAAGCCAATAACTATAAAATTCGGTACCGATTTACCACCGGTTTTACCGCCGGTTCTCGGCCTGCACTGGTGGGCGGACGAGGTTACCAAGGCAACGGAGGGCAGGGTGACCGTAGAGATGTATCCCGCCAGTTCACTGTGCACCCAGGACGCCGCACTTGAAAGCGTTCTTACCGGAGTGGCCGATATGTACTTGCTCAGTATTTCGTCACATCGGAAGATATTTCCTATCACAGATATAACCGGTTTACCCGGTGTTGGTTTCCCCGATGAAACGCTGGAGGTTAACACGGCTCACATGAATACCTTCTTTGAGCTTCTTGATAAATTCCCGGCCGCGGCCGCGGAGTACAAAGACTTCGGGCCGATGTTCTTATATATTATCTACTCCGAGGCTTATCTCATGTCCAAACCGGAAATCCGTGTTCCCAAAGATATCAGTGGATTGAAAGTGGGCAGCAACGGTATCAGGCTGGAGCTTGTGGAAATGCTGGGTGGTGCTCCGGTAACGGACATCCCGCCACTGGCCTATGAGAAGCTGCAGACCGGCGTTACCGAAGCCACTTTCGCCGCCATAAGTGCCGTCCACGACTTCCAGCTTTTCGAGGTTACAGATTACGCACTTGACGTTCCCTTCGGTGGGGGCGGAATGCCCTGTGTCATCAATAAAGACTCCTGGAATAAGATACCCGCCAAAGACCAGCAGATAATGAGAGACCTCGCTCCCGAAGCGGCTAAAGTAAGCCATGTTGCGCTCGCCGACCTCAACACGCTCTCCTGGCAGGAAATGGTGGATTTTGAAATGAAAGTAACGGCAACAGCCGAAGAGAGAGCGCTCTGGGACGCGGAGTTCGCAAAATTATGGGATGAATGGATTAATCAGGCCGTAGCTGCCGGCATGACCAAGAGTGATGCACAGGCTTTATTCGATTGGTGGAAAGGTAAGTCAGACGCAGAATGGGCTAAACAATAGTCCTTTCCAGATTAGCAGCAAGGGGTGGTGTCATGTGATAGAGCCGTTCCGGCACCACCCCTTATTTGGACTGCCAACCAGAATTTGTCGCCTGGTTTTCGAAAGATGACATAACATGGTGTAACATGCAATGGCAGAATAAACTTATAAAACTGCCTTTAAAGACAGAATCGGGGCTATACTCAGTAAGTAAGGTAGCCGCGGTTATAGCTGCAATTGTCCTGGCGGCTATGATGATGTTGACAGTTGCCGACGTTACCGGCCGGTATTTCTTTAACAGCCCGATAAAGGGAACCTGGGAGCTTATCGGTCTATTACTGGTCGGCGCCGGGACCTGGGGGCTGGGTTACTGCCAGATGCAAAAGGCGCATATCAGCATCAATATCATATTACAGCGGTTCTCCCGTAGGATTCAGGCGCTTATGCTCAGCTTTACCTATCTTGTCGGTCTTGCCGCGTTCTCTTTGTTATGCTGGCGCATGTTTATGATGGCCATGAGATATTCATCAACCATGAAGGGGTATGTTACCGATACACTGGAGATTCCTTATCCCCCCTTTATGTTCGCCCTGTCAATCGGTGCCGGAATAATATCATTGATACTAATCGTGGACCTGATACGGTCTCTCGCTGATGTGGTACGGAAATGAGCCCGGCTGAAATAGGACTGATTGGTTTCGCCCTCATGTTGATTCTGATATTACTGGGGGTGAATGTTGCTTTTTGCTTAATCTTACTGGGCTTTACTGGTCTGGCTATATTAATTGGTACCGAGCCAGCGCTCTCCAGTATAGCGATTATTGCCTTCGAAAGAAGCACTGCTTACGACTTCGCCGTAGCTCCCCTATTTCTGCTCATGAGCGCCTTTGTTTCCAGCAGCGAGATCGGCAAAGAAGCCTATGAAATGGCGCGTACCTGGGTGGGACAGTATAGAGGCGGCCTGGCCATGGCTACATCGGTCGCTGCCGGCCTCTTTGCTGCCTGCTGTGGTTCCAGTCTGGCTTCGGCTCTGGCCATGGGTAAGATAGCCTATCCTGAGATGAAGAGACACAACTATGATTCTAAACTTTCGACGGGTATTATCGCTGCCGGAGGCACGCTGGGCATTCTCATCCCGCCCAGCATGGGTTTTATCCTCATTGGCATTCTAACTCAGATGTCCATTGGCAAGCTTTTTATAGCCGGCATCATCCCCGGAATCATCTGCGTGGGATTCTATATAGTTACCATTGCTATCATGTGCAGGATCAATCCTAAAATAGGTCCCGCCAGCCCCGGGACAACCCTCAAACAGAAAGTCGGGTCACTCAGGCTGACCTGGCCGGTACTACTGTTATTCCTGCTGGTTATCGGGGGTATTTACGGGGGCGTTTTCACCCCTACCGAAGCCGGTGGGATTGGAGCTTTTGGGGCTCTGGTCATCAGCCTGGTCCGCAAACAGCTCGATGGCCGGGGTTTTGCTGAGTGTTTAATGGACACAGCCAAAATGTCGGCCATGATGATGGCTTTAATCATAGGCGCCTTCATCTTCAATCAATTCCTGGCAGTAACCAGGATTCCCTTCGTTGCCAGCGAATGGGTTGTCGGACTCGGGCTGAACAGATACATTATCCTGATTATCATTATATTCCTGTATATCATACTCGGTATGATATTTGATATATACGCCATCTTGATCCTTACTCTTCCAATCATCTTCCCCACAATGATAGCACTTGGATTCAATCCCATCTGGTACGCTGTAATCATGGTGAGAGTAATAGAGGTAGGACTGATTTCACCCCCGTTCGGAATAAATCTTTTCGGCCTGGCTGGCGTGGTTGATGTTCCCATGGGCACTCTATACCGGAGTGTAATACCTTTTATTATTTCCGATATATTAAATATTGCGTTGCTGATAGCGTTACCCTCGCTCTCCACGTTCTTACCTGAGATGATGCTAGCCAGATGAGCCCGTTCAGAAGTCATTGTCGCGAGTTACCATATGGATATTTTTTTCGCTACCTGACAACAGCTATAACAGTAAATATTCCAGCCAAGAAAGGCGCAAGAAATGGCAAAAAAGGTATCTGTTAAAATCCCGATAGAGGCTAAATACAGCTTCAAGGTACCACCTCCCCCGATTTCAGCCAGGGATATTAAAGAGACATTTACCACGGATATAGTAGTCATCGGTGCCGGGACATCCGGCAAAGCCGCGGCACTCACAGCCGCAGAAGCAGGCGCCAAGGTCATCCAGATTGATAAACACACTACCTTCAGGTGGGCCGGCGGACATATTGCCGCTATTGGCAGCAGAGTACAGAAAAAACTGGGGATTGAGGTTGACAAGGACGATGTCTGCCTGCAGCTTATGAAGTGGGCTGGAAACAAGCCTGACCAGAGATTTTACAGGCTATGGGCCGACCATAGTGGTGCCGTCATGGACTGGCTGATGGATATGACAGACCCTTTAGGTATTAAGACACTTATGTACCAGGCGCCGTTCCCTGAAGGCTTTGATTGGAGGGAAGAATACTACCCGGAATTCCCAGTCTGCCACTGGCAGACTGACGGCACCAGCACGACTCTCAACCACAGCCTTCTGTTAAATGCGGTGCAGGACCGTACTTTGAAGCTCGGCGTTGAAATACGTTACCAGACCCGGGCGGTGCAACTGGTCAGGCGGGGGAAGGGTAGGGTTACCGGAGTTATTGCCCGTGACAAAGATAACAATTACGTACAGTTTAACGCCCGCAAGGCAGTAATACTCTGTACCGGGGACTACGGCAGTGATTCCGAGATGATGCAGAAATACTGCCCCATTGCCACAGATGTTGCCTTGGAAAATAATATTTACATGAATAACCCGTATTATGTTATTGAAGCCCCGGAACCGCTGAACGTCGGTGACGGGCATAAGATGGCCATGTTGATTGGTGCGGTTATGGAGCCAGGCCCTCATGCGCCGGTCGCCCATGCCACCATAGGCGCCCTCGGTAACACCCCGCATTTACGTGTAAACATTGAAGGATACAGATACGAAAACGAAGACGTGCCTGGTCAGAGCATCGCCAACGCCCTTGTCCGCCAGCCCGGTAAGAAGGTCTGGCAGGTATGCGACAGCAAGTGGGAGGAAGAATTACCGAAAATGGGCGTGGGTTTAGGGAAATTCGTTATAGTTAACAATATGGTTCGTGCTCGTTTCAAGGAGTTCGCGGTTGAAGCTGAAACTGTTGAAGAGCTGGCACGTAAGATAAAAGTACCCGTCCAGACATTCAAGGCTACGGTGGACAGGTATAACGAACTGGCCCGGCTGGGAAAGGACCTGGATTTTGGCAAACGCCCTGATCGACTTACGACAATAGATAAACCGCCGTTCTATGCAGGCCCCATAAGACAGGAGTTCCTGGTTGTCCTGGGCGGCCTTAACACGAATATCATGTTGCAGCCCCTCGATGCAAACAGGAAAGTCATTCCAGGACTATACCTGGCCGGGAACACCGTCGGTAATCGTTTTGCCGTCGATTATCCCACGATGTGTCCCGGGCTTACCCACGGCATGGCCTGGGTTACCGGCCGCTTAGCCGCATTAAACGCCATTGCGGAGAAAACACATTAGTGGTCGGTAAAGCTATTGGAAAGGTAAACGATAGCTTGGATTGTTTGATACTTAACTTTGATTTTGTTGATTTCATATGCCCTCTGAAAGGGCCAGCAGTTCCATATTCTACTTTTTGGTAGGCAATCTAGCTATTTCTTGCTTTATCATAAGTCATAATGTAAAGTTGCTTGAGAAGCATAACGAAGCACGTCTAAAAGATTCCTTTAAATAGGGGGATAATTCCCATGTCAGACAGAAAAAACAAGACTATTGAAGTAAAAGATGAAACATACGTCAGGACACTTAGCCTTATGGGTATCATGGGCGGCGGCGCCGAGGGTATGGTCGACGTGAAGGACGGAAGGATCGTCAGGGTCCGACCGCTGCGCTACGACTGGAAATACACCCGGGAGCAACTTAACCCCTGGACGCTCGAGAAGAACGGTAAAACTCTGGAACCGCTAATGAAATCACTGCCTCCCCCCTTCAATATCGCCTACAAGAAGCGGGCCTACTCCCCCAACAGAGTCACCTACCCACTAAAGAGGGTCGACTGGGACCCCGATGGCGAGAGGAACCCTCAGAACCGGGGCAAAAGTAAATACAAAAGGATCTCTTGGGACGAAGCTGCCAGCCTGGTGGCCAGCGAAATAAAGAGGGTCCAGAAAAAATACGGCCCGCTGGCAATCCTCACACAGACCGAAGGGCACGGAGAATCCAAGATGATAAATCCTTCCCATGGCCCGGCCTCGATCCTCCTCCGCATGATAGGCGGCCATACCCAGCAGATCAGGAATGCGGATAGCTGGGAAGGGTGGTACTGGGGGGCGATGCATGTCTGGGGAACGGGATATCAGGGCATGATGGCGCCGGCAGCTAACGTGGTTAAGGACGTTACCGAAAATACCGAGCTGCTGCTGTGCTGGGGGTGGGACCCGGAAACGTCGCCCTGGGGATTCTGCGGGCAGTTCCCCAGCCGTCTCTGCTATTTCTGGAGCCAGGCCGGTATCAAACAGGTCTATATCTGCCCCGACCTGAACTATGGAGCGGCCGTCCACGCCGACAAATGGATACCGGTGCTGCCCAACACGGACGCGGCCCTGCAACTGGCGATAGCCCACGTCTGGATTACCGAAGGCTCCTACGATATGGACTACGTAACAACGCACACCGTTGGTTTTGATAAATTTAAGGACTATGTTACCGGAAAGGAAGACGGGATCGCCAAGACGCCGGCTTGGGCTTCGCCTAAGTGCGGCGTCCCGGAATGGACGATCAAGGCCCTGGCACGGGAGTTCGCCGCAAAGAAAACGACGATCGCCCACGGTTACGGCGGTTCCTATATCAGGGGACCGTACTCCCACGAGCCCGGCCGTCTCGAGGTTGTTCTGCTGGCCATGCAGGGACTGGGTAAACCGGGCGTCCACCAGTGCAATCCTTACTGGACTGCTCCGGTGATGCCCAGGGCCGTAAAGCCGAAAAATATGCCCCTGGGTACCGTAAGGTCGGACAGAAGAGCCATGTATAACGACCCGGTGCTGCGGTTCCTGGCCGCCCACGCCGCCGCCGACCAGAAACAGCACTTCCCGAAAGTCCTCATGCATGACGCCCTTCTCAATCCCCCCTTCTCGTGGTACGGTACGAGTGCCGCTATGGAAGCGGTAGAAAACCAGTTCGTAAAATACACGTTTCCAGCGTCTAAAGAGGAGGGCGGCTCCGAGATACACATGATATGGTCGGATACCCCCTGCCGGCCTACCTGCTGGAACCACGGCAACAAGGTGATGGAAGAGCTGAGAAGCCCCGAGATAGAATGCATCGTCGTCCAGCACCCATGGCTAGAGAACGACTGCCTATTCGCCGACATTGTCCTGCCGGCTAATACCCATTTCGAGGTGGATGATATCCAGACAAACACAATGCAGGGCGTACAGTTCGAGAACGTGCTGCTCCAGCGGCAGGCCATCAAGCCTATCGGCGAGTCCAAGAGCGATTACGAGATAGTCTTAGAGATCGCTAAAAAGCTGGGTAAGGACGAAGAATTTACCGAGGGACGCTCCATCGAGGACCTGCAGCAATACGTCTTCGACGGCCTGGGGCTGGCGGAGTTCATAAGCTGGGAGGAATTCAAAGACAAGCAGTACTATGTTTATCCCACCGCCAAGGACTGGGAGGATGACATCCCCGGTATGAGACGTTTCTACGAGGACCCCGAGAAGTACCCCATTGAGACCCCTTCCGGCAAGCTCGAGATCTACTCGGAGAGACTGGCTACGCACTTTCCCGATGACCAGGAAAGGCCGCCGATACCCAAATGGATCGAAAAGGGGCCAACCCACGATGAGCGGACGTCGAGTGAAAGGGTCAGGAAGTACTCCCTGCTGATGATGTCCAATCACGGTCGGTGGAGGGTGCACGCCCAGTGTGACGACATCAGCTGGACCAGGGAGATCGAGACATGCAAGGTCAAGGGGTGGGATGGCTATATGTACGAGCCACTCTGGCTCAATCCCCAGACAGCCGTCGAGAGGGGTATCAAGAACGGGGACATCGTCAAGATATACAACGAGAGGGGCACTGTCCTCGGTGGTGCCTACGTAACAGAGCGACTTATGCCCGGGGTCGCCTACATGGACCACGGGGCCCGCGTCGACTCGATAGTCCCGGGAGAGCTAGACAGAGGCGGGGCCATTAACCTCATCTCACCGATTGGAATCTCCTCGAAGAACGCAGCCGGCATGGCCACCAGTGGCTACCTCGTCGAAGTTGAAAGGGTCGGTATGGCACAGATGGAAGAGTGGAGGAATAAGTACCCCGAAGCATTCGAGCGGGAATACGACCCGGCTTCAGGGCTACGTTTTAATGCCTGGATTGAGAAAGGTGATGCATCCAATCAGTAATGAGATATAATAATACTTAACGATCACATGAATTGCGTGATACTTATCTTGTTCGGGACGTGGAGGTCGGCAGTTCAAGTCTGTCCGCCCGATAACCTACTCATTCAAGATATATCCTCCTTCTTTCTTATTCTAGATAGCTTCCAGATTCCGTGTCAATTATATGAATTAGAATGTTTTCATTATATCCAATCAATCATTTACTAATTATGTCTCCCTGGTTTGTGTTATAATCAGGGCATGATGACACCGTATACTGCAAGAAGGCGGCTTCGATGTACTCGGACAGACAGAAGATTTAACAAGCTTGCACAAGCTTGCCTCGCAATATAAACCAGATATCGTCCTTTTGGATTGGGAGATCTCAGAAACCCAGGCTGATGCCATCAAAGGTCTTAGTGTCACTTTCCCTGATATTTCGATTGTTGTACTTACCCTTCCCCATGCTTCTGGAGAATTCCTGGAGGCACTGGCCGCGGGAGCTGGAGGTTATCTCTCGGTAAATCTATCTCCAGAGGATTTCATGCAGTCTCTGTATATGCTTGCCAAAGGAAGCCTTGTGGTTGCTAAAGAAAAAATAGAAGGAGAGGAAGTTGACCTCACTCTTGAAAAGCCGCCAGCGCCATATGAAGAGTTAAGCGAGCGTGAGACAGAGGTGCTCTCATTGGTGGGAAGAGGAAGAACCAATCGTGAAATAGCTGAGGAACTGATTATCTCGGAGCATACGGTTAAGGTTCACCTTCGCACCATACTGAACAAGCTCGATCTCCGCAACCGGCAGCAGGCCGCCTCCTACGCTACTAAAATAGGCCTGGTGAAAGAAATTAAGCCTGAACAAAATCAAGCATGAATCCTCAACGCACAAAAACAACTTATAGTATTACCCCCCATTAATCCATCCGACTTACCCCCTTAAGGTTACAATTAATCCCATAAATAAAAACCTTCCGCCCAGATTAACCCATCTGTAATTTCATATTTTAACGTAATGGGTGATGTTCTATTTTCACCGGTAAGATATCCTTATAATGTGATTCTCTTTTGATACGTATTAGCTGGTACCGGTTGCCGGATCAGTAACCAGTATATATATAAAGTAAAGTGGGTGGAGTGAAATTGATGATTAGGGTCAGCGAGATAGCCGCCATGGCTATCCTTGAAACTCTCCAAGCAAGTGGTATAGGGCCAGACAATGGATTGCGCCTGAAACAAGAAGATATTGGTTTATCCCTTCGCATTGATACACCTAAGAATGACGACAAAGTTACCTGGCACAATAAAAGTATAGTACTTATCGTCGATCAGGATACTGAAAAAAGATGGGCGATGCACTGATTGATATAGAGGAGGGGCCGGAAGAGCCGCGCCTCGTTTTACGCCATAAAGTGCGCACCTAAATAGAATTTAGGAGGTTTTAGAGATGTTTGAGAAAATTCTGGTTTGTCTGGATGGATCCAAGCTCGCCGAGCAAATCTTGCCTTATGCCGTAGAGCAGGCCAAACGTTTTAATAGTAAGATTGTGCTTCTTCAAGCCTATCTCGTGCCGAGTACGGAGCTTGCGGCAGCAACGCAGGGTGCTCCCGCTGCCGCACCACAGGTATTGCAGCAGGAGGAGCAGAGGCTTCAAAAGGAAGCCACAGACTATCTCGAAGAGGTGGCCGAGCCATTGCGAGAAAATGGCTTGGATGTTGCCTGTGTCGTCTTGAATGGTATAGCCGGCGATGTCATTGTCGGTTATGCTCAGAATGAGCCTGTGGACCTGATTGCACTGGCGACACATGGCCACAGCGGCCTCGGGCGAATTGTCTTCGGCAGTGTAGCCGACCACGTTTTGAGAGAATCCGGACTGCCAATTCTGGTAATAAAGCCGCAGGAGACTGAGGACTAACCCATTAGTTATTTAACAAGAACTTGAGGCTTATAAAATATAAGTAAGGAGGTAATCTCCGAAACAGGAGATTAGTGACATGTTTAAAAAGATTTTGGTATGTCTGGATGGTTCCGGATTCGCCGAACAAATTTTACCTTTTGTAATGGCACAGGCCTGTCATTTCGGCAGTAAAATAGTCCTGCTTCGAGTTATCCCAACGTTACCCACTATAGCTAAAACCATGGGCGAGCCTGAACTCGTTGCTGAAGTGCCAGAGCCGGAAAACGTCACCGATAAAGAGGCGAAGGCGATGGCCTACATTGACGGGTTGGTAACATATCTGGAAGAACGAGGGCTGGATGCTGAAGGTGTTATCATAAAAGGCGCGCCTGATGAAGCGATAGTCACGTACGCCAGACAGCATGATATTGATTTGATTGCGCTGGCGATACACGGGCACAGCGGCCTTGGGCGTGCTGTCTGCGGCAGTGTAGCTGACTATGTATTGAGAGAATCAGGAATACCCATCCTTGCAATTAGACCGGAAGAGTCTGAATCTTAAATATAAGAACACTAGTCGAATGTTTTCATCCTATCAGAAGTTCAATTTCTAGCGATAACTCCGGGAACTTAACGCCTCTTTAATAACTGTGATTAGCTAAATACCTGAGTCAATATAGTCTTTTACTTCCAACGGAATTAGTGCACAATACCCCTTTTGGTGTACCTAAATAAGTCCGTTGCAGGATGTTAATCTTACTAAGACAAAAGTTAGAATGTCATGGTAGAGTTTTTAGAATCGGTTAACTGTGTAAATGAGTAAAAAGCAGCTTAAGAGGAACCAGAAAGTACAATACCACAGGGCATTCAAGACCGCTGACAAATCCAGCCACAAGACACGTAAGAAAATGGCGGGGAGAAAGGTAAAATAGCATTCTGAACAAAGAAATGGCAGAAAGCGCTGACCGCCAATAAAGGAATGAAATGGATACAGGACAAATTGCAGTAGTTGTAGGTGCAGGAGCTATTGTTAGTTGGTTCATATACCGTATCTGGCGAGGGAGGACTTAGGTATGGACATAGATTATGGGGCTAAAGTAATCGATAGGGATGGCGAGGTTCTCGGAACCGTGGATTACGTTATACG
>SMTZ1_10017056_pt1 | contig 10946 bp, 12 predicted proteins | sample DeeMarSWOR136_30_FD_25667 | JGI IMG/M metagenome (IMG submission 25667)
AGAAGCATTTTCACTCAAACATACCTTACCGAAGAACCCGTAGCAACAAGAGTGCTAAAGTTCTGGTCCGACATTGTGCTTAACTTAAAACACACCAGCCGTTCTCGCATAATAAAGACTACTCTTGAAAAACATCCGAACCGCAAACGTCCTGCGAATTGCTACTTTTCCATTGAAAGCAATGGCATACGGGACTATGGTCATTAAAGCTAAAACTGTTTATCACAACTGAAACAACGCTAGTCTTTATTTCTATGTAATCAAAATAGAAGAGGGGCGAGCTAAAAATGACAATAATTATTGATATTGTCGATGCTTTGTACTTCATCTTTCCAGCTTACTGCGCCAATGCAGCACCAGTGATTTTTGGCGGAGGCCGCCCAATTGATGCTGATAGAACCTTTATAGATGGAAAGCCTATACTTGGCTCACATAAAACTATTCGAGGCTTTTTTGCTGGTTTAATTGTTGGAACGCTAGTAAGCTTTGTTCAAAATACAGTATATCCCTTGTATCAATCTAATCCACTGCTTGGATTTGCGCTCTCTTTGGGAGCATTGATAGGCGATTTGTTTGACTCCTTTATCAAGCGGCGACTGGTCCTTCCTCCCGGAGCCTCGTTTCCAATTTTAGATCAGCTTGACTTTGTTGTTGGCGCTCTTCTCTTTTCCCTAATGGTTCCGCCGTTACCTCCGTTGAATCTTATTTTAATCATCATAGTCATAACACCTCCTATACATCTTTTAACGAACGTCCTGGCGTTCTTTTTCGGCTTTAAAAGCAAACCTTGGTGAGAAATTGTGTTGCTTGTCTACAGCGTCTATTCTGTTTTTAACTACCTATCTTTAGCCACAAGACGTTTTCAATGTATAAATATGCGATGAAGATGAGAGCGACACCAGTTAGTAGCAGCATGAAGGCTTGGCGAGGCTTGTAAGCATACTTTGTGCTCTGATAAGTTACAAGTAAACCTGTAATTCCCATTGCGTAAACGATCATCGCGGTCAGGCTTTCTAGCAATACCTGATCATGTATACGAGGGCTGACAAAAGAGTTTCCCCACGTAATGGGAGGTTTCACTAGGATGTCGTAGATTCCGCCTCCGAGAAGAAAAGCGCAAAGACCGATTGCTGCAAAGGCGGTAACGAGTAGCGACGGCTTGGTGGTTACCATCTTCCAGTAAGTCTTTCGTGCGAGATAGTTGAGAGACGAAAACTTCTTTTTGAACCATTTTGACACGTTTTATTTCTCCCCGCTTTTCATTAGATACTCCGTCACTTCCTTTGCCCACAAACCCGTATATGAGTTATTTGCTATCTCACTTAAATATTCCTTCCACGAAATGTCTGAAGCGTTTTTCCAGACATCGTATTCTTTTATGATGTTTCTGTAAGCTTTGTCATGAAGCTCACAGAACTTGCTTTCAGTTTCCCTCTTACAGACTTTGCATTTCATTACGTTTCCTTCTTTCTTCCTTTAATGGGCATTTAGGATTAAAACACAGCATCCACGGTCTCTTTCCCCTCATCCGCACAAACACTAAAGGCCACTCACATCCCTTGCAGTTCTTCTGCGCTGGCTTTGCAGTTCCTTTTTGTGGAAGTGGAAACGAGGTTGTGCAGATGCCTTCGAAGTAGTTGGTGCAACCAATGAAACGCTTTCTTGTCTTTCGTGAGTACAGAATCATTAGTTTACCAGTTTTGCAGTCAGGACAGTCGCCGATTATTCGTTCTTGCATTCTTGCTCTTTTTATGGCTTGGCTCAACATTTGACCTATGGTTTGTTCTTTTTCCTTAATTTGTTCGAGAACTGGTTTTAACTGTTTAACAGCCTCGATCAAAACGTTCACTCTATCTTCACTGTTAGTTTGAATTTTTTCCATTTTTCCCTCAAGTTCTCGTGTAAACTTCACAGAGGTCACCATTGGACAATATCTACTGAGGACATCAGCAATGTCAAATCCCAAGTCAGTGGCCACAATCCTTTCTTCCGCGACATAACCTCTACTATAAAGTGTTTCAATAATATCTGCTCTAGTAGCTTTGGTTCCAATTCCTTCTTCTTCCATTTTCTGGAGTAGACTGCTAGGATTGTAACGTGAAAGCGGTTTAGTGAACTTGTCCTCCCGAATAACTCGCTTCATTGGAACTTTTTCGCCCTCTTTTATGACAGGAAGCACCACCTCTTCATCTCTTACGTAAGGTTTGTAAAAACGCATCCATCCTTTCTTCAAAACTCGTCTTCCCCGCAAGTAGAAAGGGTGACCGTTTACAACTATGGAAGCCTTCATGCTTTGCTTGATGGCTGGCTCGCCGAGAACCGCCATGAACCGTCTGACAACTAGGTCCCAAACTCTCTTTTCAGGTTCGCTTAACTGTTTTTCTGGCATATTGCCTGTTGGATATATTGCTGGGTGAGCTGGATCCTCTTTCTTTCCTTCCACAGGTTTTAACTTGGCCTTTTTTAGAAGGTCAGAAGCTAATTTTTTGTAGACTGCTTTTTTCTTCAACTTTTCGAGTATTGCTTTGTAGTCAATTGTTGGTGGCAGTTTTTGACTGCTGGTTCGAGGATAGGAGATTAATGCTTCCAGATATAGACGTTGAGCGATGCTCGATGTTCTTTTTGGAGTGTATCTAAACAAACTGTATGCCTCGGTTTGCAGTTTGCCTAAATCAAAAGGTATTGGAGGCTTTTGCTGAAGCTTTTTTATTTCAATTGTTTCTATTTCACCAGTTTTTCCCTTACATGCCTCCACCACAGCGTTTGCATCTGCTTCTTTCTCAAAAGTCTTTGTTTCGTATTCTGCTTCATAAACGGAGCCTTTGACTTCAACTTCCGATCTTAAGCTCCAGTATGGAGTTGGAACGAAACTTTGAACTTCTTTTTCTCTTCTCACCAAGAACTTCAAGGTTGGTCCCTGCACTCTTCCAGTGCTTAGCGTTGCGTATCTTCCACTCCAGCGTTTGGCTGCCAAAGTTAGTGCACGAGAGAGATTTACGCCATACAGCCAGTCTATTTCGTGTCTCGTTCTTCCAGCTTCTATTAGGGCAAAATTGAGGCTGGGCAGAGGATCTTCGTAAGCTTTTTCCAACTCGTTTTTTGTTAGCGTGGAAAACTTCATTCTTTTTGCTACGCCTTCTTTGTTATCACAGGCGTATTTCAGTATGCAGTATCCGATGAGGCTTCCTTCTAGGTCGTAGTCACAGGCAGCGATAAAGTTTTCTGCGTTGCTCGCCAGCTTTGAAATGACTTCAATCCACGTGCGAGTTTCTTTTGCTCTTCTTTCCGTTGAGTATCGCGGTGCCCATTTAAAGTTGAAAACGGGATAGTGGTTTCTTCTTCCCCTTTCATGCACAACCGTGTATAAATGTCCGAGAGCTGGAACTATAACCAAATTTTGATCTCGGTGAGCAAGGAAGTAAGGCACTCCATCTTCTTCAACTTTTTCAGGTTTTCCCTGAGAATCAAGTGCTTTTGCTATTCTTTGAGCGGCATTTGGTTTTTCGGTGACGATTAAAGTGTATTTTTCCATTAATAAGCGTCCTTTCTTCACTCTCTCAAGATCCACAAAAATTCCATAATAAATCTTTCGTGTTACCTCTTTTAAAGTAACTTTTAGGCACACTTGGCTTATGAATGAGAAATAATCCAAATGTTACAAGGTGAATCTATAAATAGTATGTGGTGATTGTATTCTGCATCTAAACAGAAGTGAGATCATGCCTCAACTGGTAATCTGTGAACAGTGCGGAGCAATCCTTTACAGTGGCGTTGATCTGAAACCTCCTGACGAAATCATTCAGGAGCATGATGGCAAATGCCCAAAATGCGGCAAGAAATTGTCGTTTACACCGAAAAACATTGAAATCAAGCCGGTCGAATAGCTTGTTAGCTTTTTTTAAAATTTCATATTTAGATGAAGTTCCTAGCAGGTTATGTTGCCTTTTTTGAATCAGGCTCTGAATTTGAAAAGGAAACTCATGAAATGTAGGTAATTCGTTCCTCTTCCATTTGACGTATTTTATGTGCGTATGTTTCTCTTCGCTCCTCGATTTCCCGCATTTTCTCTATTATTTCATTGGTTTTATTGATCTCTCCTTCCAGCCCGGTTAAATCCAGTTTGATTTCTACTATTTTTTGTAAAACACTGAGAACGCTTTTCGCCGACTTTGGGTCTCGTAGATAGCCTCGGGTCTCCCCCAACAGGCAAAGAGCATCTATGTTTCTGAATCTAGCTAAGCCCAGAAGAAGACCAGCTGTTCCAACGATAGGGTTTCCTACAGGGCTTGCTACCGCCTTCGCCTGCAATGCTTTATTTAAAAGCTCAGGGTTGGTGGATACTGCTATCACTTTTGGAGCCGCTTCGGTCTCTTGACGGTATCCTCCAACTGTGACAATCATCTTTACACCGCATTCTTCAGCGAAGCCAAGTATGCAGCTAGCCACATCGTATTGCCCCTCAATTGTTTGTGCTTGTTGGTCTCCAGTTAATAGTAAGAGGTCATTTTTTCCGTTATTGTTTTCCCAGAAGTAAAATTCTCCGCGTAGAAGCCTCACACTTCCTTTTTTGTTGACAAGAACATAGTAGGGGAAATGAGGAGAAAACAAATCTGCAAGTTTTTTCGCTTTCAACTGCTTTACGAGATATCGTGTAGCTATTCTTCCAACCATTCCTAACCCAGGGAATCCTTCTACTAAAACGGGGTTCCTCAATTCAACCTCCATTTTTTTCTTAATGATTGTTTTTTCCATTTTAACCTGAACTCCTTGTCGCTACCCTGTATTTCGCATATTTGTCGTCAGGAGAAAATTTGGCTGGGTGAGGTATGTGCACCTTTCCTCCACAGTGTGGACATTTTTCTTGGTTTAATGTATATTTTTCGCATTGTACACATTTCCTAAGCAACCAAACCATCATTTTTCCCTTTTAAATGCACCTTGTCCCCCAACGTTTGTTATATGGTTTACGACGGCTTTACTAGCCTTCTCTAAGAGTCTTTCTGCTTCCCTATAATCTTCAGCTGATACTTCAATGCGGTATTTCGGTGGTGATATGACGTAGACATCAACTATTGTTCCCCTAGGCTTCTCAATTTTCTGAGCGTTTAACAAACTTTCTTGAATCAGTACTACCCCATTAGGCTTTGTGCACTGAAGTTCTAACGTTCCTTTTATCTTTACCATGGATATTTTGATCTTTTCTTTTGCAACTTCAGCGATTGCAGTTGCAATTCCTTTTGGTACGCCTATTTCCAATAGAATATCCACTCCCTCTCTCGCGGTCTTTTCCAGACCTTCATATAGACCTCCAAAAGCTTCTTCGATTATAGAGCCGGCTTTTTCATAAATTTCTTTAACGGGTATTTCTGATTTTTTGGAAACACTCCGTAGCAGACTTTCTGCCTTTCTTTCTCTTTTCCAAACGAGAATTTTTGCTCTTTTGTCATGTTTTGTAACTCTTCTGAGTGACAGGTCCACATGTCCTTTTTCTTCGTTGACTCTTAGAACCTTTAAAACAACTTTTTGTCCTTCGCGTATAAAACTGCGAATGTTTCTGACCCACCCCGAGGCAATCTCGGAAATATGTAGCAGTCCCTCTTTATTATACTCGTCTAACACAACGTACGCACCGTAACTTGTTACGCTTTTGATTGTGGCAATTACGAGGTCGCCTACTTCTGGAAACTCTGGTTTTCTAATTACCATTTTCTCTTCCCCCTCTAGTTTTCTAATCCAGTTCGGCGACGATCTCTCCTTTGATTGAAGCTTTTCCTCCCGAAGGCTCAGCGAGCGTCGCTTCGCAAACGTTGCAATGAACAACGCTTGTGGCGTGACTAAAAATTATCTGTTCGTTTCCACAATCTGGGCATTTCACTCGGAGGAACTTGCTTTTCGGTCTTGGGATGAGTTTTTCCCATTCGCCCATTTTCTTTTTTCCCTCCTACTCAATTGTTAGCTTTTTGAGGCGTATCCCTCTTTTTTGTTGTGTGAAGCCGCAGATTTTGCATTTAAATTTTAAGGTTTGTTTTTTTGTTGTTTTGGAGAATTTTTTTTGAAGCGCATATTTTTGTCCGCCGTATCCGCTTTTTTCTCGTTTATGGCGGCGTTCACCTTTGGCTAGCGCTCTTCTTTTTCCAGCTTTGTATAGGGAAACTGTGTGAGCTTGATGTGCCTTGCATTTTGGACAATACGTGGCGATTTCTTTAGGCATCCTCATATTGTTCACTGCCGTTTCGGTATAGAACATGTAGCTCAATTATATACTTTACCCAGTTTAAATAAAAAAGTAAAGAACGCGGATAATGATGGGTGGCTATGTTTATACGATGTAGGCAATAGTTTTTTTCTGAAGTGTCTCTGTGTTACCTTGATTAAACAATTCCCAACTTAGCTTTAGCATGTCTATGAAAGTATCCTCTACAAACTCTTCAACTGATGAGTAGTCTAAATCAAATTCTTCTATGAGTCTCCAGATTTGTTTGTAACCTTCTTTGGATATCGGAATTTCTACTATGTTTCCGAAACATCTGATGTCGTCAGCAATCAAAGTTTGTAAGAGTTCATCGTTCGGTTTAAGCTCGTAAGCTTCTTTGATAAATTCGAAAATTTGAGCGAGCTCACGTTCAAGTTGAATCCTGATATAGAGCGTACTCAAATACCCCACCTATCTAACTTATCATTCATAAATGTAGAATAAAAATCCATATGAAAAAATCTTATAGAAGTCAGTTCGCAAGCGTACGCATAGCTGAAAGAGAGGGATATCATATTTGGTTATATTCTTCTGTTAGTTTGGCTATTATTTTGTCTTCTCTTTCCTTTGGTATGCCGTCTTTGCTGCCTTGGTTGCTCCAGCTAACGCCGTAAATCCCACAATCTCTCCTTTCACCATATCCATCGGAATTGCAAATACAATTGTGTTACTCTGGTCATAACTAATGTCCTCCAAACTTGACAATGTACGCAAATACATTGCCCGTGGGCTCATCTTTTTCACTGCTTTCTCCAAGTTTTCAGCCGCCGTCAGCTCTCCTTCACTCTTAATAATCACTGCTCGTTTCTCTCGTTCAGCTTCAGCCTGTCGTGCAATCACGCGTTTCATATCTTCAGGCAACTCTACAGTAACTCTACGTCCCCTACTACATCTCGCATTGTCGTTTGTGCATACTTCATCACACTGTTCCACACATTCTGAATATTAACAAGGCTGTCCTTCGTATTCACCACTTTCATGAACACCACCGCGTCAACACTTACACTGATGTTATCTTTAGTCATAACCTCCTGTCGCGAAACATCCAAAGTAATAATTCGCTTGTCCTGCTTCAGAAAACTTTCCGCAAATGGCCACTTAAAGAAGAAACCAGAACCCACAAGCCTCTGGAACTTTCCGAAACGCAATACAATTGCCTCTTCCCACTCCTTATTAATTGCGACAGTAAACGGCAAGAACATCACGGAAACGAATGCGACAATACCGAACAAAGCAGCCAAACCAGGATACGGAACAGCAAGAATAGTCAACGCCAGAAACACCAGAAACAACACTAAGAAAACCGCAAATGGAGCGGGAGAACCCGAATATTCCACACTATTCCTCAAAGCATTAACCTTCACAGTTTTACTCATTCTTGAAACTCACCTCCTTCGTATTATCACTTTCTCCGCAATTCCTATTTCTCTCTTTTGATGTTAATGACTTCTCTGCAAATCAATGGTAGTCGGTTTTTCTGGCTAAAATAGAGTATGAATCTACGCCTTTGTTTCCACTTCCACAGCTACCTCTTGCTTAATAAGAGCCTTAGCATTTTCAACAGGCAAAGTTGCTATATCCTCTGCTTTGAAAGGTCCATATGTTTTCATGTCAGCCCCAACTATCTCTGGAACTTGTTTGAGAAACCGCACCACCATTCCCTTTGCCTTCTTTTTGTCCTTCATACCTGGCAATCGTCCTCTAGAAACTTCTTTGAACAACGCCTGGTAAGACTCTGCAAGTGGCGGGATTTCCGCGTACAACCGTTCCTCCTCTTCAGTTAAGTGGTCTTTGGGCACAGGTTTTCCCGTTTTAGCATTATCTAAAGATTTTTTGTATCGAAGCTGAAGAAGTTTTTTAATGAGAATCTTCACGTTTTTGAATTCACGTTCCATGAGCTTGGCTCTCGTTGTTTTCTTGTCTAACATTCGACTTTCTTCTCGCATCTCTCTCACGTAATCAGCCAGCCTAACATAGAAATCCTTAGGAAGAATCTGAATTTCCTCGTTTTCCATTTCCTTTCTCCACGCATCATAAAGCTCATTATACACTCTATTTATCCTCCTTCACTTTCGCCATTCCTTTACATAGCAATAAGAGCGCTGCCGCAGTTGGTAATTCAACTTGCTGGTTTTTGTATGGACCATAAGTTTGATCTTCCAACCTAAATTTAGGAGCATCCTGCACAATAATCTTTAATGTGCCTTCTTTAAAGGCTATGGCGCTCTTGAAGGGATCAAAACTCTCGAAGCCAGTGACAGGGACCTCCATTTTTTTTAATCCAGTTTTTCCATGCAACGTGTTATTGAGCCTTATTAACCGGTGAGTGTCTGTAGTTACCACAGTGTCGATTTTTGCTGACTTGGTATCTGCACCGTGTTGAGCTATTTTTCTCCAGCTTGCGGGGTCCACGCCCTTTACGAGTGCCCACGGCCTCTTTTCTTTCCAACTTTCTAGAATTGTTTCTTTATGTTGGACAAGTGTTTCGATGACTTTTTTCTTTATTCTTATGTCTTCTAGGTCGTTTGGAGTGGCTGTTGAAAGAAATTCACGGGTTCCACGGGCGATTCTTCCGCTCCATCCCGGCTCTTCTAGGTTAGGTCCAGTTAGTATGTGTGTTCTACTCTGATCTAGTTTCTCCTCTATCAATCCGTGAAGTCTAGTTTCAAGTCCTATTCCAATAATGTAGTCAACTATTTCTTTACGTGCCATTGAATCAAGCAGTTGAATTTCCTCGTTTTCCACGTGAACATGGTATCCTCGGTGTCCAGAAAAATACAGGTTTGTTTCTTTAGAGGAAAAACCGAAGTCTTGTTTCAGCATATCTATAAGTTTTACTGTTTCGTTTTTGGCGGATTCCAAACAGACTTCGCATGGCCATGTTTTCTCGTCAAATTTATGTTCTCCACATGCAGGGCACTCTTCGGGTAGCACACCTTTCCCGACGATGCCGCAGTTGCTGCAGGCCCATGTGTCGTGGATTTTTGCGCATGAAGTTGGGATGTGGTCTGCGTCTATGTCAAAAACCAAGTCAGCGCCCAGCCAGCTTTTCTCCTCCATTTTCTCTTCTGGTCTTTCATAGTAGGCGCTTGAGTAATAGGCGTCTGAGGGAACCAGTGTTTTCAAAGATTTTGTGAGGCCGTTTACATCCTTGAAGCTCTGGTGTCTAACCATGACTTTTCCTTTAAACATGAGAAATCCGAACTCACGTTTTTCAATGAGAGTGGGCGGTTGGATGCTAGATAAATGCTTCTGATAATATTCTGAGAATTTTTTTTTAACAAACTTTTGTGTTTCTATCTTTTTCACGCTCACTCTACTGGAGCCTCTGCTTTAATAGTTCTCAACTTCCTTCGATAATAAGCAAGCGGATGGCGTACCTTTCTGCATATTTCGTCCATGTCCATGCAGACTCTATGAGTACGCAGTGTGTCGCATCTAGGTGGAATATACTTTGTTCGTGAGCCTAGTCCACCAGCTATGTGCTCCGCCTGATAACGGATTAGTCTTTCTTTAAAGTCAGAGAGCGAACGGTAAAGATCGATCACTTCCTCTGCAGTCATGCCTATGTTTGTTAGAAAAGATGTTAACGTGAAACGCTCTATATGAGAGAGATGATTTCCAGAAGCTATTTCACCATACAGGTGTTTGACGCAAGGTGGAAAAGCGGAAATAACAACCTCATCAGGGAATCCTTTCAATTCAATTTTCCCTTTATGCTCTGTAAACGCCTGCTTCAAACGTTCCACACGGTTAGTAAAGCTTTGTGGTAACACAATTTTTTCTTTCACGTCCAGCTTTTTCTCGGTGTGCACATGTACTTCCTCTTGCAAAAGGCGGGTTACATCACCTGTTGTTAAATAAACTTCTCCTTTAGACACAACTCGGTTAACAATTTTCCATCCTTTAGCCTGAAATCTAGTTGCGTTTCTTAAACAGTCTGTAAAAAACAACGCAAATTCACAGGGCGGTTTGTTGTCAACTAGTATAATTTTCCAGTTGGAGACTCTTGTGACTTCCAGAATTTTGTCTTCACTTTCTTCTTCGAGTAATTCATATATCCGTTTCGCTTCAGCTAAGGCGTATCTTTTCTTCATGAGTTTGTCGGCTGTGGAAGCCACCATCATCACTGCAACTGGGAATGAGGAGATTTCAATCTCTTCTTTGCGTAACTCTGTGCTCACTAGGGCGTAGAAGAGTGCTTCCTCGATTCTATGTTCCGCTCTGTTTAGTATTGGTTCACTCATATCCTCAATCTTAAGGTCTAACTCTTTCACGTATTCAGCTGCTTCGTTGATGAAGGGATATTTAGCCCAATCGCTTCTAGTGAATACCTACCTCCCCTCCGGGCTTTCGTGTTACTCCACCTCTATGCGAGGAGCTAAGTAAAACGTCAACTTTCCTTCTTCCGGCTGTTGGAAATCCAAGCGAATTGGCATGTCAGTGGAGAACTCGATAGTAGCTACCTCAGAAGTTGCGGCTGCAGCCTTAACGATGTCAGAGAGATAACTTAAACTAAAAGTGGCTTTTGACGCCTCCTTAGCTTCCAAGTCTAGAAGAGCATCACTTCCCTTTTTCATTTCAATTGTGGCTCCCATTATGTCTCCAGCCGCGCGCATCACCATTTTTTCTTTATCTATCTCAAGGCGGACATGGTCGCTCACCAAGTTGGCGTCTTCAATGGCTTGAGAAA
>SMTZ1_10007463_pt1 | contig 10945 bp, 12 predicted proteins | sample DeeMarSWOR136_30_FD_25667 | JGI IMG/M metagenome (IMG submission 25667)
ATGGCTTCTTCGCCCTCGTGACCTTGGCGACCTGGCTTCAACAGGCGACAGGAACGACGTCCCGCCTGAACGCCCTGAATGGCGGCATCATCCTGGCGATCATGGCGATCCCCACCATCGTGAGCCTTGCCGAGGACGCCATCACTAGCGTCCCACGGGAGTACAAAGAAGCCTCTTTAGCGTTAGGGGCGTCACGGTGGGACACGATTCGCAGCGTGGTGTTACCTTCCTCCGCCTCCGGAATCCTGGCTGCAGCCCTCTTGGGGTTTGGACGTGCCATCGGCGAGACGATGGCTGTCTTGATGGCGACGGGCAACGCCGCCATCATCAACCTCAACATCCTGGACTCCATCCGAACCATCACGGCCACCATCGCGATTGAGACCCCGGAAGTCGCGTTTGGCAGCCTCCACTACCATGCTCTCTTCGCCTTGGCCCTCCTCCTCTTTGCCATCACCTTCGCCTTCAACTATATCGCGGGCCTCGTGATCCAACGGTTCCGGAGGCTGGGCCGATGAACGTGAAGCGGCTGAAGGAACGCGTGTACTTCACCCTCTTTCGCGTCGCCACGGCTGCCGTCCTCGTCTTCCTCAGCCTCATGATCTGGGTCTTCCTCTCGAATGGCGTCGGCGTCCTCAACTGGACCTTTCTCACGGACATCCCCCGACGCGGCATGACGGAGGGCGGCATCTTCCCCGCCATCGTGGGCACCCTCTACCTCACCCTTGGAGCCATAGTGTTCGCTCTCCCGGTCGGTGTGGCCTCCGCCATCTACCTAGTGGAGTACGCGGGGGAGGGCCGCGTGGCGCGCGCCATCAATGCGGCCATCACCAATCTGGCGGGGGTGCCTTCCATCATCCACGGCCTCTTTGGCTTCGGTCTCTTCGTGAACTTGCTGGGCTTGGGGACCTCTCTTCTCTCCGGATCCCTGACGCTGGCCCTCCTCATTCTCCCCTTGGTGATCTCAGCGTCGCGGGAGGCTCTCCTCAGCGTTCCCCGCGCCTTCCGCGAAGGTTCTCTCGCCTTGGGGGCGACGAAGTGGGAGTCCATCCGGCACAACGTACTGCCGTACGCCGTCCCCGGCATTCTGACCGGCACCATCTTAGCGGTTGCACGGGCCGCCGGTGAGACCGCCCCCATCATCTTGACAGCGACCTTCTTCTTCCGCCCCGCTATACCGAGTTCCCTGCTCGACGGAACCATGGCCTTAGCCACGCATATCTACTACATGGCTACGCAACATCACAGCATCCTCCTCGTCCGTCCCTTAACCTATGGTGCCGTCCTCGTCCTCCTCGGGTTGGTGCTGTCCCTCAATTTAGTCGCCATCCTCATTCGAACCCGCCATCGCAAGGGAAAAAAGTGGTAACTCATGAAGGATAAACTTGAAGCGAAAGACCTGAGCGTGTCTTTTGGCACCGTGCAAGCGGTGAAGCACGTGTCATGCAGCCTCCGCAGCAACGTGATCACCGCGATCATTGGGCCCTCCGGGTGCGGGAAGTCGACTCTCATTAAAAGCTTCAACCGCCTGAACGACCTCGTCGAAGGCGCACGCACAACAGGCGCCGTCCTCCTAGACGGCGAAGACGTGTACGCCAACGGCTTCAACGTAGTGGAATTACGGCGACGCGTCGGGATGGTCTTCCAGAAACCTAATCCCTTCCCCAAATCCATCTACGACAACGTGGCGTACGGCCCACGCATCCACGGCACCAAGGCCAAGGCGGAGCTAGATCCCATCGTTGAAACCAGCTTGAAACAGGCAGCTCTCTGGGACGAAGTCTCCGACCGCCTCACCGCCTCTGCCTTCGACCTCTCCGGCGGACAGCAACAGCGCCTCTGCATCGCCCGCGCCTTAGCCGTGCAGCCCGAGATCCTCTTGATGGATGAACCGTGTTCCGCCCTCGACCCCCTCGCAACGGCCAGGATCGAACAGTTAATGGTGGACCTCAAGCGTGAGTACACCGTCGTGATCGTCACCCACAACATGCAACAAGCCGCCCGCGTCTCCGACTTCACAGCGTTCCTCTACCTCGGCGAACTAATCGAGTACGGGCCGACGCGACAAGTATTTGAACGACCCACCGCCGAGTTGACGGAGAACTACCTCACTGGGCGGTTTGGGTAAGGTGATCCCATGCCTCGACTAATCGACCTCGGACTGGAAAAACTGACGAGCATGATCGTCGATATGGCGGGTCTAGCCCAGAAAGCGGTCATGAACGCCATAACCGCGTACCAACAACAGGATGGCATGTCCTCCGTGAAGATCCTCCACCTCTCAGAGCAGCTGCGCCTTCTCCGGGAAGAGACCAGCGGCCTTGCCATCGAGATCTTGGCGCGCTATCAACCCCTGGCCAGCGACCTCCGCTTCATCAAATCGTGTATCGACATCGCCTACGACCTCGCACGGTTTGGCCGCTACGCCTATGACATCGCCTTAACACCGGACTGGCTGGGCGACCTGTCCCACTGCGACTTCACGGTGCCATTAGAGATGGCGCAGAAGGCGGTGGCCATGATCACGAAGAGCATGACGGCCTTCCGAACGAGGGACGCCGCGTTAGCGAAGACTCTTCCCCTCGACGACGACATCATCGATCAAGAGTATAAAGACGTCGTTATCCGCCTGCTCCAGAATGGGGAGATCCCGAGAGAGTGCGCGATCGCCGTAACCCTCTTGGTTCGACACATCGAACGTATCGCCGATCACGCCTGCTACATCGCCGACGCTGTTGTCTACTTCGTGGAAGGCGAACGATTAGGCCTTCACTGAGCCTGCATACGCGAAGACCGACCCGAGTGGTGATCCCGTGAAGAAGAGCGCGTTGTTCATCTGCACCCATAACGCCGCCCGATCCCAGCTGGCGGAAGGCTTTCTCAAGGCGCTGTACAGAGACCAGTACAACGCGTTTAGCGCCGGCCTCGAGCTAGGTGAGGTGAACCCCTACGTGATCACGGCGATGGCAGACGGGGGGATCGATCTCTCCCACCACCGATCCAAGAGTCTGAACGAGTTCCGCGGTAAGCAGTTCGACGTCGTGGTCACCGTCTGCGACCACGCCCGGGAGGCATGTCCCTTCTTCCCCGGCAAGATGGTTCTGCACAAGAGTTTTCCCGATCCCTCCCGCCTTAAGGGCAGCGAGGACGACATCTTACGGGAGGTCCGTCGGATCTGCGACGCCATCCGCGATTGGGTGACAGCCACCTTTAAACCGTAGGTAGGCCATTTCTCTGGTGAGGCCTGACCATGAAGGGTCGATCGATGATGCATGTGCATCGACGGCATCGGATCGAGGAGTGACGAGGAGTGCTGCTGGTCCAGATTTCTGACATTCACTGCGGGCCCCTCTTTCGCCCGGACGCGTTGAGCGCTGCCATCGAGGAGATCAATGCCTTGGCTCCCGACGTCGTGTTGGTGACCGGGGACCTGACGGAGGACGGGATCATCTCCGAGTTCCGACACGCCCGAGACGAGTTGGAGAAGCTGAAGGCGCAGCACCTGATCTTCGTGAGTGGGAACCATGACTACCGATCCACGGGCTACCTCCTCTTTCAACGGTACTTCCCCTTCCACCAAGTCACCGAGCTGGAGGACGCGGTTCTTGCCGTGCTGAGCTCAGCGCGACCGGATCGCGATGACGGGGAGGTCGGGCATCGACAGAACCTCTGGCTCGAGCGCACCCTCGCGCCTCACGAGGATGCGATGAAGATCGTGGCCCTCCATCACCACGTGATTCCAGTGCCGGACACGGGCGCCGACCAGATCACGGTGATCGACGCGGGAGACGTCCTGCGCAGCCTCACCAAAGCCAAAGTGGATCTGGTGCTGTGTGGCCACCGCCATCGTCCGTGGCGGTGGACGTTAGAGAACATGCTCGTGCTCCACGCGGGTAGTGTGTCTTGCGCGAAGCTCCGAGGCTTCTTCCTCAACTCCTACAACATCATCACGGTGCGTAAAGGGCAGGTCGACGCCAAACTCAAAATCGTGAACGGCGACGCCATCGACTTCAACGAGATCGTGCGGCGACGGGAGATCCTTGAAGCCGCCGACATCTCCCAACTCAACAGCTCCCTCGAGGAAGACACAGCAGGACGAACCAGCTAACGCGCCCGCATCTCCCTCATTCCATCGACGCGCGCGCGGATGCTGTCTCGCAAGGCGTTCCCTTACTCGTGTAGGAGCCGTGCGACAACGACACTGCTGATAGCCCCCGTGGTATCACTACCCGTCACGCATACGGCGCCGCCCGTTTTGCCTAACGTGCATCATCTCTCCACCTTCGGGCGTCCGTACACGCCGCGAAGCAACATACCAGCGTGGTCGTCTTGGTTGCTCGATAGCATCGATAAGCGTTTCGATGTCATCGCAAGACCACAGACCACGCGGCCTCTACTTGTGACAACGCGCTGAGTCATCAACAGCGACAGCCCGTTCACAAGGTGGCTCAATACTACTGCCAGACCGAACCTATAACTTAAAGAACGCGCGACCCCGTTCACGTGTAGCCGCGCGTAATCCCTAGGGCAGAGGCAATCGGGATGAGTCGATCAATCCGTTCAAAAAAGTCCGCTGGCGACGGCTTACGAAGACGGACAATACCCTCGAAGCCTCCTACTCAAGGTGTCAACATGCCTATCGAGGTGTGACGTGGTGCGCGTCTTGTTCGTCGAGCCCCCGAAAGACGTGTGGTTCATCATGGGGGAGTACCTGGCCCCGCCGCTAGGGATCCTGACGCTCGCCAGCTACCTCGAGCAGCAGTTCCCTGCCGCGGACGTCGAGGTCGTGGATTGCGCTGCCGAGGGCTTGGATTGGTCGGGCTTAGGACGACGTATCGCGACCTTTCGCCCCGACGTTGTGGCGCCGAGCGGCTTGGGCACCTGCAACGCCTACACCGTCCTCCGCACGGTGGATCTCGCGAAGACCATCGATCCCCAGATCACGACGGTGGCGGGTGGCCAACACTTCACCGCCCTCGCCGCGGAGAGCCTTGCGGTCTATCCGCCCCTCGACGTCATTGTGCGTGGGGAAGGCGAGCAGACTCTCCACGAGCTCCTTGTCGCCCTCGAGAGGGGGAGGGCGCTCCACGACGTGGCGGGGCTCTCCTTTCGGCAGGACGGGGCCATCGTGCACACCCCGGACCGTCCCCTCCTTGAGGATCTGAATGCCTTGCCCTTTCCCGCCTACCGCCATGTGGCGGCGTCCATGGGGAAGTACTACTTTGCCCTGATGGAGGATCAGGACGCGCCCTTCGGGATCATCGAAGGATCCCGGGGCTGCGGCCACGACTGCGCCTACTGCTCCCAGTGGGGCTTTTGGCATCGGACCCATCGCCTGAAGACGCCCGAAAGGATCGTGGCGGAGATGGAGTCCCTGCACACGTCGTATGGGACTAAGTTCTTCTGGCTGGCCGACGATAACTTCACTCTCGGCCGGCGGGTGCAGGATCTCTGCGCCTTGATCATCGACCGCGGCCTCCACGAGGAGGTCACGTGGTTCTGTCAGACCCGGTTCGACGAGATCGTCCGGAGCCAGGCGCTCCTACCTACGTTGCGGCGAGCGGGCCTCGTGTGGGTGTTGACGGGCTTCGACACCCCCGATGCCGCGGCCCTCGACGCGTTTCGTCGCCACGACTTTCAGCGGGAGGAGGCGAAGGAGGCCGTGACCCTGCTGCGGGAGCACGACATCTTCTCCCAGGGCATGTTCATCCTCGGCGCGCGGAGTGACTCCCACCAAACTATCCAGGCCCTCCGCGACTACGCGGATTGGTTGGATCCCGACATCGCGACCTTCATGACCCTGACCCCCTTTCCCGGCACCGAGATCTACGACCATGCAAAGCAACAGGGCTGGATCGAGAGCTACAACTGGAGTGACTATGACATGATCCATGCCATCATGCCGACCGAGCACCTGACGCGGGCGGAGGTGCAAGACGAGTTGTACGAGTGCTACCGCGCCTTCTTCGGGAGCTGGACACGGCGCCACCGCGGCCTCTTCTCCTCCAACCCCATCAAGAAGCGGACCTACCTCTACCTGGCGAAGAAAGCAATCCTCACAGGCTTACGTAGCCTGCTTCCCTCCTTCCCGTCCACTGGGTCGAGGCAGTGACATGACGAACCGGAACACCCGTCCCTCCCTCTTGCAGTCGCCCTCCATCCCGTGGAAGCGCTTGGGCCCTTACCTCCTCATCTTCCTCATCGTCCCCCTCGCTACCTTCGTCGTCGGGCGACACCTTGACCGCCAGTTAGGCCTCCCGCCCTTTCCGCCGTTTCCCCTGAACCTCTTCAGCGGATTCACCGTGTTCTTCAGCGGCTTAGCCCTCGGCGTCACCGCCACCCGCCAGCTCTACCGCGTCGGCGGTGGACTGCCGTGGGGCGAACTCGATGCCTCAGCGCAATCCGCTTCTCTCGTCACATCTGGCGTCTACGCCGTCACCCGGAACCCCATGACCCTGGGGTACTCCGTCCTCCCTGGCGGGATGGGCCTCATGTTTCAATCCCTCAGCATGGCCCTCCTCGTTCCCACGATCACCCTCACGATCATGGTGGTCTGGCTGAAAGGCTGGGAGGAGCCCCGCTTGGAACGCCGCTTCGGCGCGCCGTACCGGGCCTACCAGCAGCGCACGCCCTTTCTCCTCCCCCGCCTAGCAGCCCTCCTCTTCTCCGACTAACCCGGTACTCCTCGACGCAGCCTTTCCACGCCCTAACACAGGGGATCCAAGGCCTGTTAGACTTGTGACTGGAATCGGCTCATGAGCTGCGAAATCTTGAGTTGCACGTGGGTGACTCTATCCGCTCGTTCTTACGTAGGGGCTGCTGACTCACCGTGAAGCAGTCTCACCATCAATGTTCGACGGGACTCGTATCGTACCCGTCGCTCGAGGGCTGCGTCGATACGGGCGGTTTGCCCTCATAATCCGATGCTAAAAAAGTAGATGTGGAGTGCAACAATCGCTACCGCGATGGCGGGAAGAGCGATCGCGGTCAGGGTGGCGATCAGGATCTTAAACCGGCGCACGTCGTTTTCCCTCCCCCTTCTCCTTCCGACGCGTGTTTATCCCACACAGTGCCTCTCTTGACTCGTTCTACCCGGGGAGCCTCATCGCTTGGTTGAAGGCTAGTTGGCTAAAGCTTGGACGCTAAAAAGGGGGAGAGTAGCCCGCGAACATCGCTCGCCACCGCTCGATGGCGTGATGACTGGGCCGTCTAGGTCTTGTCGATCACGGTCCGCGAAACGATCACGATTTTCGTGACCTTTCCAGCATCGAGATCGACCCGTGCCCACGCGTGGCCTGTGGTGTCCTCCTTCGCCAAGAGGACGATGGCGCTCGAGGCTCTGGTTACGACGTCCCCGTCTGCATCCACGATCGATGTGACGATCGGCCGCACGCCCACTATGCTGTAGCCCGAGGCCAGTAGCTCTTGAATGTCCGCGTCGCTTTCAGCTATCGCCATGACGTTGGCTTTATAGTCGTCACTCACCTCAAGACGTCCCACACATCCACCGCCAGGGCCCCATCTGCCTTTCACGGCTCGCCACCACTCACGGAATATCGGCATCACAGGCGCCTCTTCCTCGTTGTCAGCAGCATAGACTGTCAACGCGACCCCGCTCAACAAGGCTGCCACAGCCACCACAGAGAATAGGATTACGGCACTTCGCTTATCTATCATCTTCACCACCTTCTCCCTGCGTTTCGGTTTCTTGACCTGAGGAGTAAAGATGTTCAAAAATTATTAAAGGATTTTTCAGAATTAGGCCCAATTCTCTACATAATCCTCGAGACGACCGTTACCCCTTCGCTTCACTGTGTGCGGCGAGCCCCCTTCCCCCCTCAACATGTCCGTCTCAGCAAGCATGGGGGATCCTCCCTACGACGTATCTCCCTGCTCTCTCTTTTGTGTCTCGTGTCCTGAGCCATATCGAGCGGGCACCTGCTTCAGAACCTTTGCTACCTCTCAGGGGCTTTTGGCGTGGGACTCGGTGTCGCCGATTCGGTACCAATTTGGGTGTAATCTTGAAAAATCGTTAAAAGCGATCCCTTGATGGAGTTAGCATGACGACTCATCGGGAGGTGAGAGGTGTAAGAAGGAAAGCCCTTCCGCATGATGGATGTGGGTTCACTGACTGTGCGGACGTGCCATCGCGTGCTGACTGAGATTGCGTGATGTAGGTTCGTCGTCTACCCTTGGTCTATGAACTGCAAGGGATCGCCTGAGCGTTCCCCTATGACACCACTATCCGCACCCTATCCCCAGAATCCCGGGTTTCCCTCCTTTTTCCCGGGATTCAGGGCGGGTGTGGAGCGGTCTTTATCGGGCTTCTCTTCCCTGAAGCATGAGCGGCCTGCCTTTTCCCTCTTTGTATCTTTGCGCTAAGGCATGCAGCCGCTGGCTGCCGTAAATCATTAAATACTTCACGTTTCCTAATGGTGGACATAAACACCTCATGGACGCTAGGGCGTCCACACCACTCGCCTCGCGTCGAAGGGCCGGGTCCTAGGACGGAGACGCCTGCGGAAGGTTCAGTTGGGCATGATGCGCCGGGGATCATTGAAGCACTTGCTGCAGTGGCTGATCGCGGGTACGCGGGGCGGCGCCAACAGAGCACGCATCATCAGCGCCATCCACGACGAGCCCCGGAACGCTAACCAGCTGAGCAGCTTTCTCGCCTTGGACTATCGGACGATTCGTCATCACTTAGACCTCCTGAAGAAAAACGGGCTCATCACGTCCATAGGCGAAGCTTACGGTACCATGTATTTTCTCTCTCGTGAGCTCGAGGACAACTACTCGGTCTTTGAAGAGATTGGGAATAGAATGGAAACAACCTTGAAAAGAAAGGACGAGGAGTAAACAAGATAATGGCAAACCATCGATGGCTCCTTCTACTCATCGCAGGTCTCTTAGCAATTCACCTAATGCCCCCGCCGTTGGCTTCCGGTCGTTCATTTGAGAACGCCTTTTTCGATCAAACTCCCTATGAGCCACCCCCATGGAACCTCCTTCGCGCCCACCTCCTCCTAGTAAAGACGATCCTTGCCTCCGTGAACGCCATTCTCCTCACCATCCTCCTGGTCATCTACTTCGGAATCTACCGCGCCACCCGATCCCAATTCAGCCTCGGATTGATCATCTATTCCATGGCCCTCCTCCTGTACTCCCTGACCTCGAACCCCCTCCTCCACCTGGCGGCGGGCTTCCGGCTGTACGGCCTCGGCCCCTTCACCATCCTCCCCGACCTCTTCACCTGCATCGCCTCCGCCATCCTCCTCTACTTAAGCCGCCAATAACCCCCACCCGTAACCCGCCACGGTCTCCACAGGAGGCGATGACGTCCTCACGAGCAACGCGGCGCCTCGTCCCGGATGCTGGCGGGCCCATCCCCTCCACAGAACGAAACAGCCAGACGCCCCTGCTTCACCACCTCGTGACCGCCTTTTCCCCCGACAAGACGCGCGCGCCCCACGCCGCTGTAACCAACACCGTTACCATAACGGTTACCTGGTTTTTCCCACACCATAAACTGGCGAGTCAAATCACCCCGCCGCTTCCACGACGTACGCTAGCGAGCGGACACGCGCGTCCCGCGCCCTTGCCACGCCCTCTTCAGGTAGCGCGCCCTCTTTAGGTAGCGCGCGCGTGGGCGGCCTTCCGTGTTCTCCGTCTGAGGTTAGCGGCTGGCACAGAGGCGCAGGGCTTCTTTGACGGCTTCAGCGGCGTTGTAGCCGTAGCCGTCGGCGTGGATCTCCTGGGCGTACGCCCGGCTGATGGGGCCGCCACCGATCATCACCTTGAAGCGGTCGCGGAGCCCCAGGCGGTTCAGTTCCTCGATCAGCACCCGTTGGTAGGGCCGCGTGGTGGTCATGAGGGAGGAGAGCCCGATGACGTCGGCGTCCAACTCCTTGGCGCGCGCGATGATGGTGTCGGTGGCGATGTCCTTCCCCAGGTCGTGGACCGTGAACTGGCTGGCCCGCAGCATCGCGATCACGATGTTCTTCCCGAGGTCGTGGAGGTCCCCCTCCACCGTCGCCATGACGATGGTGCCCCGCGACAGCTTCTCCACGTCCTCCTTGGACCGCCCGGCCATCAACACGGCCACCGCCTCCTGCATGACGTCGGCCGCCATAACGACGTGGGGGAGGAAGCACTCTCCCCGCTCGAAGGCGTCCCCCACGGCTCGGACGCCCAAAGCCAACCCCTCCTCCACGGCTTCATCGGGTCGCAGTCCCGCCGCCACCGCGGCCTTCGCCGCCGCCTTCGCGGCGTCACTATCGTAGTTCAGAACGGCCTGCCGTAACCTGTCCAAGATGTGAGTCTTGGTGCTCATGGTAGCGCCTCTCCTCTACGTAGTGTGGTCACGCCGTATTTAACGGTATAATCCCGTTGCGCCTCTTCACAGCGGATCCGATCCATATGTTCATCCCGGCCTCCATACCAACGCGGTTTCCCGAGCTGCGATGTGTTCTCGTGTCTGCGGGGGATTCTTCAGTCGAAGGCGAGGCCCAAGTCCCGGTACTCCTGCTTCACGTCCTCGTAGACCTGTTGGTACTCTGCCCGCGGCTGGTGCCGGATGAGGTCGTAAACCTCTGTCACCGTCTTCTTTGTGACGCGGGGGATGGGGGTGCCGACATACCGCTTGTTGAGGGCTCGCATCGCGTCCTCTACGTCTTGGAGCCCCAGGCCCGCCTTGAGGGTGGCGTCACTCACCTCGACGCTCCACTCGATCTCGAGAGGCGATTGACCTTCGTTAGGCTGGGGCCGCGCCGCCCGTCGAATGCCCAAGCCGGATCCCAGGACGGTGGCCGTCATCGCGTCCACGGCGACGCCGTGGAGGTGCATGGCGGAGCCGATGCCCCACGTGCCGCCACTCCAGTTGGTGGTGCCGCCGAACCGGATCATGCGCGTGTTGCGGCAGAGGGCGTGGTGGACGACAGCGGCG
>SMTZ1_10009494_pt1 | contig 10945 bp, 8 predicted proteins | sample DeeMarSWOR136_30_FD_25667 | JGI IMG/M metagenome (IMG submission 25667)
CTAGAACTCTTGATGAGATTGCAGGTTCTTCAAGAGTATCTCGTAAAGAGATTGGTAGAACATATCGTTTTATTGCTCGTGAACTTGGACTTAAGCTTATGCCAACATCACCACAGGATTATATTTCAAGATTCTGCAGCGAATTAAAATTATCTGGAGATGTTCAATCAAAAGCTATCGAAATTTTAAAAGACGCAGCTGATAAAGAACTTACAAGTGGACGTGGACCTACTGGTGTTGCTGCAGCTTCAATTTATATCGCCTCTATCCTTTGTGGCGAACGAAGAACACAGAGAGAAGTAGCAGATGTTGCTGGTGTAACTGAAGTTACAATCAGAAACAGATACAAGGAGCTTGCAGAAAGATTAGATATTGACATAATTCTATAGTTTTATGACTCGCTGGTATAGTGAAAAAAAGAAAGAACATTTTTATAAAGAGGCAAAGCGGGTTGGATATCGCGCCCGCTCTGCATTTAAATTAAAACAAATTCAAAATAGATTTAAAATTTTTAAAAAAGGAGATACAGTTATTGATCTCGGTGCAGCTCCAGGTGGTTGGAGTCAGGTTGCAAAAGAAATTGTTGGTGAAAAAGGAGTAGTAATTGGCATTGATCTTACACTGATTAAGCCAATTAAAGGTATAACTTTCTTACAAGGTGATATGACTAAGGAGACCTCTATTCAAGATATAATAAATTTACTAGATGATAAAAAAGCTGATGTTGTTTTATCAGATATGTCTCCCGATATTTCTGGAACCTACTCGATGGATCATGCCAGAAGCATTTTCCTCAGTGAACAAGCATTTATAACAGCTGAAACGGTTTTAAAACCTAGTGGAAATTTTGTTTGCAAAGTGTTTAGTGGAGAAGATTTACAAGATTTTGTTCAAAAGATAAATAAACGATTTAGAAATGTGAAATGTTTTTCCCCAGATGCCTCCCGTAAAAGCAGCTCAGAGACATATATTGTCGCCAGATCTTTTCAAAAATAAGAATTTACTGTCATAACATTAATCACATTAATGTATCTTTACAATCAAAAGACTTAAAACCACAAACTTAATTAAAATCCGTTAATTAAATACGTGGAGATAAAGAAATAAACGAAAGTATTATAAAATATGTAGCATAATATATATAATGTACACGCATTTCACTCTTATGGTGCGGAGTCGCACTGAGTGGGGGAAAAATTAGTGACGAAGCGACGATCTTTAAGTCTAGATCATTTCACGGAGATCTCAAAGGGCGATCTAGAAAAAAAAATAATTGACATCATTTCTGATAAACAAATAGTTTCAATCTTAGACGGTGGAAAACGTCTGCGTTCACTACTTGCGCATCTCTCTTTCAAAGCTTGTACACAGGGAAACGAAACCCCGGGTCAATATCAAAGAGCCCTAGAAGGTGGCGTAGTCATTGAACTAGCACATGCGGCTTCTTTGGTTCATGACGACATAATTGATGAAGATAGAGAACGCCGAGGGAAACCTGCTTTTCACATTAAAAGAGGCATTGCTAATGCAATTCTTACTGGCCATAAAATGCTTATTACTGGATTTGATATTGCATTAAGACATGGAAAAGAATTTGCTGATTTATATGTTGATTCATGGAACAAAATTGTAAACGGTGAACTTGACGAAGTTACTTTTAATGAAAAAGATCTCGAGAAATTGAAGAAGATATCCACAAAATCACAAATTTTTGAGGCATATTACAAAATAATTGATTTGAAAACAGCTGTGCTATTTTCTTCTGCATGTAAAGCTGGAGCTATTGAGGCAGATATGACAGGCGATATCCTCAAAGTATTTGCAGATTATGGAAGAGAAATTGGACTTGCATATCAGCTTGCTGATGATCTCGTAGATTTAGTGAATGGGGAAATAATAGAAAGTGTAATAATTCCCTTACTAAACAGAATAGAAAATAAAACAAACAAGATCAAAACTTATGACAAAAAAGAAATTAAAAAGAAATTTGCAAAAAACAAAGATAAAATCCAAAAGTTTTATATCGAAGAAATCAAGTGCCATATTAAAACGGCTGAAGAATTAAGTAAATCTGATTTAATCCCATCTTCACCTTACAAGGATCTACTTATGGATGCACCAACTTACATAATAAACAGAATGTTAAAAGGGATAAACGTAACAGTTTAAAACCACAATTCCCCTTTTTTTATCCAATTTTTGAAAATAACTATAACTTTACCAGATAAGACCATATTATTCAGAAGTTTCAAAGTAAAGTCTAGTTGATGGTCGTGTAAGATAAAATATAATACCAAGGTCTATTATAAATGAAAGTACAACTGTTATAAGCCCAGCAATGGAGAACCAATCAAGGAACATTATTGCATTTATCATAAATGCAGCAAGCATAAGACCAAATATTACTAGAAATATAGTAGAAATTATAATGCCTGTTGTCCATGCCCAACTATCTGTTCTAAACGTAGCATAAGAAAATATGATAAACAGTGATGAAAACACAAACCATACAATAGTTGATATTAAGGTACCAAAATGAAGCTGTGGAATAATCACTCTTATTTCATGCCATTTCGGAATTTCTATAACAAGTGAAAGAGAATAAACCCCCCACAGAACAAAAATAACACTCAATGCAAGCCATAACAGGGTTAATATATGTATGATGCTAGGCCTTTTATTCATAAATTTTCTCCCGCAAGACATACAATAATGGTTTTAGTATAACTTATAGTTTTTCTTATTTTTGTTGTTTAATCTTTTTTAGATTCAAAATCGTCTTCCTGATATCAAAACAAAGGGCAATTATTAGGATAACAAGAGCACACAAAAGCAAATAAAATCCAATACTTGGACCCCAACTGCAAGATATGGATTCAGATAGTTTCTCTCCAGGAATATTAATATTTAGATTTCCTTCCCCGATAAAACTTCCAACTGTTACATTTCCCAATTCAGTCATTGCAACGGAAAACATAGCAATTGAACCGATGAAGGATATAATAGCTGAGAGAAGAACGACAAGTGGAAGACTTCTTTTGAAATACCTACTTAGTATCAAACTCGAAATTATAAATATGATACCAACAATTGTTATCATAGGTAAAAGATCGATCACAAATGAGAACTCGATAACAACCGTTGTAAATAAAATATCAAATTCCTTTTTAAGATTCCCATCTAATGGCAGTAGCTCCCCAGCTGTGACGTTGTCATTTGATGTAATTTCAACCATTTTAGTCGGCATTAAAAATAATCTAGTAGATGTTTCTAAATGAGGATCAGATGACGAACCATACACCGCCCACCATGGAGAAACAAGAGCTACAACTGCAAGTAAAATAACCAATATTTTAATGAAAAACATTGCATCCTTTTTTCTATAGCTAATAACTGCAACCCCGATAAGTACTACCGTGGTTAAACCTATTATGATGATGGGAAGTAAAGGTTCATTCGTTGTTGCAACTGTATATGTTTTTTCGCTTAAAACTTCAACTTTTCTTTGGGCAATCAAGTTTCCATCAGAATATATTTTACAGATATAAGAGCCAGGAGGTAGAGAAAATGTCGCATTCCCTTTATCATTAGTAAATCCTTGTACCTCTTTTTTGTTTTCTTCCTCTCCTCTTATCATTAAAACCTTTGCATCTTTTAATGGATTTCCATGTGAGTCAAGAACTGTTGCTGTAACATTAAACACAGCGGGAAATATCATCGTTGTTTTCCCATCAGGAACGCTAATAAGCTCTTCCATTTTATGTGACTTGTAGCAAACTTTCAATGTGTAATTCCCAGGGTATAGATTAGAAAAATGATACTCTCCAGCAGACAACTGCTCCCCTGACATTACAACAGTTTTTTCAAAATCTTTGCTTTTAAGAGAAACATCTAAGGTTGTCCCTGCTGATAGATTCCAGCTGTCTTTTATGTATACTGTGAAATCATGTAGATTAATTTCCATCGAATCTATTTCAGGTATACTAATTTCTTCCTTCACTTCAAATGAGTTATAATTTATTGTTAGAGTATAATTTGCAGGATAAAGATCATTGAATTTATACGTTCCATTAGATACATCATCTGGTTTTATAGAAATAGGAACTTGCATTTCGTCACTTGTAAGACTAAAATCAACATCAAAAGCTGGAATATTTCCTTTGGAATCCTTAATACTTATATTTAAATCGTGAACATTGAACTTCGATGCTATTTTCAACGGGATAAATTTTCTAATTACTCCTAATCGAATTTGTTCTTCATTAATTAAAAATCCTTTATATGTGATATTTAGTGTATATGTCTCTCTCAAACCACAGGGTGCTTTGATAATTGCATTGCCATCAGAATCACTCTCACTTTTGCTAATTATCATATCATCTTTTTTAAGATATATCTCAGCATTTTTTATCCCAGTTCCATGTTGATTTAAAACGGAAAGACTGACCGTCCCTTCTGCCTTACAAAAAATACGGGTAGTCATATCCTTATCTAGGTTTATAATGGCATATCCGATAAACTGCCGTTCTTTTCCAAAGATAGGATTTTCTCTGAATATCTTTATGAGATATCTTCCTGATTCTAAATCAGGAAAACGTACCTTTTTAAACAATGAAAAATTCTTCCAGTCTAATAACCCACGTATTGCCTTTATCTTTTCTATTAGATTCATGTCCAGAAAATCAGTTGGGATATCACCAGAAAGAGGCAGACGGCATACGGTTGCTGATAAGGGACAAGAACTATCTCTACATACCTCTGCAGATATGTATGAGATATTTAACCCTAACAATGCAGATAATGATGCCCCGAAAGGAAATGATGGTGCAAAATGTACATAAGTCGTTAAGTTAAAACTCTCTGGCTTTTCGTCACCATCAGTGATGTTGTCATCATGGGTTGGTTGATATCGAATAAGTTTTTGATACATCTTTGCTTCTTCTTCTACTGCAGGGTAGCCTCCATTTTCTGTGGTGAAATACTCTGCATTGAATTCTACGACATAATCTTTGGGCAGTTCTTTATCTGGTGTTGCTCCTTCTTCATATGCATTTCTCGTTATGTATAGATTTGCAAAGTGGCTATCTAGCCCTGGAAGTTGAAGATACTGTATTTCATAAAGTTGTAATTCCAATCCATCTCGTTCATCAGTTCCATTTTTCAAGATATTATTTGATTCGAATATTATTCCATGTGCCTTACCAGACGTGCCATCATCAATTGATAACCAAGCAGAGCTTCCCAGATCATAATCATCTTCTTTACCAATTTTTTTTCCAAAATCAGCTCCTTCGGGATACTGGTCCAACTCAAATGGAATAACCCTTTCTTCATCACTATAAAAATGTAGATAAGGTGGTATCCTACCAAAGTTTAATTCCTCAATAGTGTTACTTTTAACACCGCCAGCGGCAAGTATAACAAAAGCTACATCAATTTCATCCCCAGGTGGTAAAGGATAATCAATGACCTCATGTTTTACATGTATGTGTATTCGTTTATCTTCATTAGGACAGTAATAATACTTGTATATAACTGTGGATCTAAGTAATCCATCTGCTGATTCGCTTTCTATACCAAATTTAACCATCAGATTTCCATCTACAATTTTTTTATGTTTGATCAGGCATTCAGATGTAGAAGTATGGTGCCATTTTCCATTTTTGAGCCAGTAATATACAAAATTAAAGGATGCGCCTTGCTCCACTTTATTTGGTGCAACATTTTCAGTTCCTTTTTTTAACTTTGCAACTTGTTGAGATGCAGTTTCATCAAGAGCTGTACCTTCCTTGTTGACTCCATAAACAATGTAATCTTCCTCTATTATCTTGTAATACGATGATTCTAATACTACGCCTGGTACTTGTTCGTATCTGTAATAATCTTCATCAACATCAACATGATTCGGATATTTTGGACTAGGTTTTTTATCATCATCGTAATAAACATAGTATTTTTCTTTTCCATTTGCTTGTTTTGGAATTAAAAAAACAAGATTACATGATTCAATTTGCTCACTGTCTGAATAATGATTTAGATCATAAATTTGTGATTCAAGCGGAATAAATCTACCGTCCTCTTGAAAAATAACCCGAATAGAGTGTTCTTCTTCATTCTTTGCCCAACAGGGCTTATCAAATTCTAGGTAGATATCAACTGGTTGATAATGGGCACATTCATTGCTAGTATCTATAGGTACGATGATTTCTTTTCTAGAGGACCAGTCATCATCCCACCAAGGATCTTCATCTGATGGCGATGCTAAAAGTGTGGTTGGTAACAATATCGCTAATACAATATTTGCAAGCAGTACACAACCAACTAATCTTTTGTACATCTGGCTATATAGCCTCCCACATTTGTTTTTTTTAATTATTACATGCCTATTTAATATATTCTATCGGTTAATAATATATAATTTAGTTATATTTATAAAGGGTTTATTGTACAACTCTTATCAAAAATAGGTTTTTACGGATTATTCTTTTGTTTATTCTTATCTTGATTTTTGCTTTTTTTGTACATAAAAACCATTATACCGATAACAAGAAGTATTATGATGATGAGTATTCCAAGTAAAAAATTCTTGACAAATACCGACAGAATTGCATCAGCAAAATAAGCAATTAGTAAACACCCTGTTACTGCACCTATGGATATTGCAAAAAATGTATTCCATGGTTTCATACCAATTAAACGCCCGACAATAGATCCAACTAATCCTCCGGATCCCTGAAAAGGAACCATAACAAAAAGAACTATGCCAATGAAACGAATAGGCTTAATCCAACTATATTTATCTGAAGAGCTTTTTCCAATGTTTTCAACTTTTATCATAAACTTTCCAATTAATGGAATTTTTTTGGCAAGATCATAATTCCACAACAGAAACAGTGCTACAATAATGTCAACAAAGGCAATTGTAAGAGCCATAACTAAGGGATCTATCGCTGGAACCACAATATGTTGATTAAAAATTGGGATAGTTAGCTCTCCGCCACTAACACCGATTGGAATAACAGATTCTTTTCCAAGCGGTGGAAAGAAATAAGCAAACATTAGAAAAAAAAGTTTTCCAGAACTCTTACTATCAATCAACAGATACAAAATGAGAATAACTAATCCTGCAATCGCAAAAGGTAGAAAGAATTTTGCAAGAGTGATAGACAGTTTTGATTTTTGTTTTGTCTTCATAATTTCAGCATCTTAATGTAGTATTATTCTAAAGATTATTTCTATTAAATTAAGCAGAAATGATGATTACCATATGGTCTTTTTCATAAGGTGTTAAATCTATTTTCTCTTTGATTTTTAACCCATTTTCCTTAAGTTCAGAGCAAACAAGATCATAAGCTTCTTTTGTTTTTAAAGAAACATCAATACTTCTTGCTTTAACCATCAAAATTCCGGTGTCATTTTTCTTTAGATATCTAGCAACATTTGAAATAAAAATCTCAGCTTGATTTCTTTGAGATATATCTTGATATATCAGATCAACAACAGGTACAATAGAACCATATCTATCTGGATGATTTGCATCTCCTAAAATAGGGATAACATTTTTTCTTTTTTCACTTAATTGTATTAATTTTTTAACTGCAACTGGTGAACTTTCAACTGCATAGACAATTCCATCCTTTAAAATATCTGAAATATGGCTAACTGTTGTACCAGTTGCAGCACCAAGATATAATACTTTTGAATTTGGTTTTATTTCAATAGTAAGGCCATTCAGAATTGCAGCTGCAAGCTTGCTTCTATAGGGATTCCAAGAACGAAATTCTTTACCTTTGTATTTTACCAGCTTTTCGTTATATACTCTCAATCCTTTGCAAGACTTAGGATTCTCAGTAAAGATTCTATTTTTCTCTTTGAAAATTCCTTGTGTCTCTGCAGATTTCATTGTTTTATGTTATAAGATGTGTTTGATAAATGTTTTGTCGAAACGTTAAATTATAGTTATTATATTCACCTGCGGGGAAAGGTTATGGTAAAACGATCACCGCTGTATGATCTGCAAAAAGAACTTGGAGCACGTTTTACAGAGTTTGCAGGCTTTGAAATGCCATTACAGTTTTCTTCAATAAAAGATGAGCATTTAACAGTAAGAAAATCCGTTGGTCTATTTGATGTATCTCATATGGGTAACGTATGGATTACAGGTGATGAAGCAGAAAGACTAATCAGCCAAACAACTGTAGAAGATGCTTCAAAAATTGGAGATGGCATGAGTCAATATACTGCAATTTTAAGAGAAGATGGAACTGTGATTGATGACACTATTTTTATGCATCTCGGAGACAAATATATGATTATTCCAAATGCTGGGATGTCTGAAACTGTTACTAAATGGCTTAATGATAAAGCTGAAGAATACAACGTTTGTGCAAAAGCTGAAGATGTTTCCAGGGATTACATTATATTGGCTATTCAAGGTCCAAAATCAAGAGATACACTTCAGAAGCTGACAAAAACCGATCTAAAAAATGTTGGATTTTTTGGATGTCAATATATAGATATTGCTGGTATAAACTGTATTATTTCACACACTGGATATACTGGCGAGTTAGGTTTTGAATTGCAGATAACACCACCTAAAAAGGCCGAAGAAGTTTTTCGCAAAGTCTTAGATGCCGGAAAAGAGTTTGGAATAAAACCAATAGGGCTTGGTGCAAGAGATACTTTAAGATTAGAAAAAAGTTTTATTCTGGCAGGTAACGAATTCAAAGGTGGACGAACACCACTTGAAGCTGTAATGTCTTGGACAATAAATTGGGATCATGATTTTATTGGAAAAAATGCCATTTTAAAACAAAAAGAAAAAGTGGACTATGAACGACTTACAAGTATGATTTGCATCGATAAAGGAATACCAAGAAGTGGATGTGAAATACAAAAAGATGGGAAAAAAGTAGGAACTGTTACAAGTGGAACAATGTCACCTTGTCTTAACATAGGAATTGCAATGGGCTATGTTCATCCGGAATATCGAGAAAAAGAAAACATACTCGAGATTATAATTAGAAATAAACCCGTGAAAGCTAAAGTGGTTAGACCACCAATTGTTCCAAAGGATTGGGCTCAACATAATTAGAAAATGTTTAAAACTACCTTGAAAATACCAGATTTTGATAATTATGGCAGATGAAGTAAGAGCGGATTTAAAATATACTGATACTCATGAATGGTTGAAAGTAAGGGGTGAAACTGCCCTGGTTGGAATAACAGATCATGCACAATCTCAACTAACAGACATTGTTTTTGTTGAACTACCTGAGGTTGGTAAAGAAGTTAAGAAAGGTGAAGAACTCTGCGTTGTCGAATCAGTAAAATCGGTTTCAGAGTTATATTCACCAGTTAGTGGAAAAATTGCAAATATCAATAAAAAACTCGAAGACGCACCTGAAACAATTAACGAAAGCCCCTATGACGATGGATGGCTTGTTGAAATAGAAGTTACGGACAAGTCAGAAATTGAAGGTCTTTTAGACGCAGATTCTTACAAAAAATTGATTTAGTTATCATCAATCAATCTTGGTTTTTCCTCCTTTTGTATATGGAGAAATTTTCCATAGATTTTTTTCCGAAACGTTCTTATATTGTTTAATACATTCAAACATTCAGGCGGAGAGATGGGATTGCATAGTGATTTCAATATAGTTTTTTAAATGCGGTGTTTAACACCTCCGCCGCCTCCCCCATTATTGTTTTACAGGGATGATTCAATGAAACTATTACTCATTCACAGTGACTTTATAGAATATGAAGTAAAGGATAAAGCCATAAAAAATCCTGAAGAAACTAAAGTAAAAACTGATAGATTTGAGGAGGCTTTGACTGCTTTTACTGCTGTCGAAAAAGTTGATGAAAAATCTCCTCAAAAAGCGGTTTTACAAGCAGTTAATGAAATTAAAAAAACTGCTGAGCAATTGAAAGCTAAAAACATCATGCTTTACCCTTATGCCCATCTAAGTAGTAATCTTGCTAGTCCAAAAAAGGCTCAGGAAATTCTCGTTGAAATTGAGTATGAACTTAAACAAAAGAATTTTAACGTTAAACGTTCACCTTTTGGTTGGTATAAAGCGTTTAAGATTTCTTGTAAAGGCCATCCACTTTCAGAACTTTCTAGAGAAATTGTTCCTGAGGAAGAAACAGAGTCATTAAAAGAGGAAAGAAAGCTTAGCTCTTACTGGTATATTTTAACAGAGGATGGAAAGTTGCATGATGTTGGTAAATTTAATTTCAAAGGGCATGAAAATTTAAAGAAATTTGCATTTTATGAAAAAGAGAAATCAAAAGCATCCAAACAGGAACCACCTCATGTTAAGTTGATGCAAAAATTGGAAATTGCAGATTATGAACCTGCTTCTGATGGAGGTAACATGAGGTTTTATCCAAAGGGTAGATTTATAAAGAAATTAATAGAGAATTATGTGACCAAAAGAGTAGTTGAATATGGTGGTTTAGAAGTAGAAACCCCAATAATGTATGATATGGATCATCCTACATTATCAGAATATTTACAGAGGTTTCCTGCAAGGCAATACCAGATTGAAAGTGATAAGAGAAACTTTTTCTTGAGATTTGCTGCATGCTTTGGACAGTTTTTAATGGCACATGATGCTACAATTAGCTATAAGGATATGCCACTCAAGATCTATGAATTAACAAAATATTCTTTCAGAAGAGAGCAATCTGGTGAACTAACCGGTCTGAGAAGACTTAGAGCTTTTACCATGCCAGATGTTCATGCTTTTGCATCTGATTTAGATATGGCTAAAGAAGAGTTCAAGGTGAGATATGATCTATGTCTCAGTGTTTTGAATAATATCGGCATCGAAAATGATGATTTTGAGATGGCTTTACGTTCAACTAAAGATTTTTATGAAAAAAATAAAGACTTTATGATAGACCTTGTAAAGAAACTAGGAAAACCAGTTTTAAT
>SMTZ1_10011118_pt1 | contig 10945 bp, 9 predicted proteins | sample DeeMarSWOR136_30_FD_25667 | JGI IMG/M metagenome (IMG submission 25667)
TCAGTCGTTGAAGCAGGTTTAGATGCTTTTAAAGCATCAACCTTTGAATGTAATGGAACTGGATATCCTGACCTAAATTGTTCTGGTAATCTTAACTGGGTTAGCATTAAACCAGGTTCAACTGTAACTGGTAATTTTAATGTAAAAAATGTCGGTGATCCAGGGTCAAATTTGGACTGGGAAGTTGAAGAGTTCCCCGAATGGGGTGAATGGACATTTAATCCTTTAAATGGGGAAAACCTTAAGCCAGAAGATGGAGAATTTCTAGTCGAGGTAGAAATTGTAGCACCAGTTGAGCAGAATCTAATATTCGAAGGTGAACTAAAAATTGTAAATAAAGCTGATAGCGAGGACTTCTGTACAATTTCTGTTTATCTTTCAACACCAAGAAGCAGAGCATCACATAACTTTTTATTTTTAAAGTTATTAGAACAAATACAAAATTCTTTCCCAATACTTAGATTACTTTTTAGGTTGTAAAAACTCTCTAAAACTTTTTTTTCAATATTTTTTAAATTTTCATGGACCCGCCGAAGCCTCATCTTTAATAACAGGAGTAATTCCAATTGTAACTTTTAGGGCTGAAGGTTGTTTTGGATTTTTATTCAACTCACTAAAAATCCTTTTTTTTCTTTTTTTTTAACTATTGGTTTATAAAAAAGTAACTTTAATTTAGAGTACAAGAGTGGGGATTATAATTAAAGTCAGGTTATTAAAGGTTTTTAATGGGTTGGCTTTGTACAATAATCACTGCTAAAATGTGTTTTTCACAATAAATACACATTTTTTAAAATAATTAAGATATTAATAATTATTAACCAGATAATAAAATACTTCATGAATTCAGTTTGTACATAATTATCTTTTTTTTATCTTTTTTTTTATTTTGTAACAAATTAAAATAATAAGATTTATTAATTGTTTAATAAATAAAATTTGTTATGATATAACCTGGAGGTTGAATTTATGAAAAAAATGTTTCAATTGATAGTAATTATAAATTTAGTTTTAACAGGCTTTGGAACAACAGCAATATCAAATTCTATGATAAAAATAAATTCAAATGTTATAACTTATAATGAAGAAATAAATTCAAAAGTTTTAACAAATAATGAAAATACAGAATATTGGGGGCTTCTTATTGGAGTTAATGAATATTATAACTATCCAGAAGATAGTTTTATTGAAATGAAACTTGTTGTTGAACGCCTATACAACACTTTAATTTGTTCTGATTTTTGGCAAGAAGATCATATCAAGATAATAACAGGTAAAAATGCAACACGTAAAAACATAATTGATGCATTTAAATGGCTTGAAATAAATGAGGATAAAGATGATATTTGTTTTATTTTTTATGGAGGCCATGGAATAATAAGCATTGAGCTTTTTCCACCATTTGATGAAGATGATAGACATGATGGATATCTTAGCACATATTGGACTAGTCAATATTGTTCAAAACCTTTACTTCTTTTAAATCTTTTAGGGCTTTATATAACCTCAATATCTGATGATAAATTTAATAAATTATTGAGCAAATTAGATTCAAAAGGTATTTGTGTTGCTATTTTAGCTTGTCAAGGGGGTGAATTTGATGATTCCCCTAGAAAACCTTTAACTAGACCATCTATTTTCGAAAATTTTTTTATGGAAAATAAACAATTTTCCTATGATTTTTGTGAGGATCTAACAGATTCAGGTAGGGTTATATTGATGCCTTGCAAAGAAGATGAGGGTGTAGATGGAACATGGTTTATTGATTTTCTCATACAAGGTTTCCAGGGGTTCTCGGATGTAAACAATGATGATTTATGTACAGCTGAAGAAGCTTTCAATTATTCAGCTCCTTTGACAACTGAGTATTCATCAAAATATGCTTTCCTAACAAATTATCCTTCAATATTTGATGATTATCCTGGTGAGTTAGTAATTACACAATCAGAGTTACCACCCTCGATTCCTGAATCATTTACAAATCTATCAACTGGTGAAGTAGGAAAAGCATATAATTTTAAAATAAGATCAGAAGATCCAGACAATGATCTCATACGGTATTATATTGAATGGGGTGATGGAACCTATGAATATTCTGATTTTCATCAATCCAATGAAATAATTAATTTATCACATTCGTGGGAAAAAGAAGGGGTTTTTAATTTCTATATTTATTCAGAAGATATTCATGGTTCAAGAAATATTTTTCCTTATAAAGATTTGATAATGATTACTGATGAAAACGAAATAGATCAGATACAATTAAATGAATCATATTACAGTTTCTATCCAGTATGTGATAATATTCAGGTTGGACAATCCTTTAAACCTCAGATGAATTACATTTCAAAAGTAGCAGTTCCTATATTTTCAAGAGCAAACGATCCTGTATACTTATACATAAAAAAGAATATTGACGATGAAGAAAGCTTAGCAGAAGCTTACATTTCAATACCACCAACAAACAACGATTTTTCAAAAGGTGTCTATAATTGGGCTGTATTTGATATTCCAAGCTTATATGTAAACATTAATGAAACATATTACATTGTCTGCAAAACTGATTTCTTTTGGCAAGGTCAACAACGTAATTTGTGGGCTAGTAATGATGAGGATGTCTATCAATATGGATCTCTTTTATATTCTACAGATTATGGTGAAAATTGGAATAACTGTTTAAATGAGGATTTCTGCTTTGTTATCTATGGAAAATAATTATTGGGCAAAACTCTAATTATCACGGTAAATAGTTATTTATTGTGCAAAATCTAATGGGTTAAGAAATAGTTGTAAGTAATTAAATATTAGACTTTTTATAAAACTTGAAAAAAAGTGTAATTCAAGCCGCCTATTGAATTATATATAAGTTCTTTTTAGTAAAGTGATATACTTATCATATTTTAAAATTTGTATTTGTCAAGCTTATCTGATTTTCAACTGAAATAAACCGAAAAATCAATGCATACCTTCAATATACCATGGGTTGCATGGATGGGATGCAAAAGTGGCCTGCTGAAGCTATACAGATTATCAGACAATTACAACAAGAAAACAAACTTCTGAAAGAAAAAATCAACATCCTTGAAAAAGACTACGTCTCTATGAGAATCCTCATACACCACCATCTCAAAAACGATTCAAAGATGGTGGCAGAGGAGGAAACATGAATGATTCCGCAGGGAAACGTGGAGCTCCACGAGGTCATCGTGGTGCCACACGACCAACACCTAAGCCCGATGAAATCATCCCAGTAACTACAGATATTTGTCCTGGATGTGGACAGCATCCTGGTGAATCAAAAGGAATTGAAACCATTACTATCGAGGAGTTACCACCTCCTAGAAAAATCAAGGTCACCCGTTATGAGCTTCATCGGTATGAATGCAGTTGTTGTGGTTTGTCCTTTACCACCAGTCATAAGGATTGTCCTAGTCAGGGACGGTTTGGTATTGGTTTACTTACCGAAGTGACAATGTTACGTTTTCATCTCCGAGGTGTCCTTCGGAGAATTCAGGATTCCCTGTTGTATTTGCATGATTTTGATCTGAGTGCACAGGGTGTCAATGATGTCCTGTTCCGTGTAGGCCATGCTTGTAAACATGAGTATCTTGGTCTTGTACAAAGAATCCAAAAGGCTTCTTGGCGGCATATCGATGAAACCAGCAGCCGGGTGAATGGGAAGAACTGGTGGCTGTGGAGTTTCAGAACCAACACTGATGATGCCTTGGTGGTGATACGGGATTCTCGTGGGGGCGGAGTACTTGAGGAGGTACTAGGTGATCGTTGTCAGGGAGGGTATGTTACTGATGGTTGGAAGGCATATTGGAAACTTGGTAATGTACAACGTTGTTGGGCACACTTGCTCTGGGAGGTGGATAGTAATAAACAGATATCAGAGGAGGGTGCTGTGATTGCATCGGAGGTTCATACACGATTTCATCTGTTGAAAGAATTCCTGGGAAAAGACCCTCCCATGAATGAAAGGAGACGTATGAAGGAACAATGGGATCAGGAGATGGTTGACCTGGTGGAAAGTTATGAGGACTCTATTCACACCCGACATCTTGTCACGTATTTGAAAAATGGATTAGGTTGTTGGTATACCTGCTTGTTGTACCCAGGTATGCCTCCGACGAATAATCTTGGTGAGCAAGCAATACGGGAACATGTGATTATCCGGAAGATCATCGGAGCATTTCGCTCCGTTGAAGGCTGTGAGTATTATCAGTATATTGCTTCCATGTTTGCTACTTGGAGGTTGCAGGGGAAGAATATTCTGAAGGAGTTGGAGTTGCTGTTGAGAAAGGAGCTTTGCTTATCTTAGGCTTTACAAATACTAAAATTTTAATCAGAATACAACTGTTTAAACAAAAAAACAATTTATTTTATTATTTTAGTTAATTTTGTTCAAATAATTAATAATAAATATTAAGAATTTAGAACTAATCATCATGATAATAATTAAAAAGGGGTATAATATGAAAAAGAAAATATTTGGAATTTTTGTTTTTACAATGCTAATCATGACTGTTACATCTGCAGTAGCAATGAACTTAACAGATTACAATAAAATCTCTCCGATTGTTGGATCAAATAATGATGTTGATTGGTGGCCTATGTTTGCTCATGATCCCCAACATACAGGTTTTTCAACGTCAATAGCACCCAATACAAATAAGTTGAATTGGAGCTATGGCACTGGTTCAGAAATAAGTACTTCTTCATCGGTAGTATTCGAAAATAAGCTTTATATTGGGACTGGAGAAATAGGATCCAAAGGGGCATTAAATTTTGAATTTATTAAAAATAATCCAATAATAAACATAATAAATTTTAATGAGGAAATGTTACAAACAGAAACTGGAGGTGTTTTTTGTATAGATACAATAACTGGAAAGAAAATATGGGACTTTACAACACAAGGTGCGGTGTCTTCAACGCCTATTGTATACAATGGATGTGTCTACATTTTCTCATCTGATTCTGATACATATAGTGGGGAGTTATATTGTCTAGATGCAGATACTGGAGTTAAACATTGGAATTTTACTTATACACATTTTATTACCACACCATTAATTGAAGACGATAATCTATTCATTTTAATTGTAGATTCAGATACAAATTATGGAAGGCTATTATGTTTAAATCCTATTAATGGAGTGGAAAAATGGAACCATTCAATAGGATTTAATAACTTTGCAATGTACTCTGCTCCAGCAGTTTATAATGGTAAGGTATATTTCACCTCGCTTAATTCTTCTGACGTTGAATTACATAGCGTAGATGTAGCAACAGGACAAGAAGTATGGACAATTTTTTTAACAAAAATGGAATTAGGTTTAGCACCCTCAACACCAGTTATAAATGAAGGTAAAGTATTTGTAATTAGTTTAGAAGCATATATAACAAATCAGACATTATGGAGTGTACTATTCTGTATAGATGCTGAAAATGGAGATGAGATATGGAAATATGTTATGCAAGAATTAGAGTTATCATTATCAACACCAGCAGTACACAATGATATGGTATATTTTTCATATGCTGAAAACTATTTTGAATATGGAGGAATAGCTTGTTTTAATGCATTAAATGGTGAAGTCATCTGGAATCAAAAATTATATTATGATTTTTTCGCATTTTCTTCACCAGCTATAGCTGATGGAAAACTATACATAGGTTCAATGAACATAGATAAATATGCAAGTGTTTTAAATTGTTATAATCTTTTTTCTGGTGATCTCATTTGGAGTTATTCATTAGGGGAATTTAATATGGTGGGTTCTTCTCCAGCAATTGCAGATGGAAAGGTTTATATCGCTGATATTGAAGGAACCATTTATACTTTTAAGGATAATACTCCACCAGATGCACCAACAATTGATGGTCCACTAAGTGGAAATCCAGAAACATTATATGAATATAGCTTTACTTCTATAGATACTGACGGAGATGATATTGCAGAATTTATTATTGACTGGGGTGACAGCACTGAACAAGATACTATTATTGGTCCATTTGCCTCTGGTGAGGAAGCTTTTGCAAATCATACATGGGATGAAAAAGGAACTTATACAATCAAGGCTAAAGCTAAAGATACTTTTGGAAATGAGAGTAATTGGTCAGAATTTGAAGTTCTCATTCCACGAAACAAAGTTTCTAACTACAATCTGATTAAGTGGTTATTTGAACGTTTTCCAAATCTGTTTCTAATACTTCGGCAATTACTTGGACTTTAAATTAGTACTCCTTTCTTTTTTTAATTATTGAATTTAATAAACTAAACTTTAAGTTTGAGTCCTATACTCAGCTTTTAATTTAAAAGATTCAGTAGTTTTTCAAGTATTGGGGACCGTTCAAACAACCAGTGAAATAAGACATAAAATGTTGCTTGAGATCTTGGAATTTCTATTTCAAACTCGGCCCATTCACTCTCAGAACCATAGATGTCTTTCACCTTCGCACGAATAATGTATGTATTTTTTTCTTCATAAGTATGACATAACTTAATAGGTGATAAATATGGACCATCCCAATCTTTAAAGGTCCCATCTCCCCAGTCAACAAAATAAAAAATATTATCATTATCTGGGTCTGTAGTATTGAATGTCCAGCATAACTCAACACCTGGTGTTCCACTAATTGGGCCATTAATTTCCGGTTGGTCTGGCGGATTATTATATTTGTAAAGATAAACTCCATCCTTTAATACAGTAAATAATACATAATTTCCATTCAAATTCCAGGGTGTCACAAGCAAAGAACCTTCATAAATTGATATTTCATAATTTGTACTTAAATTATATAAACGTAGACTAACACCAGGTACACTATAAATGATTATATTATCAAATATTTCTGGAGTACTACCTGTAGGTTCTTCTCCTGTAAATATGGTTGTTTCATCTCCAGTAGCGATATTATACATTTTAAGTCCATACATTATCGTTGCATTTAATTTATCATAATAAAAATAGCTATATACAATATTATCATCATAAATTGAAGGATAAGTTTCCGATTCAAACTCGGAGGTATTAGTTACCCTTGTGGATTCTTTACTATCTATATTATACATAAAAATATCATATAGGTTCCCTTCACATAGTTGCCAGGCAACAATATTTTTATATATACATGGATTTTCTGAAAAATCTTCTCCAGGGCTATCTGTTAACTGAATATTTTCACCAGTAGCGATATTATAAAGAAAAATTTCGGTGTTATATTGACCTGAATCAGAGTTTTCATAAACTATATAATCGCTAAAGAACTGAAAGTCATCTGAATCTCCACCTTGCCAATTTGTTACAATCAAATCTGTTTTTTCACCAGTAGTTATGTTATACATTTTAAAACCCAAATATGAAAAATCATAATATACAACTCTATTTTCTGAGATTTTAGGAAAGACTATATCTCCTCCTAAATAAATATTATCTATCTCTCCTGTTTTTATACTGTATATATAAAGATTAACAGTGTCTGCATATACTACAAAAGAATTATCTATATCACAAACTGGAGTGTCATTAGTGATTTTTATTAAATCTGAATCACTACTCAAATTAATATTAGAGTCTCTAAAACTCATATCAATACTTGCAAGATTTTTTGCAGTTGTTAATCTAGGAAAAACACTAGCTAAAAAAAGTGTGCAAATCAACAGACTTATTATTTTTAATTTCATTTTACTCATCTTCCTTTTTATTTATCTTTATCTTTTATAGAAATACAAATGGACAAAATATATAAAAGTTAGTTTTAAAAAAATTCAACAAAAATAAAAAGACAAACAAAAAAATTTGATTTTTGTATATATTAAAATTCAATACACTGGTTTAAAAATCTCTTTTTGTCTTATATAAATGAGTATTACTTCCCTCTGAGTCTGTTTTAATATTTAGATAGTCATTCACTTCAGTAAATTATCAATTCTTGGCATGGATTAGACCTCGGGTCCAAAATCCGACAAGAGCAATGATTTATTAATAAAAATTCTAAAAATCATAAAATATTTTGTAAATATCAGAGAATTGCCGGAATATAGATTTCATCTGCGAAAATAAAAAAGAGAGGAGGATGGGCCCGCTGAGATTTGAACTCAAGTCTATAGCTCCCGAAGCTACAAGGATACCAAGCTACCCTACGAGCCCAAATTAACAAAATAAAAATACAAAATAGATAAAATATGTTTTTGGTTTAACTATATTTTTTATTTTAAACTCTTCAAAAGTTTACCAAATTCCTCATATTTTTTTTGTAGAATATTTAAAGATTCTACAATTGCTTCTTTTGCAGTGAAAGAACCATCTGTTTCAAAACTAAATATAAATTTTGTTGGATCCCTTTTAACAGATATAAAATCAATATTTTCTTTATTTATATGGGATTCAATAACCGGTAATTTTTTAATATCCTTGAGAACTAGTTTATCACCTTTTATTGATACAAGATCCTCCGGAAGTTTATTTACAAATTCTTTAACATCATCTATCCTTTTTTTATCAAATTCCAAAATAGGTTCCATTCTGTATGCAGGTGCTTGAACAGATTGCCATTTTGCATGGTCTCTTCCTCGTCCAAGAACTGCCTCGACTTCAAGTATTAGTCTTTGATCACCATATAGCTTAACTATTGGTATCTTGTCCTCTTTTATTGCCCAGCTTTTTTCAGCTGGTTGCAAATCACCAGAATATACAGGTCCCTCTCCTTCCTTACTTAATGTATACCGCACTGTACAATTCGGGCAGCCCTTGCCTTTGCACACACATTCATTTTTAAATGATAAAAGGCTTAAATCTGTTGGAATCGGAACAAGTCCTAAACGATGGGCAATTATTTCATCAAAAAGGGCACTAGTATTATCATATATTACTACATCATTAACAGCAAGTTTTGGTAACTCAGAAAGCATTATTCTTCTTAAAGAATTTATCTTTATTTCACCTAAATTCTTCTTCCACGCCGTCCGCCTTTTTTTCTACAGCCATCATGTGGAATTGGAGTAACATCCTCTATTTTACCTATTTTAAATCCACTTCTTACAAGGGCACGAATAGCAGCTTGAGCTCCACGACCAGGTGTTAATGCCTTGTTTCCACCTTGCCCTCTTATTCTAACATTTACTCGATCAATTCCTTTTTCGTGGGCAGCTTCTGCAACAGTCTGTGCAACCTTCATCGCAGTATAAGGTGTTCCTTCATCCTTTGCGGATTTAGTTACCATTCCACCAGAACATCGTGCAATAGTCTCTGCCCCAGTTAAATCTGTAATTGTGATAATAATATTATTAAAAGATGCAAAAATGTGTGCTATACCCCATCTACCCATTTTTATTCTCCTTTCTTTTCATCTTTATTATTTGTTTGTTCTTCTGCTTTTTCCTTTGGTTCCTTTTTTGATTCTTTGGACTCTACTACTTGTTGCTTTTGTGGTTCAGCTTGAATAGATTCCTTTTTTTGTATTTCCTCTTTTGTTTTTTCTTCAGATGGTGTAGAGACTTTTTCTTTATCTTGTTCTTTTTTAGGAGGTTCTATTGGTTTTTTTTCCTCCTTTGATATGTTCCTCTTTATTATTGGAACTGATTTAAAATCAGCTCGAGGTCGTGCAGGATGCATTACATCATTTAGAGGTGAATCACTAGTATAACCAATTTCACTTTCTTCTTCTTTTGTTACAATATATCCAGGAACAGTTACTCTTCTATTACTAATTGCAATATGTCCATGAGATATGAGCTGTCTTGCTTGATAGGATGTATTTGCAAGACCTTTAAGATAGGTAAGAGTTTGTAATCTTCGAGATAAAATCGATTCAGTATCAAGAGTTAATACATCATCAAGAGTTGAATTTGGAGGCAGAACATTTAACCTGTTTAAATGAATAAGTAGCTGTTCACTTTCCTTTTTACTCTGCACATCTCCAGTAGCAACTTTTGCAAGTAATTCCCTTGCTTGGCTTCTATATTTCCTCAACCTTGTTTGTGATCTCCAAACCTCACGTTTATTTTTAAGACCGTATTTTCTAATTAATTCATTTTCAAGCTTAATACGGTCTTCCTGCCAAGGATGACTAGGAGTTTCATATTTTTTTCTTGAAAATTTTGGTTTACCCATGCTATCACTTACTTATCTCTCTCTTTTTTGAAACACCAAGTGCTAGTCCCCTTCTGTTATTAGCTCTTGTTCTCTGTCCCCTTACTCGAAGACCACGTTCATGTCTAATGCCTCTATATGACCTTATTTTTTTCAAGATATTAATCTCATCTCTTAATCTCATATCTATATCTGAACCAATTAGATGTATGTCCTCACCTGTTTCTAAATCCTTACGGTGATTAAGCATCCAACTTGGAGCATCTTTACTTACTTTATCAATTATTTCCTGTATTTTTTCTATTTGTGAATCTTTTAAATCACCAATTTTCATATATCTATCTATCCCTACTTCATCAGCAATAAGGGTAGCCATATGCACTCCAATGCCCTTAATACTTTTTAAACCATATACAATGTTTTTTTCGCCGTTAACATCAGTATTTGAAAGCCTTACAATATATCTGAAATCCTTACCTCTATCAGCCTCTTTCTTGGATTTTTCTTTTTTTTCATCTGTTTTTTTTGTTTCTTTCTTTTTTACTTCAGATATTGCTTTTTCGTCAGTTTCTTCAGTTTTTGTCTCAAGATTTTCTTCTGTTTCTGGTATTTCTTCTGTGTGCTCTAATTCGACATCCTTTTTTTCTTCTGATTCTTGCTCTGGCCTATCTATTTTTTCATCTTTTTTTTCTGCGGATGGAGTATCTGGTTTTTTTTCAATAGGTTCAGATTTATCTTCCAAGTTTATAACCTCTAAATTATTACTAAATTAATCTATACTTCCAATTTACAGGAGAAAGTATTGCCATAAATAAGAGAAGCTATATATAAGCATTTAGGAGATTAAT
>SMTZ1_10007468_pt1 | contig 10944 bp, 12 predicted proteins | sample DeeMarSWOR136_30_FD_25667 | JGI IMG/M metagenome (IMG submission 25667)
AGCCCTCCCGGTACAGGCGGCATCTCCCATTTCATAATCCCATACCGAGGATGCTCTTCCACTCTCCATCCAGATCTAGGCTTTCCATCTTCAGGTCTGACAGCCATTGTCATCTCGTCTGTCAGCTCCATGGACGTACAATCCTGAATGTGATTTCGAGGAAAGGTGCTCATACCGTAATCAGGAAATCTTGCTCTCAGTTCCACGTCAATCATCTCATCCGTATAGTCGGCTTCCATCATGCGAATTTGCTCAGGTGTTAAGTGAATATTTTCGTAGATAGTTGCCCTAATCGATCGATACAGGTCAAGCTGCGCGGTGTGATGACCCTTGACGCCCCTGTAAAACCGCTCTCTCAGGTGAGGAGCGTCTGTAGGTGATGTTGTGGTATCCAAACGAGCCATACGGATTGTTCCATCCGGTCGTTTACCACGCAGACGGCCTCGCAATACTTTCAGGCTCTGCCCCTCATAGTCAAGCCCGACCTCATCGTAGTTAACCCTGTCGTACTCAGAACCTCGAATAAATCTCGCATCCTTACCTGCGGTACGAAAGTGCCAGTAGGCGAAATTCTTAAAGTCAATAACAGGAAAAGGCCGCAGCGATATATTATCGATGAGGTGCTCCAGCTTGGGATTACTCTCAATCCAACCATTAACCATCTCGAATACAAGTTCAGCCTGTACACTTGTTACCGACGTATTCAAAGCACCAAAGTAGGGTATTGATAAGCAATCAATCAGGTATGAGATAGCCACACCGAGCGTCTTCCCACTAGCAATTCCCGCAAGAAATGTGACGTTGGGAATTTCAAGCTGGTGAAAAGCATATTGCTTGGGCAAAGGCTCAACACCGCAATACCACTGTGTCGCAAGATGAAACCCTCCGTTTTGGCGCAAAGCCATCGGCAAGAGAGTTTCGTCAGCATCAGTCAGAATACCCATTGAATAAACTCGACAACCATGTGAAGAAGAGCGCGGCAGCGATAAACCCTATTCCATACAGAAGGTTGAACGCATCGCCCGGGTTCACTCTTCAATCTCCTCCAGATACTGCTCGACATCCTTCTTGAGGATCTTTCCATCCGCACCTGTGCCTGTAATCAGAGCTAAATCGACTTCAACTCCGAGTTCGTTGATCAGAGCTAGAGCTGCTGGTGAAAATTCAACAATCTCAACACCAGTTTCCGATACCGGAACCTCAGTAGTAACAATCCCGATTTGCTCTGCCATCTCCGCAAGACTACTACTAAGATCGATCCTGAAAGGCTTGTTATTTACGAGAATGTTTGCATAACCCTCGTTGAGCTCGGTGCGCTTGATTGTCAATGACACACCCCCGCCCTCTGCAAGCTCCTGAAGCTCTAAGAGTGTCGTAGTGGGATTGACTACCCTGTCTGGATGCTTTGTTTTCTGATGAACTACTTTCAGCATCCCTCTTGCATATCCTTCAATCATGTTTCTTCTCCCATCCCTTTGAGCCAGCGTAGAGATCATTCTCCACGGTCCCAAGGAAAGTATCTATATGAACGCTCTCTAAAAAGTCAAGCGTGTATTGCTTTACGAAATTAGTCCACACACCTCGAAAGTGACACTCGATCGCTTGACCATGTGGTGACCTGAAGCTCACATCCAGTCCGTAGTCGGTAGCCATATCCTGAATACGGTCTAGTTTCTCAATCAGCCAACCTTCCGGACCATATCCATAGAAATGGTACAGAAGCACCTGTAAGGTAAGATTGGAGATCTTACCGTCTTCGTGCATATTATGATGCTTGCGACAGAGAGAGATTATGTTCTCCAAAACATCAGCCTCAGAGTAGTAACGTCCCCAGCTTTTAATATGGGCTGCGTCGTAGCCGGGGACGCAACCATCCTTGTAAACTAATCCGTAGAGACAGGCTCCGTCTCGCCGCTTGGCAGCGATTGCGAGTTTTTTGTCTCGTTGGATTGATCTCCCTCTCCGCTTTCGCTTTGGTTTAGGAGCGGGATTGAACATTTGTGCTCACCTCTTACATAGTCGCCACATACCAGGCAACGGTTTAGAAACTGAATATCTCTAAATATCGGCACGTCGAACTCGACCTCTTTCCAGTAAACGCTCAGGACCACGTCTTCCGTATTCTTAACTGAAGGCTGCTTACTCACCGATATAGCCATCGTTAGCGGCTTGCCATTTGTCAACAGGCCCGCAACGAACTCGCCGATCATTGACTGTACCTGCCTTGCTAGATTGGCGCGTGCTGCTAGATCAAAGGTACGCGGTAGTGACACTCCCACGTGAGCCTGTTGATACACGTCAGACTTTTTGCGATTTCTCCCCATGGTTTACTCCCAGGGATAGACGTAACCCGGGCCTCGATCAATTAGATTAGTGACAGGAAAACCTCCATAAAACAGCAGGTTTTGGTATCGAAAGTGACCCGCCTCATAAAGACTATCGAACAAGGCAAGGACACATGTGTCACAATCTGCTTGCCGCAAAGCGGCGACGCCGGCACCAGTAAACTGATACAAGTAACCACCGACACCGTAGTAAACCGTCTCTCCTCCAAAGCCAGCAGCAGTATCGATAAACGATAAAACAATGCTTACCATATCACTGTCACGGTAGAAGTCCTGAAGGATAACAGCGACATCCGCGACCCTTCCCATGAAATAAGCGTTGGTTTCTGCGTCAGTCTCGAATACTGGCGTTGCGGTGAAATCTAAGTAGAGAAAGGCGGTGACATAACCTTGTTCTTCTTGAATATCAAGGACAAAGAGATCCTGCCCATTTGCCTCAATTGCCTCGATTACTCGATAGACCATTTCTTCCTGGTAGAACTTTCCGAACTGATACTCAGCATACATTTCTGAGCCCAGGTTGTAGGCCGGCCATATTGCACCGCCAAGAAGAATACCTACAATCAATGCGAGAAAAATCTTTACTTTTGTGCTTGAAAACATGTCGCGCCTCCTTATGGCATTATTATACTACAAATGGTGCAAAAGTACACCATATAGCTCAAAAAAATTATTGTCTATCTCGTATGTAATCCTGATACTCCGAGACCTTGATTTTCTCCACGGTTACCTTAACCCACTGAAGTTTTGCATCGCTATACTTCTGGCTAAACCAGTTATTAAGGGCCTTCTCGATCTCTTGCATCACATCAGGCACGCTCATATTTATTGCCATGAACTCGACAACTTCATCGCCCTCCAGGTTTGCTGGGACACTGATCTGGATTTGTGTTGAAATAGCATCGACGAAGTAATTCAGGACATTACCCATCCACCTGTCAGCTTCCTCAATATCCTGATACGGATCACGGAAATCTACTGAGTATTCTGCCTTCACCACCCACAACTCAGCATCGCCAATCATAGTGAAATAAGATATCAACAAGCCTTCAACAATCCGCGGTCTCTGTTCCCACTTCACCCAGGGATATGTGACAGAGACATCACTAACTACATAGGGCTCTTTTGCCCAGACTACCGCCGGCGTCTTATAGGTAGCAAACACAACGGAGTTCAGTACCAGCGCCAACAGCACAATGAATATAGATGTGTTTAACTTGGGCTTACTTATCTTCACCTCCCGGTATGCGCCGGGAGGAGGTGGTGAAGCGATACCTTCCTGGACATCATCCGGAAAAGGGAGATATTTCTTCATGGCTCTCAGGCTGAGTGAGTGGCGAAAGACATTAAACAGCCCAATCAGACCACTGATAAGACACAGCGCCTGAATACCACGCCGGATTTCAAGCATCAGGTGGATGATAGGCCACTCCATAAAGAATGCCAATCCAAAACCCATAAGAGCAACACCAACCGCATGTGTTCTACCAGCGCGAAACATATCCCGAAGTATCTTTTGAGCCTCTAAGATAGCATCAGAGATACCATACATAAAACCATGCTTGATGATTTTTAGTGTATCAGGCCCATGCTGGATCACAGACCACCAATCGCCCGGCGACACCCATGCCCTACCTTTTTTGCTGTAAAAGTGAACTACCTTCATTGGGCACCTCCGGACAACATCACCGCTAGCCAGAGCGCCAAGTAGGCTACTATATAGTAAGCTAGAAGTATCAAAGCGTACAATTTACCTTTACTCATCACCAACTCCCTTGTTCAAGGTATCCAGGACTGCATGGATATACTTACACTGATTAGCCACCCGGTCATCTAACCCTCGCAATCCCAACTCTGCGGGCTGGAAGGTCTCTGTGGTTACCCCGGGACATCCGAAGTGACTACAGGCGTAATCTGTCGCCGTGCGCCATTCAGACATGTAGTATTCCGGACTGTGCACAAGCCTGCCAGCGCCAATTACCATGTCCTGAAAATACTCAAGGTACTCAGTCCACTTGCCGCCGGCGATCTCACCGCCCAACTCCTTATACCTCTCGGCAATCTTTGTAGTGAGTTGGTAGTAAGGATTAGCTTGTAGAGGCCGTGTAGCCAGCTTCCATCTTGGAATACCAAACATACCGCGTATAAACTCGAAAGACGTTTTTATCATCCATCCGATAGGATCCGTGAGTGGATCTCCCTCGTATCTCATAATTGAGCGCAGTTCTCCACTACTAATAGGCCATACCTCAATCAACAGGTTCCCTGCACCGGCCCAGAACTCATTTCTCGTAGTCTCTTCCTGTACAGTCTCGTGTAAGGTAAGCATAAAAGTAGGCTCGAAGTTGTGCATGAGATCTCTCATCTTCTGGTGTCTCTTGGGAACCACCGCGTTATTACCCCACGCGGAGTTCTCATCGACATAGAACCAGTATCTCTGGTTGTCCCGGTAGTGATGCCATAAAGGAGGCCAGCAAGCCTCATCCCCTTCTTCAGTGGAGGAGATAAACCCATACCCCTCATCCAGGTATCCCTGTGGATCCTGCCAAACAGCAAGCATCTGAACATTAGGCCACTCCCACTCAGTCTCCAGGAGGGCGGAAAGGGCGATAGGTCCAGCGATCTCATTTCCATGTGTGCCAGCAAGTAAATACAACCTTTGCTCAGCATCTTCAGGTCCACGACGCGCGGTAAAGACGAGCTCATCCGAAACCATATTTTTTACAATTTGACTGATATGTGGTTTAAGCATCCAAAACTCCTTGCCCGGTCGGTGGCGGGATCTTCCATCGTTTTTGCCACACGACCCTTCTCAAAAATTCCCGCAGGTGCCCGAACCCATATTCATCCAGTTTGTGCAACCGCGTGGTGTCGATAGATATGTCATCCTGATACAGTGATTTCAGCCGTGGGCTCTCTACGATCTCGACATCCGGCGAATAGAAACAAGCCTTGAAGCGCTCGAGTACTTTGAAGATGTGTCTATTCATGGCTCCAATCGACAACTGTAGAAAAGCCGGGAGCCCGAAGAATAAGTACAACCCGCCGATGATATCCTCGATCGGTCTATCCATCCCGACCAACCAGATCACGCCCCACAACATCAACCTACCTAAGAAGTACAACCTTCTACCCGCCGATACTCTAATCGTCGGCCTGTACACGTTATCATGACAGAGCATGGGGATCTTGCTCTTGTCAATATCCTTATCCGCTGACAAAACCCTCACTCCATTCTCAAGGCCCTCGAGTTCTCCCCATGCAAACCTCGGTTCCTCAAACCACAGGGTTTTATTCAGAATGTACCCAACGGGTCGCGCGTTTTTCTGCGGAATATCCTGACCTAAATCAAAAGGATCTGTCCCGAGCTCAAAGCACAATGAGGGTAGGGGGATTTTCGGTCCTAAGAAGAGACGCTTTATCCACCCTGAGAGCCCCAATGGCCATATACGGTGTACCTGTGGCGGTTCCTTGCGGAGCATCTCCTTATAATAGGGCTCTGTCTCCGGAAATAGCTCCCGCAGCCTCTCGATGTACTCCCGCTCCGACCATGTCATTGTTGCACGCTTAGGTAGAACAGAAGGACCAACCTTTCTTTTATACACCCACTCACCTTTTGCAAGGTTCTTCCGGATCTTCTTAGCTCTTAGCAAACTCGGGAGATGAAACAGGGCCTGAGTTAATGCAAACAATCCGTCACCGAAGAAGAAAAATCTGATCCACCCATATAGAACTGCGTATTTAAGCCCATAGGACCAGATACTCGAAAGCGCTAAAGCAGCGATCGACCATGCTCCCCAGGGTATGGCTACAGCAAATTTGCCAGTCCACGGCATCAAGGACTGGCAGTAGCCAGCAAGTCTCTGTAAAATCTGACCCTGTAATTGAACCAGCACATCCCCTTTTATCGGTGCTGGTGTTTCAATCTCCCAATCCCCCTCAAAGGGAGGTAATACTACCGCTGAGTAGCCTGCTTTAGTTGGAACTACCCCTACTTTCATCGCTGCCTCCTCGCTTGAGCTACTATTAAAATGCGGCATAACCCGGCAGAATAGTCACATAATCTAAACCTAAGACCTTTTCGGAATTTGCCGTGTTGTATACGTATGCCTTAAACCGCAAATTGTCAGTGGGAAGATTAACGTCAACTTCTGCAATCGACCCTCCATCGATCCTTGCTTTTAGGATTTCATTTGTTAAAACCATTTCTAATAAAATCCATTCATTAGCTTCAGCGACTTGAATATTTTGCGATGTTTCGCCGCTAGAGTTCTTGGCTAAGATTTGCCAATATGAACTACTGTCGCTGAAGCGGAAATAGGCACGATGAGAATTTCCCGAGCTAAAAAATCCAATATCCGACATGACATCGGAAATAGAATTTAGCCGGGCACGAACAATTAGGGTCACTGCATCACTCGGGTCAAACTTATAAAAATTGCCCTCGTTAATCATACCGATCCCACCCGAAGACGAACCGGATGAGCACTCAATCCTATGTGGCGGATCTGTTTTCAAAGCTACAGAGCCTGTTCCTGTTAGTTCTATATTCCATCTTGTATCTATACTGTCACCAAAAAAATCTTCGTGAATTATTCTTGTTAACATTCCATCTTCTCCTGTGATTTGATTTTGATAGTTCTTAAATAGATAGCCAGCGGCGGTAATTAGATCGTCCGAGCTGTCGATCAATCTTCCATAGTCCACTGGCCAAGGTTCATTATTCCCATATTTTGGCCACCAATCCTCTTCCTGAACATCATCAGATGCCTTCGCCAACCATGGTGAAATACATTTAACTTGCGGAATTGCTGCGAGCCTGGTGTACAACTTGAAGATCGTATCCAGTTCCCCACAGCCACACCCAAACTCCGTAACCCAGATCGGGGTATTTTCATGGCCATACCAAGTATTGATTACATCAATCATTTCGAGGAAATTTTCCCATTTGGTTTCATCGCCTCCACCATACATATAGATGTGAAGATGCCACGCTTCAGGAAAATCGATCTCTTCTTGATCCATGTAATCCAGTGCTGCATCCACCCAGTCATAAGACATTGGATATTCCCATTGATCTGACCATTCGCTCCAGCATCCGCCGAATATAATCCTTGCGTTCGAGTAGTAAGCCTTTGTGGTAACATATCGATCCACGGCAGTTTCCGGGGAAATCCATAACTGAGATGGACAATCCGGCTCATTCATGAATAAAATGTCACCATCGTAGCTACTGGGTAGATCTTCGTGGACCAATCCCTCCCAGAGCATGGGTACATACTCGCTATGAGCTAGATCGGAGCTTGAAATTCCAGTTTGTCCATCGGTAGGATTTCCACACCACTTCCAGTACCAGGAAGCACCCACCCTAGAAAGGTCCGAATAACTTCCTCCTGCTAATCCTTTTTCCATTGAGATCTCCTTTTTTTATTGACTACTTTCATTCTGCCTCCCACCAATTCGCGTAGATAGATTTGAGTTTTAATTTTTGATATTTTCTCTGAGCCTTCTTGACACTTGGGAACTTCTTGAATAAAACCCAACCCTTCTTTTTAAGGATGTAAACCTTCTTACCTATCCGTCTCACCGGTATCATCATTGCCTCCTAATAAGATCACCCAAATTCCCAACATCTCGCGCGTGTCATCGAAGTTCATGTGCAACGTCCCACAAGCCTGAGTGTAGTACCGGCACCACCCGTACTCTTCCTTCACCTGCATGGGTTGTCCTTTTACACCCGGGATAACATACTGTTCCCATGGATACGAGCCGTAGATGATATTGATATCCCGGCGTATCGCTATGAGATCTTTATCGCGGATGGTCTTCTCTGCTATGGCTCTCTCTTTTGCATCCCTGAAGAAAATATCCTTCAGTAATTCGGACAACCACTGTAAGTCATGTTTTTCCATCCTGTACGTGAAAGATCTTCCTGCCAGATCCCGGATCTCCACCCAGAATGCCTGACATGCGACCTCATCCCCTCGTAGACACATCCCTGCTATGACCTCTACCGTTGCCGCGACAGTATGAGCTTCAAGCTCTTGTGTTGTCCCTTCGGCAAACAAGTTTCCCTGACAGTGGATGAGCTCGTGCACGATTGTCCCAAAGACCTCTTCCAGCCCGAGCTCTTCCGCGTACCACTCGTTGATATACATCTTCCTTTGAGAAGGAATTGCCCATCCTGCTATATGGAGAGACATCTTCCCTCTACCATAGGGCTCGATACCCATCTTCCTCGGGAACAAGGGAAGGTCGATAACTCCTTCGTAAGATAGATAAGGCATGATCTTCTCAACCATCTCGTACAGCCACTGCGAGTTCGTTTGAGCACTGAACCATGGCCCTGTCTGTGTGAGCTCTACATAGTCGTAAGAGATATCAAACTCAAACTGGACTGGATCATCCTCATGGAGCTCACACGCTACCAGCATAAGAAAATCACGGATAATCGGTCCAGCGTCGGAGCCCACTTCGTTGTAAAAAAGAAATGCTCCCGTTCCAACAACAGTCGTTGTGGCGCAGAGCATCAACGTTAATGCAATAACGAGTTTTTTCAACGTGTTTTTCATTGTAGGGCTCCGTATACGTTTTGTAGTCAAACGTATAAATTTAGTAGACGATTGTGACCTCCCCGTCGCTTGGTAGACAAGCGAGTATCCTCTTCAGGTTCTCCATCGTAATAATCTCGAAATGATGGTACCTGTGCGTCTGGTTGCCTCTATAACCTATATGCCCATCGATCTTTAGAAGGTCCTGATCAATGGTCTCTCTGGGTTCCCCCGGATAGACCAGCTTGACCTTCATCTTTCTTCCTTCGTGCATTTTTGCTCCTCAGGATGAATAATCTCCAGGTAGGGTAAAGATTTGGGATGGGGATCTCATGACATGGATAATCACGGTCATGATTTATGCGAGCCTTTTTAACTTCTTCTCCCCAAGCCCACCCGACGATGATAGCTCGCTTTCCACGCAGGTCGACGGCGGTCATCAATACAATGTCGGTGTTACACTCTTTCCATGCAGGCCACTGTAGAAATCTATGATCCAGCCTAGGCGTTAAGCGAGTGGACTTCACGTCAATCGAGTAACCTCTCCAATTAATGTCCGTGCCTTTGTCGAACTGTGTATGCAGCCTGATCCCTATGCCAAAGAAGATACGGGCGGCTAACTCCCCCGCAGCCCCTATGACTTCTATATCCGTCCCGTAGTCATCTACATGCTTCGAGGTCTTATTGTTCTTCAACCTCTCCTTAGCAGTACGGTTGATATAGGACCAGTGTTTCTTGAGATCCACGGTTTACCCCGCAGGTTTGAGCTCGTTGTTCATGATATTGACAGCTTCTTCAATAATCTGATCCGCAAGCTCGTAAGTCAGGGGAATACCGTTCTCTTGCGCCCACTCCGTAACTAACAAGAGGGCCTTTTCCTTTTTCGCAGCGCCATCTGCAAGTAGCTCATCCCACAATGCAGTCTGCTCGACATAGCGAACGACTGCGGATGCGCCTTCTTTCAAGAAGGTAAACTGCTCAGCGGACATCTTGGCCTTGATGTACGCAATCGCCCACTTGGCTGCAAAGCCAATAGCGGTCGCGATAACACCAGCAAGCGCAAGCGCCAGCGCCTCAATAAGGTTTTGAACAAGCACTTCTAACATCAGTTTCTCCTTTCGATATGATTTGTTGCTATCGCACGATAAAGTGCGTCTTTTCCGACACCGGAAACATGTTCCGTTATCACCCAGAAGGTATTGCCGCAGTGACCACAGAGCATTGTTAGTTTCGGCGGCAAATGAAGATACCTACCTATCTCGCGCAAACAAGTCTCCGCCCCACAATGCGGGCAGGTGACTTCAGTCAAGTCCTCTGTCTTCAATTCCTCCAGAACATACTCAACGTCTTCCATGTCGTTAGTGGTAATCAACCATCGAAGTACATCCTCGATGGTCCATTCTTCTGGTATCCAACTGCCCGCTGGCGGTTCTTCGTACTTCATCTTAGACCTCCAGACTGAGATTTAATTCTTCTTTTACTATGACGGTAATGATTTAGGTTTTAGCGTCTCAGTAAAAGAAAGTTATAAACCAATTGTACGCCAACTTTTCCGTTTGTCAAGGATGTAAACCAGATGTTGCTTAAATCTGTCAAATGTGGTAGAGTTAGGCTCCAGCCGGGAGGGGAAAGTGCCGGCAATTGCTTTACCCTCCTGGTTAGCGTTTGAAGCGCACTAGTGTTTCCGGCGTCGGAAACGGAAATTGATTGAGTGCCTTTGCTAAATCTGGCTGATCTTAAGGTGAGCGGCTAAATAGGAGGTTACGTGTCCAGATTAATTGAGGTTCCCCCCGATAGGGGAGGGGGTATAACACATATATTACATTATTATAAAGTGAACCCCCCACCCCCCAGGCCCCTCGCTACGCTCAGGGCTACGGTCCGCTTCGCGTCCCTGCTCGCTCGCGCTCGCCTGGGGGTTTGGCTCGCACCCTCGTGCAAGCACTCAGGTGCTCGAGGCGTGAACAGAAGTTCTAGTTCGCTCCTTCAGGGTCGCTCACTAGAACATCAGTTCACACTTCGCTTCGCTCCGTCTCTGCTTCGCAGCT
>SMTZ1_10007469_pt1 | contig 10944 bp, 8 predicted proteins | sample DeeMarSWOR136_30_FD_25667 | JGI IMG/M metagenome (IMG submission 25667)
ATATTTTTGAGCAACTTGTTGTACTAAGACTAATGTTGTTACTCCTTCATAACTTTGATGACCGCCACCCTCAGTGCCTGTTGCTACTATCCCGTCACAACCTGATTCTACTATTTTATCAACTAACCACAAAGCGGGTCCAACATGAAAATGATTCATATCAGGAGCTTTTTCTTTCCACATTTTTCCAGCAATTCGAGGTCCACCAGCACTAGTTAAAGCATAAACTAATTGTTCTCTTAATTTAGGGTTCTCTTTACGCCACTGCGGAATTTTTCTTAGTAAAACCTTATGATCAGTTTGTATTCGAGCAACACGCACATTTATACCAAATGGTTTATCGGAATGTTCTACAAAATAATCCAATTGCTCTTTAAAATCATTGACTGAATTCTTCCCTCTTAATGTTGCATGACTTACAACACCTAACCCACCTGCCTCTGAAACTGCAATAGCTAATTTTGTTGTATAGAAAGGGCCCATAGGAGCACTTATAATTGGAAATTTAATCCCAAATTTTTCAGTTATTCTTGTTTTAATCAACTTTTATTTCACTTACAAATCTAAAATTATGATAATTTATCTTGCTTTTGAGAAGTAAAAAAGTTATTGGATCCATTAGCAGCTCTATTTTAGATTTGATATAAGAAAAAATAAAATAAGTAAAAATAGATTAATTAAAATTTTTCTCTATATTTTTTATATACATTTGTTCTTATCTAAATTCATTTAGAGTCGTTGGATTGCCTTTTTGATCCGATCGAGACCTTCTTTTAGTATTTTACGGGGATATCCTATACTTAAACGTTGAAATCCTTCTCCACTTGCTGTGAAATCCCGCCCATCGTAAGGAATAATATGGGCATTTTTAATGAGATACTGAAATACTTGATTCGGAGCCAGTGGAACTTTCCGAAAATCGAGCCAAATAAGCGGAGTTCCTTCACGTTGGATTAAACCAATATTCATCTCGTGTTCTGTTATATAATCTTGCACAAAACGAAAATTATCGTCCAAGTATTGGTTTAATAAATCCACCCATGGGGCACAATGATTATAAGCAGCTTGCATTCCGAGAATCCCAAATATATTAGGTGCATAAATAAATTTTTTATCGAAAAAGTGGAAAAAGGGGGCCTTTATCTCTGGATTTTTAATAAAAATATTAGAGATTTTTAGGCCAGAAGTATTAAATGTTTTGGTCATTGAACTGAGTGCAATCGTTTTTAACCCTAATTCAGGTGAAATGGCCGCAATTGAGGTATAATGATGCCCTTGCGATACGAGGTCACAATGAATCTCATCCGACACAATCATTACATGATAATTCAAACATAAATCCCCTAGACGTTGCAATTCCGTGCGGGTCCAGACGCGTCCCACTGGGTTATGTGGATTACATAAAATAACGATTTTGATGGAATGAGTTTGAAACGCCCGTTCAATCTGATCGAAATCCATATGATAAGTTCTTTCTTCAAGGCACAGAGGAACCAAAATAAGTTTTCGAGCTTGATCAGTTACTGCTTCCGCCAATGGTCTGTAAATCGGTGGGAAAAGTAAGATTTCATCCCCTAGATTCGTAAAAAATTGGATAACATTCCGTAAACTAAATATAACACCCGTAGAATAGAGAATTTCTTCACGTGAAAACTTGATATTATGCCGATGTTGATACCATTGAATAACTGAATCATAGTAATCGGGTTTGACTAATGTATATCCAAATATCCCGTGATTACTGCGTTGTTGCACTATATCAATAATGGGTTGGGGACATTCAAAATCCATTTCTGCATGGTTAAATGGGAGAAGATCTGCTGTACCGAATCTTTCGATCATGTAATCTGGGTCCCATTTAATGGACCATGTCTGAGTTCGGTCCACATATTTATCAAAAAGATCCAGAGAAAAGTCCATAATATGAGTAATTATAGGAAAAAAGGAAATTAAAACCCATCAAATTTTTTTCGCTATAATGCACAATTTTTTTTGGATTAATTCCTAAGTCTAATAGAGATTCATAATTACTTGATATAGTATCAAGATTATCAAGTTTAGTAGCTAAGACCTCTTATAGAGCTTTGATTCTATTTATTTTGATTAACCTTTTTACCAAATAACTATCAATCTTCGGAATGGTCTCAGAGCTGAAATTAAGAAGATGGGTATAGATCTTAATTTTACTTAGAGCAATCCCTAAATTAAGTAAAATATCATATTTAGCCTGAATTTTCTCAGGTGTTAGGGTAAGGAGTTGAGTATTGTATGAAATCTTTTCGGGGTTAATAGCTAATTTAAACAAATGGTTCTATTTTTTTTTAGTTGTAATTTTATTTTTTTATCTACAATTACATAATATTAAAAAAAAATTTTTTTCTATTTGGATCTAGAATTCACACCCGCATTTTTTACACACATGTTTTTTAGAGTAAAGTGGACTATGACCAACATAACCAAGAACTTTACTTTTATCTTCTTCAACTTTTAAATCTTTTCCTCTCGCACCGCATTTTGGGCAAACTAAACGTTCTTCACTTGTATATTCAGTTGGAGTTACTGGTTTTAAAGTAGATAATTCTGTTTCTGCTTTTTCTAATTTAGATTTCTGTTCATCAAACGCCTTTTCTTTCTCTGTAAGCCTCTCGCTCAATTCTTTTAATTTTATCTCTGCTTCTGCTCCTGATATTTTTAATTCTTCATTAGTTTTTGTCAATTCAGCTACTTTCGGCTTTAATTTATCTACTTGTGCCCTTAAATTATTAATTTCTTCATCTTTAGAAGAAAGATTATTTTTTAATTTATCAACATCAGATACTATATTTTCTAATTCAACTAGTTTTCTTTTTGTTTCCTCTAATTCAGAACTTAAATCATCCTTAAAATTCGCTAGATTTGCGGTTTCTTTTTCTTTATTTTCTAGGTTTTCTTTTAATTTACTGATTTCAGCTTCAAATGCAACAATTTTATTTTGTAAAGCCTTAACAACTTTATCGTCCAAATCAGTAGTAAGATCTTTTATTTCATCATGAGAAATAACTATTACACCTCATTCTTATCTCAAATCATTAACTAAATTAAAATAAAAACTCGGAATTTGACTAACTGAAATTATTAGCTATATAGAACGAATTTTTACAACCATTTTATATTAAACTTTATATTTAAGCTTTTATTTTACGATATTTTGTATATAAAATTGAACATATAAGAAATTAAGATTTTCTAATTTTTTTGATTAAAGCTCTAAAACCTTCTAATTCATTATCATGCGAGAAATTGTTAAAGACATATTCTTTTGCTGCACTTTGCAATCTTAAAAATTTTTGAAAATTTGTATCCCATAATCTATAAATCTCAAGAAGGGTTTTTTTAATTTCTATAGGAGTTAATTCTTTAAGAAAGAATGCAAACTCTCTACCTTTCAATAATTCAATAGAACCAATTGTTTTGCTACACATTATAATTAACATTCCTGCTAAAGCTTCCATTATTACCCTGGGAAAAGGTTCTCTACGAGAAGAAAATAATAAGACATCATTTCTTTTATAAATTTCTGGAATTAAATCGTTGCTTACATAGCCGTGATACTTTAAATAAGTAGGAAATTTACCTTCTAATTCTTCTAATTTTGCTTTAAGAGGACCAAGGCCGCAAAATTCAAAATTAACTTTCACATTTTTACTTTCTTCTAAAAATTGGTTAATACCTTTTAAAAGAACTCCAAATCCCTTAGGAATATCAATTAATTGACCAACATAAAGAAATTTTAATACATCTTTTTGTTTTTTTGCTAACTCACTATCAACAAAATCATCTAATCTAATCCCATGAATTATATGAGATACTTTTTCTGGCTTGTAAAAGCTTTGCAAAAACTTTTTAGCATTCAGCGAAAGAGCATGATGATACACTCTCTTTTTAAAAAGTGAAAGTAAAAGTAACGAAGCTCGATATTTTAAATTATAAAGTGAGAATATTTTTTTGCTATATAAGGGCTTTCGATATCCAATTATTAATTTTGATCTTCTAGAGAGGAAATTGCCTAAAATAAACATCAAACTAGTTTTTAAATCTGAATAAGAAGTATATATAATATCATTTTTCCTAAATTTTTTAAATAGGTTTAAAACCTCCCATGGATAAGGAAAATTAAAAGTCCAATTGCCAAGATGAAATACCGCAAATTTCATGCCTCTTAGTCTTTTAACACCTTTCAATTTTTTATTTATTGCTTCATTTGTTAATAACATTTCACCAGGTGATATATTAGTGTCCATAAAACTCACATTGTAATATTTACTTAGTCCAGTAGCTAATTCCATAGAAGAAATCTCTCCACCCCTTCCATATCTTATTGAATTCGGAGAAAAAATGAGCAATTTTAACATTTTAATTCTTTACTAGATTTATTGTATACAAGCAAAAATTATGACACTAAATTTGTAAGCTATGTAATAAAATAGGTTTATTAATCTAAGTTTTTTCAAAAATTTAACTATAAATTTCACAAATTTGTTTCCAATATAATCTAAATTGTATAATTTATGTGATATATATACAGAGGTATAGTCTGTGAAATTTAACTTATGCCTTTTACAAAATAATTTCAATCTCCTAAATGTGTAAGGATATATATTAGAAATCTTATAATTTGATCTACTTTTATAAATTCTTTCAATATGTTCCCAAAATATTTTAGGAAACCATGTAATAAACGGGATACGAGTATGTGGCTCTATTAAGTCTAATCGATTTGTAACACTTATATAAATTACCCCATTTGGCTTTAAGACAATTTTTATTCTTTCAATCAATTCATCCATAAAATTATATGGTATATGCTCTAATACATCATTTAAGATTACTGTATCAAAGGAATTTGCTTCAAATGGTATATTAAGACCATCATATAATCGAAAATCGCATTCGGGAAATAAAGTTCTTGCTTGGTTATAATTTCCCTCTGAATTATCTAAGCCAATAATATTGTAACCTTTCTTATGTAAAGAATTTGTTATTTGACCATCTCCATATCCAATATCTAGAATCTTTTCGGGTTTATGTTTTAAAAATTTAAACACATTAAGGATTTCGACTGTTCTTAATGTTCTTTCAAAAGGCATACAGAGTAAAAATCATCTATTCAGTATAAATTTTTTTATAAATTAATTAAGTTAGAAATGAATCAATCATTATCTTAAAAAAAAATAATAAAAAATTTTAAAGTGGTAAATTTTGCCAAAAGTAGCAATAATAGGTATAGGGATAACACCCTTTATGGCAAGATATCTCAATAAAACTTATTTTGAATTAGCTTATGATGCTACAAAATTAGCACTTGAAGATGCTAACAAAAATGGAGCAGAGATCACACATCGAGAGTTACAATCGACTGTTTACGGAATATATAATGAACTTTTTGAGCGACAATTTATGCCAGATATCTTCACTAATAGTTATCTAGGAATGAATAATAAACCCGGTACTAGAGTGGCGACTGGAGGTGCCACTGGAGGATATACTGTTAGAATAGCGTATGCTGAAGTAGCTTCAGGGTTATCAGATTTATGCTTATGTATAGGTCTTGAGAAATGCAATGATTGCTATGATGAGCAAACAGGTACAACTACGCCTGAAGTTCTTAACGCTATAGCTTATTCAGCTGATATGACCTATGAATATCCTATGGGTATGATGGCAGCAAGTTCTTATGTAAGTATGGTCAATGCTCACTTTGAAGAATTTGGAAATCCCACAGAAGAACAAATGGCTTATGTTAGTGTTAAAAATCATGGTAACGCAATACGCAATCCTAGAGCACAATCCCCAATGAAAATAACTATAGAAGATGTTATGAATTCAAGGATAATCTGCTATCCTTTTAAATTGTTAGATTGTTGCTTATATTCAGAAGCATCTGCTGCATTAATATTAGCAAGTGAAGAAAAAGTAAAAGAATTAAAGATAGAAAAGCCAATTTGGATTACAGGAGTTGCAGCAGCAAATACAGATTGTTTTATAGGAAATAGAGAAGACATGGGAAGACTTTATTCAAATATTTATGCTGCAAAAACAGCTTATAAAATGGCAGGATTAGATTACAATAAAATAAAAACTCAAATAGACTTAGCAGAATTACATGACGCTTTTAGTGGACAAGAGGTAATTAGTTATGAAGAACTTGGATTTGTACCATTTGGAAAAGGGGGCCCTTGGATTGAAAATTCTTATGAAAAGCATGGAGAAGGACCTTGGATCGAAGGGGAATTACCATGCTGTCCTTCTGGAGGTTTAATAGGTTGCGGACATGCAGTAGGTGCAACTGGAATTATGAGTACAGGAGAAGCTGCTCTTCAATTGAGAGAAGATGCAGGAAAGCATCAAGTAATTATAGAAAAAGGCCGTGCTATTTCACATTCTATAGGAGGACCTGGAGCAGCATATGCTGCTGTTATTGTAATGGCAAATGAGGAGGCAATGAAATAATCATGAATAAAGAATTTCAAGATCATCAAATAAGAGATGTAATAAAAATCAACTATAAATATACAATGGGTGGTCAATCCAAATTTTTTATAGAGTTAATGAATAATAAGAGACTATTAGGTACGAAATGTACTAAATGTGGAAAAACTTGGATGCCGCCAAGAATAAATTGCTCTGATTGTTATTCACCAGCAAATTGGGTGGAGCTTAAACAAACTGGGACTATAGAAGTCAGTACAATAGTGTGGTATACCACTTCAGCTTTTATCAAAGCAATACCTTATGGAATAGGTTTTATAAAACTTGATGGTGCAGAAACAGCATTACTTCAAGGTATATTCTCTGAGAATTTAATCCCATCAAAAATAAAAAAGGGGAAAAAAGTTAAGGCAGTTTTTAATAAGGAGAGAGATGGTAAAATGACTGATTTTTTCTTCGTTCCAGAGGATGAATATGAAAATTGGATATTAAAACCAGAATATGAAGGAGGGAAGTCATAGTGTATCAAGCAAAAGAATATTTAAGTAAAATAGTAGATAAATTGAACATGAATCCAAAAGCCCAAGATGTTTTTGTAACTAATATTGCAGGTAAGGATGTTAATTGGGAAATGTCATTTCAATTCAATCTTGATGAGCAAGATCCTTTTTTTTTAGAAATCAAAAATCGGAAAGTCACATTATCTAGTGGTAGTAAATCTGATGCAATCATCTTATTGTCTGGAAATCCAATAGCTATTATGAGAATCTGCAAAGGAAAAGGAGATTTTACTCATGCTATCTCACGAGAGCAAATTACAGTTGAAAAAGGAAAAGTTATGGATGTCATTCGTCTTACAAGAGCTATCACAATTGTATTAAAAACTAAATAAATCATTTTATTATTTTTTAAAATTGATAGGATTATAATTTAATTAATTAGCGATTTTGGGATAAAATTAAAAATTTAAAGATTGATTAGATTTTTATGTGTTTTTATATAACGACAACCTTACCACAGAATATTAATATTGAACCTATAAAATCCGTTTTAAATCAATACAATATGGTTTTTTCTCCAATTAACAAGGATATTTAAATAGAGAAGTAGAATATCAGAAATTATTGAATTCCAAGAAGGTTAAAGCTCTAAGGAAAAAGAAATGGATAAAAAGCGAGATTGATGAATGGATTAGAATGAAGTTATGGAATAAACATTCACACGTTATACGTTCTATAACTGAAAAAGAAAGAAATTTAGACCTGAAAAGATGGACTAACTTTTTTTTAAAAAAAATCCCCGGAATATATTCTAATAATTGAATTTAAGTATAATTAATCATTTTTCTAAGGTCTCAGTTGATTGAACGATATAATCAGGTTCCCAATCCAGACTTTGATGTTCAAAATACTGCTTATATAATTGACAATATTTTCCTCCATTAGCAATTAGAGTTTCATGAGTACCTTCTTCGATGATTTTCCCTTTTTCCATAACAATAATTCGATCTGCATTTAAAATAGTTGAGAGTCGATGTGCAATGATTATTGAGGTTCGACCAGTTAAAAGCACTTCAAGAGCCTCTTGAATTAATGCTTCTGTATAAGCATCTACACTTGAAGTAGCTTCATCAAGGATGAGAATTTTTGGATCCATTAAAAGTGCTCGAGCAAAACTGATGAGTTGTTTTTGTCCCTCAGAAAGACCTCTTCCCCTTTCGCCTATTTGGGTCTGCAAACCTTCCTTTAAGTATTCAATGAGTTCCTCTGCATGGACAGCTTTAATAGCTTTCCTTAGATCTTCTTCTGAAGCATCTCTTCTACCATAACGGATATTTTCTTCTATTGTACCGGAAAATAAAAACACATCTTGTTGAACCATTCCAATATTTCTTCTATATGAATCCAATTTTATATTTCTAATATCTATTCCATCAATTTTAATGGAACCATCTTGAAATTCATAATAACGGGATAAAAGTTTTACTAAACTGGATTTTCCTGCTCCTGTATGTCCTACAATAGCGAGTTTTTCACCCTTTTCTATTTTTAGATTTAAATCTTTAAAAACCCATTCATCATTTCTATAGCAAAAAGTTACGTTTTCAAAGACAATATTCCTTTCTAATTTATTAATTTCAAAAGCTTGTGGAGTTTGTTTCACTTTAGATTCCGAATCAAGAATATCAAGGATACGTTCATATGCTGCCATACCAGAACTGAGTTGTGGAAAAAATAAAGCAATTACCATAATTGGACGGAAAAATCTTTGAAGATAGAGAATATACATGAAAATTGTTCCCGGATTTGTTATTCCCTGAAGGGAAAATTGACCACCGAAATATACAATAATTATTAATGTAATTCCAGAAACAGTTTCAAGGAGAGGTCTCCACATATGAGTTGTTGCTGTTAATTTAAACCCTGTTTTAAAATATTCTTTATTTGTTTCATTAAACTGCTCGGAAACTGTAGCTTCTTGGCCATAACTTTTACAGACTTGTATACCTTCAATTGATTCTACCATAGCAGCGTTGATATTCCCTATTGATTTTCTATAGGCCCTGCTCACAATCCGAGCAAATCTTCTTAAAGAAAACATTAATATAATAATAATTGGAACTGAAGTTAAAGTAATTAATGCTAGTGTTAGATTTAACCATATAAGAATTCCAAAAGTTAATACACTTATAAGAAAATTACCCACAGTATCAGTTATTAAGATAGTTGTATTTCCAAAATCTAATGCATCATTTGAAACTCGCGAATTTAATCTGCCACTTTCATATTTATCAAAAAAACTCATATCTTGTTCTTGTAATTTATCAAATATGTCCATACGAAGTCTATCAAGAAAATATGGAGCAAACTTTCCAATCTCTCTTCTTTGTAAGAAAAACATTATCCATATTACTAACGAAAGGATTAAGTATGCTACTCCGGCACAAATAGTTAAAAAAATATTTCGGTTTATTTTAGAAAGCTCATCAACAGCAAATCCAACCAATAGAGGATTTATAATTTCAGCTATTGTTGATATAAAAACAAATAATGAAATTAAAATAATATTTTTTTTAAAAGGGGCAACACGTCTAATATATCTAACAAATAATTCACGATCTGAATACTTTCTTACGGTTTGTTCACTATTTATTCCAGAATAGATTCCCATTTTAATTCTTTAAGATGTTTTTTTTTTAATTTTAATTTCTGGTAAGACTAAATGTTTCCCAAAAATGCGTCGGTAATCCTCTGAACTTTGTAATAATTCATTATGATTACCCTCTGCTGCTATCTTTCCATGTTTAAGAACAATTATTTTATCAGAAGTTCTAATGGTTTGTAATCGATGAGTAATAATTAAAGTCGTTCTGGCTCTCAAAATATTTTCCATAGCACGACCTATTTTCTCTTCTGTTTCACTATCAACAGCAGAAACAGAATCATCCAGTATAATTATTTCAGGATCAGTTAAAAAAGCTCGAGCAATTGCAACTCTTTGTTTTTCTCCTCCAGAAAGGCGCGTTCCTCTTTCTCCTACAACGGTATTATATTTTTCATGAAATTGTTGTACAAAATCATCAACCTGAGCAATTTTTGCTACATCTATGATTTCTTGTTGTGTAGCTCTCTGCTTTCCAAAAGCAATGTTTTCATTAATGGTACGTGAAAATAAATAAATGTCTTGCTCAATATAGCCTATATGTTTTCTTAATATTTGAAGAGGGTATTTTCGAATGTTTATTCCATCTAATAATATTGTTCCTTTCTGTGGCTCATAAAGACGTAAAAGCAATTTTATTAGGGTTGTTTTTCCACAACCTGTCGGTCCTACAAGAGCAACTCTTTGATAAGGCTCAATAGTGAAAGAAATATTATTAAGAATAGGAGGATTTGAATTATTTCCATATGAGAATGTAACATTTTTAAATTCAATTTCCCCTTTGAAATTTTGTGGCCATTCAAGAAATTTTTCATTGGTATGTTCGCTTTCTTCCCTTGAAAGAGCATTAAATAAACGAGAACAAGCAGCAACACCACTCATCATATCATTTGTTGCCCAGAAAATCGTACTTGTCGGATCTATAAGTGTTAATAAGAGTAGATTTATTGCTGCTAAATCACCTATAGTTAATGTATTCTGAAAAACAAAAATACAACTGACCAGAAACGTAATTCCAACAGAGAAATACAAAATTAATAACGGATAATACTTAGATTGAACTCTTGTTTCTCCAATCCAATTGTCAGTAAAGGCGTACACAGCCTGACTGAACTTTTTTCGTTCCATTTTTTCTGCTGTGAAAGCCCTAACAACAGCAGCACCACTTATGCTATCCTGTAAAACTACAGCCAAATTCGAATGCTTTTTTAAGCGTGCAGATGCGTATGGAGAAATATTTTTACGATAATATAGAATAAAATAAATATATAAAATAATAAATGGTATTGAAATTATTGCAAGTCTAATATCGAG
>SMTZ1_10007470_pt1 | contig 10943 bp, 7 predicted proteins | sample DeeMarSWOR136_30_FD_25667 | JGI IMG/M metagenome (IMG submission 25667)
ATTCCATACCCCAGTATAGATTGTATGTGTTGGGGAAAAGATAGCCTTCCAGATTTTCAATATCAAAATTCAAATCTTTGATAAGAGTTGTATCAGCACATTTCCTGGAAAATTCCAGTGAGTCAACACCTGCTTTTCTTTCCAAAATACCAGCTATGTCTTTATAACTCAATCCCTCGGGTATGGTTACCTCGAACAGACTTACATCACCTTTTGCCAGCTTTCTCAAGATCGAAAAAGGTGTTGTCCCCTTTTGAAATTCGTATCTTCCCACATGGATTCGGCGATCGACTCCGAATAGTTTCGATACCAAAGCAAAAAAGGATTGATTGACTTTCAATCCTGCATCTTCTAATTTTTCCATTACTGAACTGAAGTTCTCTCCCTCACTTACGAATATGGAGAGGGAAGCTGATTCATTTTTCCACCCCACTGGCACAACAAACCAGTAGACGAGGTTAATCAAAAACAAAATCAGTATGACTATTCCAAGAGATGTAATTGGATTTGTTTTCATCTTTGAGAAAAGCAGAAGAATTTGCCTTCCTGAGAAAAGGATCAAAGCCGAGAGCAAGAGTATTATTGCAGAAAGGAAAATGGCTGTTGTGGAAAGAATGAAAATGATCCATTGCGAGAGCTCAACTTTTGAAACCTTAGAGTTCATGGTTTGAATTCTCCGATTTTTTTATCCAGATAGCCCTGAAGGATCAAGGATGCTGAGATCTTGTCAATCAATTCTTTTTTTCGTTTTAGCTTTCTTTTTTCTTCTCTCAAGGTTTTCTGAGACTCAACTGAACTCAACCTCTCATCCCAGAACTCAACTTTGATATTGATTTTGTGGGAGAGTCTTTTTCCGAATTCAAGAACCTTCTTTCCCTCTTCACCCAGGGTTCCGTTCATATTTCTGGGCAAGCCCAAAACTATGGTGGAGACGTCCTTTTCTTTGACCAGAGTCTGGATTTCAGATAAAATATCGGTCCTCTCTTTAAGGATTAGAGTGGGCAAACTCTGGGCAATTATCCCGAAAGGATCGGAGATAGCCAGACCGATCCTTTTCTTGCCATAATCTATTCCTAAAACTCTGGACAAATTCGGTTTTCCTTTCGGTTCGATCTTTTTAAAACTAATCTTATAAATTCTTTTGTCAATGGAAAACGACTAACGGAAGACAGTAAACAGAAAACTGTTAACAGGAAACAGTTCTTCCAAGCATGATCTGAACAGTCCTGCTTCGTTTTTTACCTAAGTCAGGCGATATATTTTGACCATTTCACCAAGTTACCGATTCAATTTAGACTTGATTTATGTCTTAAAAAAGAATAATTTAACTAAAAGTTAATTGAAAGGAAGGTAAAACTCATGCAATTTCCAAGAACCCTGAGTTTGGCAATGCTGCCTACCCCTGTGGAAAGGCTTAGAAAGTTGTCTGCAATTCCAGAGGATTTTCAGTTGTTTATCAAGCGAGACGATCTCACCGGCTTTGGCCTGTCAGGAAACAAGGTGAGAAAGCTTGAATTCTTAATAGGTGAGGCAACAAAGAAAAGATGCGATACTTTAATAACCTGCGGTGGAGTTCAATCCAATCATGCCAGGGCAACTGCGATTGTGGCAGCACAATTGGGGCTTAAATCTTTTCTGGTCTTATTTGAGGAGGAAAAAGCAAAGAATGATGGGAACCTCTTTTTGAGCAGGCTGGTAGGAGCTCAGGTAAAATATATAGCTCCTGAGGAATATGAGTGGGTCGATGATATTTTAGAAGATGTCAGGCTAAAGCTGAAATCGAAAGGAAGAGTTGGTTACGTGATTCCTGAAGGTGGGTCCAATGCTCTGGGGATCTGGGGCTATATCAAGGCAGCCTACGAGATCAAATCCCAGTTGGATTCGAGAAGATTGAAAATAGATAGGATCATAACAGCAGTAAGTTCCGGTGGGACCTATTCTGGTCTTTACATGGGCGCTAAGCTTCTTAAGTGGAAGGTTAAGATCACGGGTTTCAATATCAGGGAGACATCTGCTATCGCAGTAGAGCGGATCTGGAGACTGGTACAAAGCAATTTGAAAAGATTTAAATTGAATATTTACGTGAACAAAGATGAGTTGGAGGTTATCGATGGATATGTGGGTAAAGGATACGGACTGTCAAGAAAGGTAGAGCTGGACTTGATGAAATCTGTGGCAAAGGACACCGGGATCATCCTTGATCCAGTCTATTCAGGAAAGGCGATGTTGGGTTTGGTGGATCAGATAAAAACAAGAAGTTTCCCCGAAAAAGAGAGAATACTTTTCTTACACACTGGCGGGGGGTTTGGGCTTTTCCCCATAAAGGAGAAGTTTTTTAGATAGACTCCCGCAATAGAATTATTTTGTTTCGAAGGATGGCAAACTAATTCTGAAGTTTGAAAGTTGTCAAAATTAATCGTCTAATTTGAGTTCCTCTATTTTACAGCTTTGATTTTAAGATTGCCTCCCCATTGCACCTTATTTGAAGCTGATTGCATATGATCCCAGATTTGAATTCTTGAAAGAATTGACCCGTTTATCATAACTATTTACATCTTAAGGAATTAGAAACAGCCTGGCATCATCTTCATTGTTAATTTTCGTGGCTTTTCTGGGGCATATTATTTGCTCTTTTCTGAAGATGGAAATAACATTGAGAAAGGAGCAAGAGATGCTCTCCAATGGTATCAAAAGAGGTTTTCCCAAAGAAAGATTGAAGAAGATCAAAGAGCCCAAGGTGCATAAAGATGAAGGCGGCTTTTTTATCTTCACAATTAATGAGAATGTCAAGGTCTATTTTGAAGATTTTTACACCTTCCTGGAAAAAGCTGAGAAAAGATGCCTTGAGGAGAAAAGACAACTTGAGGAAAAGCTGAGCAATTGCGATCCCCAGAAGACGGAAACCCTGTCCTACTATAAAGCAAGAAAGATAATAGCGGATTTGCTTTTAAAGAACGTTTACAGCTTTTATGGTGATTCGAGTTCCTTTGGGGTGATCATGTCTCCCTGGTGCTATGGAACTGTGATGCTGGAGAAAGTGGAACATCATAAGGAGCTAATAGCCAAAGGGGAAATAAATGATCCGGAGATATCCGAAAACGTATATTTTATCCTCAAATATATGGATGAAATCTTCAGGAAAACCCTCCTGGAGCTATTAGATCTCCCAGAGGAAGCTCTTAAGGTTAAATGGCAGTATACTGATCTTTTGAGACGCTACTCCAAGCTTTTGGGAGGTGTCGTCTCAACTTTAGAAGCAATCCTGGTCTGGGTAAAGGCTCAGGGAACTTAAGAACTTTCTCATCCCGCTGAATCAAATCTACGCCAATACCTCCAGGTTATGCATCGTGATGATTAGGATTTTTTGAGAAAAAAAGGTAAGGGTCTATTCTGTCTTTGTACGAGAAATTCCTAACATCAATTCATCATTTGAAACCGTCAAAAAGAGTGATTAGCGTCTATTCTCTTTTTTGAGAAGAGAGTCTATTATCTTATAATAAAGACTTATTTCCAAAAACTCTGTGTTTGAGCTCCTTTACTCAAAAGCGAAGGGAAGATTTTGACCTGTCTCCCAAATTGTCCGAGAAGCGGTAGAAAAAAAATTTAATATGTCTTGACATCTGAGTGAAAATGCATTTATTAAGAGGTGAACAGATTAACCTCAGGGTAGGAGGTTTCTATGCCTAAGGTGATAGTCAAAACCAACAAGGCTCCTAAAGCGATCGGGCCTTACAGCCAGGCAGTTAAAGTTGATGAAAAGACATTGATTTTCACTGCGGGGCAGATTTCCATCGATCCTAAGAATAACGAGTTAATCTCTGGAGGAGTGGGGACCGAGACGCGTCAGGTAATGGAGAACTTGAAGTCGATTTTAGAGGCTGCTGGCTCGGGGCTAGATAAGGTGATCAAAACCACCATCTTTCTTTCTTCTATGGATGATTTTGCGGTGATGAACGAGGTATATGAGCAGTTCTTCAAGGAGAATCCGCCTGCCAGGAGCACCGTGGAAGTATCCAGATTACCTAAGGGAGTCAAGGTGGAAATTGAAGCAGTAGCGTATGTTTAGCCAGAGGGTGAAATAGGAGAATTAGGAGCTTGAGATTTAGATTTCTTCTTTTGACTTTTTTTTCCTTTTATCTCTTAACCGGTTGCAATAAAAAACCAACTCCACCTGTATTACCCCCTGTGACCTATCTGCCTTTGAATCCAGGAAACTGGTGGGAATATGTATATTACGATACGGTGAGCCAGGATTCAATATTCTTGCGAGAGGAGATTGGGGATACCATTACCCTTTTTGGGTTCAATGGGTACTCATACAAATCTGATTTTCTGCCCTATGATTTCATCCATATCAAAAGTGATACGGTGATTCTCTCAGACACCTCATCTTATAACCAGAGGAGAATCTTGTTCTTAAATAAAGCCGGGGCCAAGGGAGACTGGGATCTTTACTCCGTTTTGACCCCGTATGACAAATATGAGGTTAGGGCTCATCAGGATGAAAGAAGTTTCGAGGTGGAATTGGAAAATGGACAAGAATATGATGACTGCATAAAGGTATTAACCAAAGCCCATTTTCAATCTGGCGATACCGAGGAGATGGGTTATTATTTTTTCGCCAGCGACGTTGGTATGGTTAAATTCATTATGAGGCCTGTGCTGGACCATCCCCTAATACCTTTTGAGCTTTACAAATATAACGTTAAATAGCGTTTTATATCCAATTAAGGGGTATGCTTCGCTCCCTTCTTGATAAATAGATTAGCAGGAAGAGTTACCTAATGTTGGAAGATCAAACCTTCAGGATTCTTTTGAGCAGTGGGTCCAAACTCTTCTGTGCCGGAATTTTTATTTGAAACAATCTTGAGACCGTACTCTGTTACTTTTCCTAACAATCTGGTATTCCATCGTCATCCGGGTCACCCGGACAGGGTCCATCCTTGAAAAGATAATTTACCAGATAAACTGCATCTATGACATCAACGGCATCATCACAGTTGACATCGCCAGCCTGGAGTGGCTCAGGGACAGGACCATCCTTGAAGGCATAATTGACTAGATATACCACATCTGAAATAGTTGTCTCTCCGTCTGCGTTAGCATCACCTTTAAGAAAAACGAAGAAACTCCGGGTTTGAGTTGACCATCTCTCCGCACCCCACCTGTCGTAAGCTCTGGCCTTCCAGTAAAACACCTCAATATCAAGGGTATCAGAGTAATTGCTACTTCCTAGGCTATCCTGGATAACTGTGGAATCAGGATGGAAGTCTGATGAAGTGCTTATGTGCAGATCATAGTAGACTGAAGGATCCCAGGGATCGGGATCAACTGCATCCTCCCAAACAAAGGTTATGCCACGGGATACAAAAGCACTGTCCTCAGGCAAAAGGAGCGAAAACTGATCAGGAGGACTATTGGTGACGTTAAAACTCCAGATTTGTGTAGACCAGGTCTCCAAACCCCACTTGTCGTAAGCTTTTGTTTTCCAGTAGTATTCCCCGATCTCAAGAGTGTCCAGATAACTACTGTTTAAGAGCCTCTCAAAAATGACTGTGGAATCAGGATGGAAACCTGATGAGGTGCTGATATACAAATCATACCAGATTGTATCATCCTCCGGATCCTCAGCATCCTCCCAGTCAAAAGCTACATCCGGAGGCACTAAAGCACTGTCCTGGGGAGAAAGCAGTGAAAATGAAGTGGGAGGATGAATGCACTGCGGGCAAAAGTCTGTTCCGTCGCCTGATCCAGGAATCTCGTAGTAGCTGGGATAGCCAGGATTGGATTCACAGTCAGACCAATAGTTGCCGGTGTCAGCCAGGTTCCAGCTATTGTTAGTTGAGGCAGTGTCTTCATAGGCGTTGTTGATAACGTTATTTATTAGACTGTTATTCCAGAAGAGATTGAATCGTGAAGTATCCGACAGGCTAATCCCATTAACCTGGTTGGAGTAAACGATATTGTCGGTAAAAGTGTTACTGTCACAATCTGTTAGAAGCGAAATACCATAGTCGTTGTTATGCACGGTATTGTTTATAAGGACATTGTGGGAACTGGAATTAAGATATATTCCAGCGAAGCTATTATTGCTGATGATATTATTCACCAGTGTATCGTTCGAACCAGATAACAGGTCTATTCCAGTGTTGAATTCCCTTATCACGCAATTTTTGATGGTCACATTGTGCTTATTGTTGATGGAGACACCAGTACCCGACCCAACACCATCGATAATATGACCGTTGCCCTCAAGAGTGATTCCGTCTGTTCCCACGTTTATTCCTTCTCCAGTACAGTTCATTAGGTCACCGTTTAATATCGCATCCTGGGTTATTGTATCACCACACTCGATAGAAATTCTGCCAACGATGGGCATTACTGCAAAGTCCGTATCCCCTGCAAAGCGCATACAGGCGGGACCTGCACAGGCGGGGTAATCTGCATCTGCCTGGTCAAATGCGAATTTTACTGAGTAACCCTGATTCATGTAATCGAAGAGCGTGTTTTGCCAGTCGAGTGATTGTATCCAGCACTCATCACACTTGCTCTGATCCATGTGACAGTAGCCAACCGTGACCGTGTTTTCACTTGAGCCCTTTCTGAACTCGTGAGAGAATCTATTGTCAGTGGTATCACACATACCTTCACAGCTTCCTATAAAAGTAAATGGCATCTTGGGATAATCGGCAATCCAGCTTTCGATTTCCAAAGAGGAAGTGTATTCACCTGTGTTCCCATTCAAGCAGCCGCTTGTGAATATGCCACTGCCGCCATGGGCTATTTCGTAAAACATGGCTGTTTGATATGATTGAATATGACTCTGGATTTTGGTTTTGGTGGGCCATTCCACTGCCTCAGTAGAATAACCCATAGCATTAAACCAGGTTGCCGCACTCTGGTACCATTCATCCCATGAATAACTACAGGGATTAAACTCAATTGGACCTGAAAAGGAGAATGCGGTGTATGGAGGCGGAATACCATAACCCAATATATTGCCCTTTACAGCATCAATCACCGTCACAATCAGATTGCCTCCCTCAGTACTCCTCACAGCCCAACAGGGATTCTCTGGGGTGGGCTTGATCGGAAAAACGTCAGATTCCGGAGAGATTATGTATAACCTGGATAACAAAACCTCTCCTTTGACCATGGATTCTGCTTGATCTTTGGTGATCCTCATCTCAGGCAATTTTTCAGGCAAGCCCTCTCGCCAATGGGTCTTTTTGGCAAGAAGCTCTTTGGTTTTTTTGTCAAATTGATATACTATATAGTCCTTCTCCACAGTCGCATCCCCTATTTTCCTAAGATAATAGTATACAATCTTGTCACCAACCTGGACCTCGTCAAACTCTTTGTCGCCTGCTTCATACTTCTCGAGTAGGCTAAAAGGTGCGGCTAAAGAGAAACCATAAAACAGACCAACTAAAAACACAGCGAGCAAAATTACACCGATAGTTTCAGTCAACATCTCGGATTTGTGCCTGAGAAAACCTTTACCCCCTCTACATAAAAGATGATATCTCAATTTTCATCACCTCCACGGAGGCCTGAAATTTACCTCTTTTGTGTTGTGATTCTATTACTAATCTAATATAAAAACGTGATTTGTCAAGAGATAATGAGGGAATCTCTGAAATGTTCCCAAGGGTGATCAGCTAAAATGCCCCACCTGTGAGTGACAAATCACACAGATTCCACAAAACCGGGGTAAGCACAACTCCTATTGAAACAAGATTTTAACGATTATGACTGCTTTTAATTTTATAAAGAAGCAAGTAATGGTAGAATAAACTGAAGGTTCTTTGAAGAATAGTTCATCGGATTTTTCCAGTTTCCACAAAGGATTTCAGGTTAGCCAGCTTTTCCTTCCACATTTCCCGCAAAACTGATTTCTGCTTTTCTCTTATTAAGACTGAAAGACTGTTCCATTCAGAATGAAGAAAATAGAGTTTAGTCTTTTCATTCTGGGGGAGAAGATAAAAGGTGACCAGGGTTTCTCCATCCCAATCATCCCTTTTCCAGGTGAAGGAGAGCCGGTGATTAAGAACAACCATGATCACGGTACCATGGGTGGAAATAAGCGTTCCATCATTTTTGGTCTGGGATTGGTGGAACTCTCCGTCCATCCTAGGTTCCATCTTTATGTTCTTCTCGCCCCACCATTTCCGCAACTTCTCCTGGTCAGTTAAGCTTTCCCATACTTTCTCCTTGGGCATATCAATATCCAGCATGAACTCGATATTTTCCATGAGTTGCTGCCTCCGAAAAGTTGAGGGAAAGTTCAACTTTAAAGTCAATACTAACACGAGAGGCCGCGTTTGTCAATAGATTTTCTAACTGGTGTGGAAGAAAACGTTTGTTCCTTTGACAAAGAAGCATACACTTGAAAACGCACGATATCTGTTAGAATGATAAACAAATAAGAAGGGCAGATTATGCCGCGGAAGTTTTGAAGAGACTTTTTTTGGGGGGAATGGTGCGTTTTGAAAATTAATGAGAAAAGGCTTTTTCTTACGTTATAAAATCTTTCTAAACAAATAATGAGAATCCAAAACAGAAGAGATTTTGTGCGGTGCGGCGAGACTCTGCGGATTCCCTGAACTCGTTTGTGTTCAACGAATTATTGGCAACAACGGCCTTTTTCATGAGCTGAGGTGATAAATTTTTGGTGCCTGGCTAAAGGAAAATTACAAAGATTTTCAGTTAAAGGCTTGACAAAAAGAGATTTTTTATTATAATTAATGTGTTAGTTAGTAGCCATTGTTTAGTGATTAAAAGTAGTAGAACAACGATATTTCAAAGGGGCTAATTTATCCAGAATAAAAGTAGTCAAGTTTAACCTTTAAACCAGCAGGAGAGAAAGCATGGATAAACACAGGTTAGTTTTTGTAGTTTTAGGGGTGTTTTTTCTTGTTTCTGCATTCGCTCTGGTTGCCTCGCTATCAGGGGAAGTGCCCAAAAAGTCTGAATCCAAGTATGAGGATTTAGGAGTGGCGGTGAGGTTAGCCAGCACCAACTGGGCAGAATCAAAGGTAGCTCCGCAAAGACCTTATGACTTCCATCCCGTGGCCAGCCCGGGCGCGCTTTTATTTGAAGATTTCGAAGGAGGAGTCGTTCCCCCATCGGGTTGGACCGAGATCATAAGAAATATAGTGGAGAATTGGGACACTTTGCATTATACTTTCGAGGGCAATTACGGAGCGCGGGTCTACTATGACGCTAGTTACAGCGATACACAGGACGAATGGTTAGTCAGTCCAGTCCTGGACCTCACCACCTGTGGAGATACCTGCCACGTCTATTTCTACTGGATCATGAGTTACTACTGGAGTGTAGATCCCTATGACAACTACGATCTGGAGTTGTGGATATCTACTGATGGTGGCGCTAACTTCACCACCAAGCTGTGGCAGGCTGATGTGGATACTTTTACCAGCTGGGTTTGGTACAGAGCGGACGTTGACCTGGATGCCTATCTCACCGAGACCAACGTTAAACTGGCATGGAGATATTACGGGTACGACGGAGCCCAGGCTTCAATCGATTTTGTTACAGTCAGCCCTCCGCCAGAAGGGCGCTGCTGCTACGGTGATCCCCAAGCCCCTTCCTGTGCCGATGTAACTGAGGATAGCTGCACAGTGCTGGGCGGAGAGTGGAATGAGATGCTTAATTGCACTGACGATCCCTGCCCCATAATAGGAGTTGGAGATAACTGCTTGAACCCCATTCTGGTCAACCTGCCCGCAGCTTTGCCCTACAGTGATTTGAACCAGACCACCTGCGGCAGGGGCAATGATTATGATGGTACTACCTGCCTGGGTTACTACGACGGAGGTGAGGATATAATCTATGAGTTGAACGTTTCCTCAGCCATTAACGTGGACATCAACCTGGAGCCCAAAGCTACCAGCTGGACCGGAATCTGCATAGACGATCAATGCCCGCCGGGTGGGACCTGTATCGACTATTCCACTGCTGCCAGCGGTTCACATACTATGATGGGAGTTCACCTGGAACCTGGTACCTATTACATCATGGTGGATACCTGGCCCAGCCCAGATTGTATACCGGATTTTGACCTGACGATTACCGAGTCTGCTCCTCCGCCGGATAATGACGAATGCACCGGTGCCCCGGTCATCACTTCCTTCCCCTCAACTGTTTACGGGACCACCATTGGAGCTACAGTCGATTGCCCGGGCCTTCTGGATTGGAATGCAGTGTGGTACAAGTTTGAATTACCTTACGGTTACAACGATGTTCACATTGACTTCTGCCCCACTGATGACAACATAAATACGGTTGGTGTGATTCTTTATGACGAATGTCCCCCGAACTGTCCGGACTATATCCTTCGTACCTGTTACCAGTGGGTGAATTGCGTCAGCGGGTACGACAACCCCACAATATGGTGGGACAAGCTCCCGGGAGGAGATTACTGGTTCCCGGTCTACGTGGTGAACTCAAGCGGTGATCCCATGGACTTCGGATTCACCGTTACCGTAACAGAGTGGACACCTCATTACTGCGAGGCCTGGGGAAATATTGCGGATGAATATATCGAAAGGGTGCAAGTAGGAACAATTGACAACAGCTCCGGATGGGAGGGATATGGTGACTTTACAGCTATGTCCACCGATATAGTGAAAGGAACAGGTTATCCCATCACCATAACCCTTGCCAATTCCTATTCCAGTGATGTTGGCGCCCTGTGGGTTGACTGGAATCAGGATTCCGATTTCGAAGATTTAGGTGAGACGATCACTCTAACCGACTCCCCGGGCTACGGTCCTTATACCGCAACTCTCAATGCTCCGGGAGGAGCTCCCTTGGGCACTACCCGGATGAGAATTCGGCTTCAGTACGGCGGCACTCCCATCCCCTGTTGTTTCACCAGCTGGGGTGAGGTTGAGGATTACACCCTGAACGTTAAACTG
>SMTZ1_10007471_pt1 | contig 10941 bp, 6 predicted proteins | sample DeeMarSWOR136_30_FD_25667 | JGI IMG/M metagenome (IMG submission 25667)
CACGATTGCTTGTCAACACGATGAGCGTGATTTCCCGTCGGGGGGCGATAGAGGGGCACACTGATATCGTCGCTCTCATATGGTAGGAGGTTGTAGGGGTATGCTTCACCAACCTCAGGGCTCTATCATAATCTTTCCGCACTCGCCCCTGATAGCTATTTCGAACGCTTCGTTTATTTCATCCAGAGGAATCTTGTGTGTCGCCAGCGACGCAACGTTGATTTTCTTGTCCCTGATAAGCTCGAATGACTCCGTGAATTCATCCACCGTGGAGTTCAAAGCTCCTGTGACGGTGAGTTCCTTGAGCATTATATTATTGACCGGGAGGCTGACCCAGTCGAAGCATATGCCCACGATGACGATCGTCCCGGCCTTTCTTATCGTAGCCATCGCTTGCTGCGTGGTCGGTACGCTTCCCGCACACTCCAAGACGATGTCTGTACCCGTGCCGTCCGTCAATTCGAGGATCCTCTCAACGGGATTCGTTATGTTCGCATCGATTACCTCGTCCGCCTCACCCCTGGCTAAAGCAATTCGCGCCGGGCTTATCTCGCTGGCATAGACCGCTCTGGCGCCTAATGCCTTTGCCACTCGCACCGCAAGCTGTCCTATGGCTCCCAGCCCGAACACGGCTACAGTATCGCCCTTCCGCATTCCGGACCGCCTGACGGCGTGCAGCGAGCAGGAGGTTGGCTCCACTAATGCTGCCTCTTCGTAGCTCATGCTGTCGGGCAGCTTGTAGAGCTGGGTATGCTTGAACTTGGTATAGGTGGTGTAGCACCCCATAGATTCCATGAAATCGTTAAAGCACACTTCACAGAGCTCTGCTTTGCCCCGTTTACACCAAACACACCCGCCGCATCCGCCCCTGCCTGTGGGTAACACTCTATCTCCGACCTTCCATCCCTTTACCTCGGCTCCCACTGCGGCGATATCCCCTGAGATCTCATGACCCATCGCTATGGCCGCCCCGGACTTATAGACATGCAGGTCGGAGCCGCATATCCCGCAATATTTTATCTTTATCAGAACCTCGTCTTTATCGATAGCGGGGTCTGGAACCTTCCTGACCTCGATTTTACGCTCGCCGACTACAGATGCTGCTCTCATTGCATTCGCCCCCTCCATAATTCTACCGGGAAATCGGTTCTGACTACGTAAATTATGGCCTGATTATTATGTATCTTTACCGTCAGGATTTCAACCGCAAGTGTAAAGCGCGCTATGCCGCTATCTATTGCTCATGAAAGCGTCAACGTTGCGACTGTATTGCAGGATATAGTACAATTTGCTTCACCGAGTGCATAGCCCATAAAAGAGTTACAATTGATAACACGAAGTAGGTTCGAAGTGAAGGGCTACCAAGGAACAATACTGGAAGTAAATATATCTACCGGCGCCATTAAGCGTTCCAACGTGGATAAACAGGCGTTGAGAGAGTTTATCGGTGGAAGTGGACTGGCGGCCAAGCTCTTTTTCGACCGCGTTTCACCGGATGTAGACCCTCTATCAGGAGATAACATACTCTTTCTCGTAACCGGTCCGCTGACGGGTACCAACCTGCCCGGAACACCTCGTTTTACGGCCTGTTATAAATCCCCGCTGACGGGAATCTGGGGTGAGGCGAACTGCGGGGGCAATTTCGGTGTGGAAATGAGGTTTGCCGGCTATGACGGGATAGCGATAGAGGGCGCTTCCGACAAGCCCGTGTATTTGTTGATAGATGATGAACGGGTGGAGATTAAAGATGCCTCTGACCTCTGGGGCAGGGATACCTACGAGGTGACGGATATTCTCAAGGAACGGATTGGTGGCGGCAGGAAGGTAAAAGTATTGGCGGTAGGGCAGGCGGGAGAGAATACGGTCAAGTATGCTTCGATAATGAATGATAAGGGCTCTGCTCTCGGCCGTACAGGTGGGGGTGCGGTAATGGGAGCAAAGAAGCTGAAGGCGATAGCTGTTCGCGGTACGGGGAAGGTTGAACCCGCCGAGGTGGAAGAATTCGGAAGGAGACGCCGGGAAATCCTGGAAAAGGTGAAGGCGAGTTCGGTTACCAAGTCGATGAAGACCTATGGCACGGGCGCTGTGATTGACCTGATGAAGGTTGGCGATCTGCCGATTAAGAACTGGTCTCTGGGTGAAGTACCGGGCCTCGATGTTAAACTGGATAAAACGACTTTGAGGGACAACTACGTGGTCAGGATGACTGCCTGCCACGGGTGCCCTGTATCATGTAAAAAGGTAGTGAGAATCGAAGAGGGGCCTTACAGGGTTGAGGAAGGTCCCGGGCCGGAGTATGAAACCATTGCCAGCTTCGGAAGCATGCTCATGATAGACGATTTAGCCTGGATAAGTAAGATAAACGAGGTCTGCAACAGATATGGCATTGATACTATCTCCTGTGGCTCCACGCTTGCCTTCGCTATGGATTGCTTTGAGCATGGCCTGATTAACGAGAGCGACACTGGTGGAATTCGTCTGAGATGGGGCGACAAGGATGCCGTTTCAAAGATGGTGGAGAAGATAGCTTGCCGCGATGGGTTCGGTGACGTTCTGGCTGAGGGGAGCAGGGAGGCTGCCCGCAGGATTGGAGACAATGCCCGTGATTATGCTGCCGAGGTCAAAGGTCTTGAGGCACCGATGCATGACCCCAGGGCTCTCCATGGTCTGGGGCTGGCTTATGCCACATCTGTAACCGGCGCCTGCCACAACAAGCACCGGGTTATCTCGGTGGAGATGAACGGGGTTACTTATCCAGAGGTGGGTCTTACCGGCGGATATGTACCGCAGACAAGCGAGGGCAAGGCTAAGATGGTTATGTTGTGTGAGAACCTGGGGATGGTTGTAAACTCCGCAATAGTATGCAGCTTCGTTATGGGCTCTCTGGACATAGCTGACTTGGTGGATATGCTGAGGCTGACGACGGGCTTTGATTACGATTCAAGAGAGATGATGGAGTGCGGTGAGCGTATCTGGTTGCTGAAAAGGGGATTGTGCAATCTCATGGGCGTTAGAGCGGGCGATGACCGTTTGCCGAGGAAGATGATGACGCCGGTGAAGGAGGGAGGTGCTGCCGGCTCGGTGCCCGATATTGAGCTGATGTTGAGGGAGTACTACAGGCTGCGTCCGCTTGATGCCGAAGGCCGTCCGGAAAAGGAAAAGCTTCGAAGCATAGGGTTGGCTGACCTTGCAGCGAGGCTTTGATGATATAATATCGGCAATCTGCTCTAGGCCACCTTACAAAATCGCTGTATTTCCAGGATACCTGGAGTTTGGGGAGGTTTCTCAGCTAAGATTACCGCCTCTATAAAGAAGGGCGGAGAATGCTAAATCTTCGGCGTATCCCGTTTAACTCTTCTGAATATAAGGTTATCTTTGTAAACTTCCTCTTTTTCTTCTCTATTGGCTCCTCTATCGTCTTTATGCCGCTGTACGCTGAGGAACTGGGGGCCTCGAACTTCATGGTGGGGCTTATCAGGTCATCCTATGGGGCGGCATTCCTGATCTCCGCTTTTATCTTCGGTAGGTTATCGGATCTGCACGGCCGATTGCTATTCATCAAATGCGGTCTGGGTCTGGCAGCGGGGGCCTATCTCCTTCAGATTGTAGCGCCCAATCCCATCATACTTCTGGCAGTGCGAGCGCTTGTCGGCTTCTGCCTCGGTATGTCGATATCCGCGATTATGGCTTATGTGCACGAATCCGGCTCACGTATCGGCAGCGCCGCTGCGTATGGCTCTCTCGGCTGGGCTGTCAGCTCAATTGTCGCGGCGGTATTCGAGGAATACAACACCCTGTTTATCGCCAGCGCGGTAGCGGTAGTCCTGGCCTTGTTTGTATCGTTTACCCTGAGGGAGGAGCGGCAGACACATATTGATGTAGCTTTTTTCCCGTTGAATGTTATATGGGCAAATCACAAGATATACCTTCCCTTCCTGTTAAGGCACATGGGTGCTACAGCTATTTGGGCTATATTCCCTCTGTTCCTGGCGGATATGGGTGCGAGTAAATCATGGATTGCTATCATCTGGGGTATAAATCTGGGCGGACAGTTCGTAGCAATGCAGATTGTTCAGCGGTACAATCCAGCGCGCATGTTCACCATCGGGCTGATTATCTCGATAGGCGTGTTTACGGTTTACGCTCTGGCAAGCCACTATCTGCAACTCGTTCCGGTTCAGATCTGCCTGGCAATTAGCTGGTCCTGCCTCTACATCGGTGCCCTGAATTTCCTCTTGAGAAAAAATGTGGAGCGGGGCACTGCTGTCGGCCTGCTCTATTCTGCGAATCACCTGGGCAATAGCATCGGGCCTTTTCTGGGTGGTGCCATATCGCAGCTATGGGGATTCGGAGCGGTGATGTATTGCGCCGCCGGGTTGAGCTCTGCCGGTCTGCTTGCATCGCGGGGAGCAGGCGCCGATACCAGGAACAGGGTGGAAGAGGTATAATCTATTACAATTTTATTTAATCCTACTGTATTAAGCTATCCAAGTCTAAAGCGGATTGCAGCGGGGGGAGATGCGCCTTACCCTTTCCGGTAGACCTCAGAAAATAGCCTATGGCTTCGGTGGCATAGGGGGTACAGGTTACTACGAGGCAATCACCGCGTTCCTGATGTTTTTCCTCGTCGAAGTGGTTCACCTCGATATACTGCTGGCTACCCTGTCCTATGCTCTTGCCTTTGGGCTGTGGAATGCGGTAAATGACCCGATGATAGGGGCTCTTTCGGACAGGACTCGTACCAGGTTCGGAAGGCGGAAGCCGTGGATTCTGGTAGGTGCCCTGCTGTCGCTTCTCTTCTATTTCCTCGTCTGGAGTCCACCCGTAGGTGGGGAGGCCCTGGATTCTCCAATGAACGTGGGGATATTTCTATTTATGACTTTAGCACTGTTCGGCTGGTCGTGGGCCTGGAGCATGTGCAATGTTCCCTGGAGTGCGCTGTTTCCTGAACTGTGGAGAAATATAAAGGACAGGAGCGAGGTAATCATTTACCGGGAAGTCTTTGCGGTAGTAGGAGGCGCACTTGCCATAATGGTGTTTCCCGTAGTTGTGGTGTTTCTATCCTCGGTCTCCGTAGGGATTACTAGTGCTGATTTGCCCGATGGTATGGTGGGGATGCCGTACAGCGAGGCATTAAGGGCTACAGGAGGCGAGGAGCCCTATCAATGGTCGTTGGGAGACGGGCGTTCGCTGCCTGGTAATCTGACGCTGGATAGTGATGGGAGAGTATGGGGCACACCTGCGGTTGCAGGTAATTTTACCTTCGCAGCGGAGGTTACTGATGCCGAGGGGGATACAGGCTGTCAGGAGGTTGAAGTCCATATACGGGAGGAAGGGGCGCCGCTTGCTATTGCCACGAGGAGCCTGTATGAAGGCAAAGCCGGTAAAGAATACGAGGTGGTGTTGACGGCTGTGGGAGGTGTGCCTCCCTACACCTGGACGTGTATAGAAAAGGAAGACGAGTGTTTACCCTATGGAACCGAATTGGATAGTGAGAAAGGTACTATATCGGGAGCTCCCACTGATGAAGCGGAATTCGAATTCACCGTCAAGGTCACTGATAGTGCTGACAATGAAGCCAGCACGGGCTTGAGTATAAATGTAGCGTCGGGGCGTGAAAAGGGGACCTTCAGTGCGTGGATGTGGGCCGGAGTGATATTTGGAACCGTATTCACCGTTTCATTTATTACCACGATGGTGGCGGCCAGGGAGCGAAGGGAATTCATGCTTGATGAACCGTGGGCAATCGTTACATCGATAAGAACAACCTTGTTCAATTCAACATTTCTAAAGTACGTAGCAATAGACCTGATGATTACGTCCTCGTTTAACTGGTTGGCGGCGATGATGCCCTTCTTTGCCGTACATAGTCTCGGATTAGGGCTGGCGGATGTTCCAGTCATATTCGCTCCCGCAATGGTCGGGATTTTCATATCCTTCGTTTTCTGGAGGAAAGCGTACATACGCTATGGCCCGAAGGCAACTATTGGCGCTGCGGCGATAGCGCTGCCGATAGTTTTTATGCCTGTTCTGGTTGTGCAGACAGCCCTGCAGGGCTCGATATGGGCTTTCTTCTGCGGGGTTGCTATCGCAGGGCTTCAGTTGTGCAGGGGGGTTATGGCGGCTGACCTGGTGGACGCAGATGAGCTCAGGACAGGTGCCAGGAGAGAGGGTTCATACTACGGGGTGCTCGGCGCCTTGATGAAATTATCTTTTGTCGTTATTGCAATTAGCACGTGGCTCACGCTTAGTGTATTCATAGGTTACGTACCGGGCGAACCCAAGCCGGAGTTCATGGATATGGGGATCAGAGTGGGCTACGTTGTATTTATGACTCTCTACGCATTCATATTGCTGTTTTTCCTTAAGACCTATCCTCTGGGTAAGGAGAAAGTTGCTGAAATAAGCAATCAAATACAGGAGATGAGGGCCGCGAAGGTAAAGGAGCTTGAAGAGAAAGGTTGGGATTGGGAGGACAAGTAATGCCGACCGACTGGATGGGTATAACATACTCCCACGCGTCAAAGGTGAGAACCCGCTCTGCAGGCAGGCGGGGTGGTTATGACGTTTTTACTGTGATATACTCCCTGACTAGGAGGGAGTTTCAGTGGCGCAGAAGAATATTAAGAATATCGTCGTTGTCATGTTTGACACGCTTCGTCCCGACCACCTGGGCTGTTACGGAAACAAGTGGATAAAGACGCCGAACCTAGACATGGTTGGTGGCGAGAGCATGGTGTTCGATAGAGCTGTTGCCGAAGCCCTGCCCACGGTTCAGGTCAGGCGCGCCCTCTGGACCGGGATGAGGGTCTTTCCGTTTAAGAGGGAGGTCTTCGCCACGGCGGACGAAGCCAACACTGCAGGGTCGTTCTTCCTCGGCGTCCCGGGCACGCCGATGCCCGGCTGGGCGCCTATGCCCTGGTACATGGTGACGATGTCGGAGATACTCCAGGGGCTCTCCTTCCTGTGGTCGGATGAGGAGCAGGAGATTCCGGAATACCGCACTGCGCTTATAACCGATGATTTCCCCCTCTTTTCATTTCCCGGTATGAACTTCTATCGGGGTTTCGGGCACTGGGATTTCATTCGCGGTCAGGCCGGTGACCGCTACGGCACACCTGTTCTGGCAAAGAAATGGGACCTTGAACGCTTTATACCCACGTGGTTCGAGGGCACCTGGGAGCATATGCAGTTATTGCAGCATCTGGCGAACACGGCAAAATGGCAGTCCGAGGAGGATCATTTTGCGCCGCAGGTATTCAGCCGTGCAATAGAGTGGCTGGACGATAGTAAAGAAGATGACAGCCCTTTCTTTCTCCTCGTGGATTGCTGGGACCCTCACGAGCCCTGGGATGCTCCCCAGCACTATGTCGATATATATGACCCCGGATATAAGGGTCTGGAGATGATATCGCCTTACTACGGGCCCACAAGGCTCATGACCGAGAAAGAACTCCACCACATGCGCATGCTGTACGCGGCTGAAGTCACCATGGTGGACACCTGGTTCGGCAAGTTCATGGACAGGGTACGTGAACTGGGGCTGCTCGACAACAGCCTGCTTATCGTGACCTCCGACCACGGGCACGTGATCGGTGAGCACGGCATCTCCGGCAAGCTACCGGCGGGAATGTACGACGAGCTGGTGAACTGCGTCCTCATGGTCAGGCGTCCCGACGGCGTCGGCGCCGGGCAGAGAAGCAACGCGCTGGTACAGCATCACGATATCGCTACGACAATAGTCAACTGCTCTGGCGCCAGGGCTCCCTATGAGTTTGAAGGCAAGGACCTGATGCCCCTCGTCGAGGGGAAGGCTGACAAGGTTCGCGACTATGCCACCTGCGGCTTCTGCCTCAGCGTGTGGTGCCGCGACGACGACTACGTCCTTATCTGCCGTAACACTGGTGATGAGCCGCAGCTCTTCGACATGAGGAACGACCCCGAGCAGAACAACAATATCGCTTCGGATAAGCCGAAGGTTGTGAAGCGCATGTTCGACCTCGTGATAGAAGATGCCGGAGGTCCGGTGCTGCCCAACTGGAGGGTAGACCCCCTGCTCCTCAAGGTACCCGGTGTTCAATCGATAGTGGACTGGACGGACTGGTCCCCTTTTAGAGAGTGGAAAATACACGGAGAGTAGCCGCCTGGCTCCACCAGTGCCTGCCTGCACGAATGAATAGGGGTTAATTGATGCCTATAGGTGCTCACATCGGACGGCTAACCTTTAACATGCAGGCACGAAAAGTTGCCTCGATACGCTTGACGAGAAATCTGGTACTGTTGTAAGCTACACGACAACAGCAGGACACCCCCAACAAAGCGAAAGACCTTATTCTGTTAAAGAAGTGTAGTAATGCAGTTCCCTTTGACGGGGAGACCCCAGAAACTGGCTTATTCATTGGGCGGCTTGGGCTATACCGGTTTCTATCAGTTAATCGGTGCGTTCTTCATATTCTTTCTCGTCGATGTCGTTCGCCTCGATGCGTGGCTGGCCGGATTGTCATTCGCTATCTCATTTGGAATCTGGAATGCCATAAACGATACCTTAATCGGTATTTGGTCGGATAAGACGAATACCAGGATAGGGCGGAGGCGGCCGTGGATATTACTGGGAATCCCGCTCACGCTTGTCTTCTCTGTGCTTATCTGGACGCCTCCTGTGGGTGGCATGCCTCTGGAAGAGCCAAAGGATATGTGGATATTCGCCTTCGCCACCGGCATGCTGTTTTGCTGGTCGTGGACGTACAGTATGGTGGCGATTCCCTGGTATGCACTTCTACCCGCGATGTGGCAAAGCGTCAGGGACAGGACCGAGGTTACTATCTGGAAAGAGCTCTGTGCGGTACTAGGTGGTGCCGTCGCTATCATGATATTCCCCATCATGATAGTCAATCTTTCCACAGTACCCCTTAGTATTACCGCTGAGGACCTGTCCGACGGCATGGTGGGTGTGCCGTACACTGAGGGGCTGCAAGCCGTTGGCGGAACGGAGCCTTATACATGGGCGGTGGAGGAAGGAAGTACGCTGCCCGGAGGGCTGAAGCTCGATAGCGGCGGCAACCTGTCGGGAATCCCCGAGTATGCGGGTGGTTACACCTTCATGGTAGAGATTATAGACGCCGAATCGGATATAAGCATTGAGGAAGTGAATATATTTATACGTGAGGAAGGAGCGCCCCTTGATGTTAGCACCAGGAGCCTGGGCGAGGGGCTGGAAGGTGAAGAGTATGAAGTGGTGTTAGAGGCGTTTGGGGGAGAGCTGCCCTACACGTGGGTGTGTGTGGAGAAGGAGGATCAGTGTTTACCCTACGGGGTGGAGCTGGATAGAGAAACGGGCACCATATCGGGGGAGCCAACCGATGAGGCTGAATATAAATTTACGGTTATGGTCACCGATAGCGCCACTCCTCCTCATGAGGCGACGCGGGAACTGAGCATCGAGGTGGTTGAGCACGAGAGGGGGTCCTTTAGCGGGTGGATGTGGGCCGGATTGATTGTAAGCATCTTGTTCTCGGTTACTTTTCTAATATCGTTATTAGGAGTCCACGAGCCGAAGGGATTTGTACTGGACAAATCCTGGTCGGTTGTCAGGTCTCTCAAAACGACATTTATCAATAAAACGTTTCTCTCTTTCATGATGATTAACTTGATGACGTGGTGCATTTTCGGCTGGCTTATAGGGATGGTTCCATTCTTTGTCAAGCACAGTCTGGGATTGGGGCTGAGCGATATGCCCCTGCTATTCGCTCCGACAATGCTCGGCATTTTTCTTTTCTTCCCTGTCTGGAGGAAGGTGTATATACACCGCGGGCCCAAGTTCACGCTGGCGGTCGCCTCCATAGCCACAGCCTTAGGTTTTGTACCCTGTCTAGTCGTCCAGAACCTCTGGCAGGGAGCCATATGGGCATTCTGTGATGGTGCCGCTGTAGGGGGTATATTGTTGGCTCGTGGGGTTATGACAGCGGATTTACCGGACGCGGATGAGGTCGCAACCGGTGGAGCCAAGAGAGAAGGCGCCTACTATGGAGCGATCAAGGCGGGTGAGAAGCTGTCGTTCGTTATCATCGGCGTCAGCACCTCTCTTGTACTGAGCACGCTTATCGGATATGTTGCCGGCCAGCCAAAGCCGGAGTTTATGGATATGGGAATCAGAATCGGCATGGTTGGCTTCTCAGCCCTCTATGTAGTGATATTGCTGGTTTTTCTGAAAATATATCCTCTAGGCAAAGAGGCGGTTGAGGAGATCAGCGCCAGGCTTCAGGAAATACGCGAGTCGAAGGTGGAGGACAAAGGAGGACATGAATAGGCGAGCGTAGGGACGCCCAGGTAGGTCGCCTTGAAGGGGGGAAAGGGGCACGGCACGCCGTGCCCCTTGTTATTGCGGGGAGTCCGCCAGAGGCAGGCGACGTGGCAATCTTATGGGGGCTGGAGCAGGATTCGCGGGATAAGAATATTTGACGCAATTTCCCCTTGAGTATGGTCGGGATTAGGGATATAATCGAATTGCGAGGCCCGTAAAAATAAGAGTCAGCCCTTGAGGTGAAGGGAGCTAGCTTGCGCGAGTCCTGCGGTATACTTGGTGTCTATGCTCAAGGGGAAGAAGTAGCTCGCACCGCTTATTTTGGTCTCTATGCTCTACAGCACCGGGGTCAGGAGAGCGCAGGTATCGCCACCGCCGATGGTAAGCAGCTTCGATTGCACGCGGAAATGGGCCTTGTTGCTCAGGTATTCAACGAGGCGATTCTGGACCAGTTGAGAGGCAGCATCGCCATCGGGCACAATCGCTATTCCACTACAGGTTCAAGCCGCATAGCCAATGCCCAGCCAATCAGGATCCCCAGCCCTCAGGGGGACTTGGCACTGGCGCACAATGGCAACATCGTCAATGCGGAGTATCTACGTAAGGAACTGGAAGAAAAAGGATATACGTTTTCTACCTCA
>SMTZ1_10007472_pt1 | contig 10940 bp, 8 predicted proteins | sample DeeMarSWOR136_30_FD_25667 | JGI IMG/M metagenome (IMG submission 25667)
AAGAAGTATAAATACCTCGTCGCTGCCTATATCCACATATTGGCCCATCACACGCGGCTCACCGTCGATATCCGTCTGCCCGCTATAATCACCGTTCGGGTCACCAGAATCAATGCAGGGCGAACCAGCCTGGAGATGGTAATTATCCGACTTAAGCAGTGGGTTGTCGGCGATATTGCCGAGGCCCCAGGTAATTATACTGCTTCCACTATTATATATTGCCGGCAAAGAGCCCTGAAGACAACAGTAACTGACAGACAGAGAACTACTGGATTGTACTGAGAGCTGCGAGCCGTTCGGGGCGGTATTGCCCCACAAAATGCAATTGGTTATCGTTGAGCTGCTGTAGTCATTGCTTATCCCACCGCCGTAGCTGTCTGCGGAGTTGCCGGTAAAGGTGCAGTTGGCAAGCGTTGCATTGCTGGCGGAGCAATTGTACACGCCACCGCCATAGATACCTGCCCAGTTTCCGATAAAGGTACAATTGACAAATGTCGGGTCGCTGTTCTGGTTGAATATCCCTCCACCTGCGTTATCTGCCAGGTTATCGTTGAACATGCAGTTAGCTACTACAACGTTGCTTTGCTTGTTGTGCATCGCGCCGCCTCTCTTTTTGGTGAAGTTTCCTGTGAAAGTGCAGTTGGCAAGCGTTGAACTGCTCTGATAGTTAGACATACCGCCGCCGTCGCCGTCTATCCCGCTGCCATCGGCGTTTCCTGCGGTGATGATAAAGCCATCCAGGATGGCCGTGGCATCAGTGCCCACCGCCGTGACAACGTGGTAGCTGTTATCAGCGTTGTTGTTGAAATCAACATCATCTCCGTTCAGGTCGCCGCTAAGTATTGTTTCGTAGGCGTTTGGGTCACGGTCTTTCCACAAGCCCCCCCCGACTGGAAACCCGCCGTAGATTCCCACGCCGGTCTTTAGGTGAAACGCGGCGGTTCGGTCGCCGCTACCGTTTGGATTAGCTAAGTCCCTGTCAGGTATGTATATACTCTCAGCCACCCAGATTTCATCGCCGCTTGTGGCTGCTGCCAGACCATCCTGAAGGTACTTGTAAGCGTTGTCCCAGGTTGAACCATCACCATTTTTCGTAGCATCAACATAAATGGTTCCTCCCATAGCAGTCGCAGGTGCCCCTATCACGACGATTAACACTGAAATTACCAGCAACCTCTTTACATTTGCTCTCTCAGCCATTTTCAATCTCCTTTTTCAGCCGGGTTTCTACCCAACAGAGAGAATAACCGCAAGTTTTCTGTGGGGAATAGTCTTTTTCCCACCATTTCTCCTAAATAAGACGCCCCAAAAGCTCTATGGCCTCCATAATAAGGGGATAGACCCGGCTTTGTCCTTCACAGGTTATTATCCAGTCGTTATCGTCGGGTTCACCTGTTTCGGCGCAGCCGTCTATGTTATCCACGAGGTCAGTTACAAGTTTATGCCTCGCATTTTCATAGCGCCCATCATCAATCATCCCCAGCACTACATTTATCTTGTTAATCAGGGCATCACTCGTTATGGTTCCATTCTTCAAACCTTCCGGATCGAGGTCATTGACCTCCTCTGTGGCATCAATAAGCACCCTGATAACCGCTTCATGAATGGTCATAGCCGTGATGGTAACATTAGCAGCGTTGCTGTCGACAAAGCCGTCATTTACAACAAGGCTTACTACATACGCCCCCGACTCATCGGCCATAAAACTTGTCTGAACGGATGTGGGGTTAGTAAACTCAGCCAGGCTTCCCGGCGGCTTGGATGTAAAAGTCCAGCTATAGGTAAGCAGGTCGCCATTGGTATCTGTGCTCCCGCTTCCATCAAGGGATACCGTATCACCTATAATAACAAACTGGTTTACACCGGCATCGGCCAGGGGTTTTATATTCTCAAAATCCACCGTCACACTATCCGGTTCGCTCACAGCTCCAAAGACATCGGTTACTATAAGAGTTATCACATAGTCACCGTGTATATCAGCTATAAAGGCAGGCGTTGCCGAACACGGGTCGGACAATTCTGCTATGCTCTCAGGAGGCTTCTGCGTTATTGTCCATAAGTATGTTATACCGTCACCATCGGCATCAGAGCTCTGGCTTCCGTTAAGCTCGACCGTCGTGCCCAGGACGATTATGGTCTGGTTCGGCCCTGCATCGGCTATGGGCGGCGTGTTGTAGGTATTTATCAGAACATAATCCGGTGCGCTCTGTGCCCCCAGGCTATCGGTTACAACCAGTTCGACAATGTACTCATCGAGCATATCGGCTGTAAACGATGGGTTCACAGCATTGGAGTCTGATAACACTGCCGTGCTTCCCTCAGGCTTTGATGTTATCTGCCAGGCATAGGCTAAGGGATAGTCCTGCTCCGGGTCTGAACTGCCGCTGCCATCAAGCGTTACTATCTCTCCCTGATGTAATATTTGGTTGGGCCCTGCATCGGCTATGGGTGGCGTGTTGTAGGTATTTATCAGCACATAATCCGGTGCGCTCTGTGCACCCAAGCTATCGGTTACAACCAGTTCGATAGTGTACTCATCAAGCATATCGGCTGTAAACGATGGATTCACAGCATTGGTGTCTGATAACACTGCCGTGCTTCCCTCGGGCTTAAATGTTATCCGCCAGGAATAGGTCAAGGGGTAGTCCTCCTCCGGGTCTGAGCTGCCGCTGCCATCAAGCGTTACTATCTCTCCCTGATGTACTATTTGGTTAGGCCCTGCATCGGCTATGGGTGACGTATTGTAGGAAGTTATCAAGACATAATCCGGCGCGCTCTGTGCACCCAGGCTATCGGTTACAACCAGTTCGATAGTGTAATCATCAAGCATATCAACTGTAAACGATGGATTCACAGCATTGGTGTCTGATAACACTGCCGTGCTTCCCTCGGGCTTAGATGTTATCTGCCAGGAATAGCTCAAGGGATAGTCCTGCTCCGGGTCTGAGCTACCGCTGCCATCAAGCGTTACCACCTCTCCCAGATGTATCATCCGGTCTGCCCCTGCGCCGGCGACGGGAGGTTGGTTAGCCCACGCATTTTTACGAACCCAGGGAAGATTGTCCTGCCCAATGTCGAAGACGTAGGCATTATCTACAAGCCCATTCCGGTCAGCATCCGGTGTGGTCCAGTCGCTCCAATAGTTACCACCTACCGGCGCCGGCAGGTAAAAAACATTTCCGCTGCTGGAGTCAACATAAGCCTGCGTCCGGTTGTTTATGAAACTGTTGTTATAAATTTCGTTGTTGTTGCAACTGTGGTAAAGGTGGATTCCATAGTAGTTATTCGAGAAGGTGTTGTCTGTCGCAGTGTTGCTGCTGCTATTGTAGTAGAGGTACATTCCATAGCTTTTGTTCCAACCGGCTGTGTTATCTGTGAGGGTATTACCATTCGAATTATAGAGGTAGATGCCATAGTTATTGTTCAAGTTGGCGGTGTTGCCTGTCACTATGTTGTTGTTGCAATTGTAGTAGAGGTAGATTCCAAGGTTGTTGTTCGAAGCGGTGTTGTCTATCAAAGTGTTGTCGCCGGAATTGTAGAGGTATATTCCAGAGTAGTTGTTTGAGGCGGTGTTGGTAATCAGGGTGTTGCCGCCGGAATAGCGCAGGAAGATTCCTTCGTGGTTGTTCGAGGCAGTATTGTTCGTCAGGGTGTTGTCGCTGGAATTGTAGAGGTATATTCCATAACTGTTGTTCCAGCTTGAGGTGTTATCTGTGAGGTTGTTGTCGATGGAATTGTATAGGTATATTCCATAGCTGAATCTCCGGACATTTACATTCCTGATAGCGACCGCTGTCCTTGCATTAAGGTAAACACCATAACCCGTTCCGGTTCCGGTTACAATGTATCCGTTGCCGTCCAAGGTCAGGTTATCCTCGTCTATCTGTATCGTTTCGTATACATCTGTGTTCAGCGTGTATGTCCTCGTACCTGGGTCCCATATCCCGATGGAGGTATCGCCGGGGATAAACTTGGTGCTCGGCCGCGTCTGAATGAAAACTAAGTGTGGCCTGGTGAGGTCCTGTGCAAAAGTGCAGTTCCCATTGTCATCCGCTGTGAAGGTTATACCATTATGGTAGTTGTCCTCATATCTGTAATACGTAGTCGAGGGCAGAAGGCCGGCGAGGGTTATCCGGGTCGAAGGTGCTCCCTCGGCAGCCATAAGGCTCATCACAACCATATCCGGTGCAGACTCCAGCATTAGATGCACCGGCTCACTGCTTTCCAGCATTATATTCAGGTAGCTGCTGCCGGTAACCTCGAAGTACGTTCCGGTGCCTTTGATTATCCCGGGCATCCGAGGTTCCGCTTCGAGGTTTGGATTCTCTACAATATTCCCTGTTACAGTAGCAACAGGTGAACCGAACATCGCCAAGCCTGTCAGCAGCAAGCATAAGACAATAGACTTTTTTCTGTTTAAACTCTTCATTATCTTACCTCTTCTCAAAGACTGGAATGAATACTTTCTTTTACTCAATACCTCCGTTTTTCTGCAAAAAAATACGGTTGGTTGTCTAAATCCCTGCCGCATTTGGCTTAGACAAAAAACCGTTTTTTTGTGGGGGAGGGCTCCGTCATGAAACGGCAAAGAGATTTCACCCTTCTCCATCGAATTAAAAATCTATACGCTCCGGATAAAAAAGTCAAGAAAATTATCAGAAATTGCCATTTTGAGGAATCTCCGCACGGCACTCTCAGACGTTTGGCAACCCCCCAGCACTGACAGCAAAACTGCAAATCCGGGCAATACCACTAACTGCTCCATAATATGGTATTTACTATCTATCCGTAAACTACTTCACCGCCTTTAGCATAATCGACTATCAGAGATTTTCCGCTCTCCCATTCTTCTGGAGTCATAGCTACAGCTTCTATAGGCTGAAATAACTCGTAAATAGCACTGGAAAGTATATCTATTCTCTCCCAGTAGCCTTTATCATTGAAGTCCTTTGAGATAACAACCACATCTATATCACTGTCTTCTCTATATTTTTCTGTTGTATAAGAAACAAAAAGTGTATGTCGTCAACATAAATGAGACAAAGAGGTCTCTGAATTAGAGAGCGACTTCAGCCCCTGTCTCCATGATTTTAACATTATAATATTTTCTTTCAAGAAACGTTTTTACCTTCAATTCAACACGTCTTTTGAGAATCTTCTCACGCCTACCAAAATAAACATCATCCGGTGTCACGTTGCCCAGGGCCTCATGGTACCGCTGACTGTTATACCAACTGACAAACCTCGCAATTTCCTTCTCCAACTCTTCCGGTGACTGCCACACGTACAAGAAGGCGCGCTCTTTTATGGAACGATGATACCTCTCGATCTTGCCAGTAGTTTGAGGATGATAGGGCGATGCACAGATATGCCCAATCCCTTTGGCTTCCAGATACTGGCCAAAGTCCTTCGAGACCAGAGCTTTGCCATTATCACTGAGCAGCTTGACCCTGTTCTCAACAGCAACATTATGCATACCGGTTGACTCACAAGCCAGCTCCACCACATCACTGAAGGCCCCCGCATCCATCTCTGCCCTCAACTGCCAGGACAATATCCTTCGGCTAAAATCATCCATCACCGTTATCAGATAGTACCAGCCCCAGCGATCCACCTTCAGATACGTGGCATCTATCTGCCACAACTCGTTTATAGCTGATGTCTTGGTATGAAACTCATCAGAGGCCGGGAAGCCCTTTGTTACCGGTTCAGGGATAAGCCCTCGTTCTTTCAATCTCCGGTATACGGTAGACTCAGAAACGCTAAATCCTTCGTTATCAGTAATATATAGACTGATTTCTCTGCTGGAGTAATCCGGATAATATAGAGCATATTCAAGGATCTTATCCACCTGCCAGGGCAATAGCTGATTCCAACTCCTGTGCCTTTTTGGCTTGTTATCCTGTAGTCCTTTGATACCCATCGTCTTCAGTTTCCGCTTCCAGCGGTCGTAAGTGGACCGGGGCACATCGTGCTTGGTAAGTGCATCGGAAATGCTTAAGTCAGAACCCTCTATCGAGCGAATGAACTTCATCTTTTCGTTTTTGCTCACTCTCTGGTACCTCCTTCGCTCACATACCAAGACTTTTTTTATATCTCTGGACCTCCAGAACGGCCTCTGTCAGAGAGGTTTTAAGCTCAGAATTTTCCTGCTTGAGCTGTTTGACCTCGTCTGCGGTGGCATCCCGGATTACGGCTCTGGTCAAGCCGTTTTTATCTGCTTGCAGAAATGCTTTGGACCACTTGTAGTAGACACTGGAAGCAATGCCTTCATGTCTACATATCTCGGAGATGGCCGTTTCACCACGTAAGCCTTCCAGAACGATACGGATCTTCTCTTCCGCGGAGAATTGGCGGCATGTGGCCTTTTTGATTTGCCTTATGACATCCTTTGCTTTTGCCATTCTTCAGCTCCTTTCTTTGGGTAAAAGCCCTAATTATGGAACTGAAATCGTCGATTTCAAGCAGTTTCCTTCCCCCCAGGAAACCGCTTGAAGGTCTCCTCTAACCAAAATCCCTAACCTGTGCCATTTTTGCTGACGGCAGACAATGATACGTCTCGCCATTTCTATCAACGTAATCAAAGCCTTGAAGTAGTCCTGGCCGAGGTGTCACTAAGGAATCCCCCAGGCGACCCCCGGCAGGTACCAGAGTTCCATAGCGCCGGCCTATTGTATGAATTTCAGTAGGTTCAGAAATTCCTACACCTCCTAGCAAAAGCAGGTTTACCCCTTGCCAACCATAAGAACTCACATCTATTTCAATAGGCTTGGCTTCATAACTGCCAAAAGTGCCCCGTATTTTCTTGGAATCGAGTCGAGACTCGTATGGCCTGCCGGCTTTGAGAGGCTCGGCAGCCGTGCGACCCCCTACACCTCCTGGTAAAAGGGTATAAAGATTCAAAGGGGTACCAAGCTCCGTAACATCCGGAAAATGGGGACCAGCCTCCACATTAACCTCCAAAGGCTTGGCGAGCACTATCATCTTAGCTACTCTACCTCTTGGGCCGCCATGTCCGGAGCCAAAACCTAAAGTGCCCTGCGCGCCCTCCGAAACATTCAAGGGTATGAAGACAACCCAAAAAGGGGATTCAGAAGGTGGTTCAAACAAAGTCAGGGGTACGTGGATACACGCCGGATTTTCAGGGTCTGTACAAAGACCATGTGGTTCTGCTTGGATAGAGAAGTCCCGGAAGTCTATCATACCATCGCCGTCTTCGGGAAAGATATCAGCCCCTTCACATGGATTGTTCAGGCCGCAATCCTGCTCCAGCCAGGCTGACGCGAAAAGACCAATATCTACAATGTTGAAGTAGCCATCCCGATTTAGGTCCGCCTTCAAGAAGCTTAGTCTTCCATTCTCGTCGTATTCAGGACTGTACGCCTGCGCATACCCAGCCACGGCCAGACATAAAAAGAATATCAAGAATCGCTTATTCTTCATCGCCTCATCCCCCTTTACTACAGCTGTCCACCCGCTATACGCTGTGATTCAATGTCCAGCCTTTCTTCACGCCAGCGTGCTGACCGGTTCCTTCCGGCAGCGCTCTTGCAGAGTTTGGACATTTCTTCGTAGTGGAAAAGTTCGGCAAAAAGCAGAAAAGCCCCTTTCTCACCGCTCCTGTCCAAACATAACACAGTTTATCCAATTGGGCAGGAAATATCAAGAAAAAATCTGGCATTTTTACCGGTTGGTTAAGGAGAGTCATCGAAATCAAGGTACCTCAACTTTAAGTTTCTTCTTAAATTACATACTTCCTGCTATTTTCAATTACTCTATCCGTCTGCTCTGAAACATCTTGTACATACCTTGTTGCCATCTTCAGATCAGCATGACCAAGCAATCGCTGAACTGCAAACGGATCCCCTGACCTGGCGGCAACAGTAGCAGCAGTTCTCCGTAGCGTATAGAAACCTGTCCCTTTTGGAGCTCGGATACCTGCTTTTTTCATAAGCTTTGAAAATCTTGAAGTTACCATATTGATATTGGAATATTTGTTCGAGCCATCTTTGTTCATGTAGTATGTCGTTCGAATCAAAGGATTATCTTTTGATGCATGGAATACTAACTTGCCGGATTTGGGAATGTTCTCAAGAGACTGTATTGTTTCCGGCCACAATGGAAGATCCCTTGAAACGCCGGTCTTACCCCTCGGAAGTTTTACTCTACCATTTACAAGGTCTAAATCACTCCATTTTAGCTCAGCGCAATCAGTGCATCCAAAGCCACAATTCAATCCTAGCCATATCATGGCTTTCATCTGGACGTCAGCAATATCAAATAATCTGTGTATCTGTTCAGATGTGAAAATATGGCGCTGCTTTTGTACGATTTTAAGACTGCTAACAGCGTCAATATTGGGGATATAATCAAGTATGTCATTTTTCCTGGCCCAGTGAAACATTGTCTTCATAATACTTATGTGCAAATTTATTCTATGTGCTGAATTATAGGCACGTTTAAATTTTCTCTTATAATTTTGTAAATCCAGGGTAGATATTTCATTTATCTTACGATGTTGGCCGATGAAACTCATAAATTTCTTTAAACAGCTGATTTGATCAGCATGATGGCGGATAGTAATTTCAGCAGACTTAGCTTTGGATTCCTGATGCTGTAAATAAATATTACACAGGCTCTTCAACGTCATATTACCGTTAGTGGTTTTAAACATTTTGGCCTTGCCATTATGCAGAAATGCTGCCTGCTCAAGATACCGTTCCAGCGCTTGTTTTTTATCCTTTCCAAAGTAATGGATTTTCCCTTTGATCTTTTTGCAGTATTGTCCGGTTGAGTGAAGGGTAAGTGGAAATTTATCAGACCGGGTTTTTCTTTTTCTTTTAGACATCGTACACCTCCGTAATAGAAATAGTTAAATGTTAAATGGTTGTAGTTTGGGTTGTCTTTTTTTAAACCACACAATTCTTAACTTGCCATAAGCATAAGAAATGAAACATGTTATATTTATTAACCATTTCTTATACGAACGTATGTTCAGTCCGATTTTTTGTTAAAAATTTTAAAAAAATGTTTTTTTGGGCAAAAAACTGATGTTCTTTTATAGTCAATTTGAGGAAAATAGGCATCGATGGAGACAAAATAGAGACATTATTTTATCGAAGGAAATTGACATTTTGCAGCTCATGGAAATGGGAACTTGTTGTATAAACCGCGTAAGATTTATGCAAGGTATTTTTAAAGAGCAAGCGTGCACCCCCATTATCTGCCAATCTTGAAAAAATGTTGATTTTATAAGTGCTTTTATTTCAGTGTTTTATTAAAAATTGGCAACAGAAATATTATTATTTGACTTTGATTTCTTCTTAGGTGTCCGTTGAGCCTGTCTGTAGCTTTTCCGCCAGCAACAGGGGCCTGTTGCTATGCATCCTTCTAACAGTTGTGGATGACCCGAATTATGTTGTCGACCGTTGGAATATGGACTATAATCACTATCGACCGCACGGCAGTTTGGAGTACCTAACTCCGATGATGAGATACCTGGTGCGACATCGTGTTTTCTTGACCCTGGCGCTTGTGTCCCTCGCCGGAGCTTTCAGCACGACCAGTGGTGGATGCGTGGGCGGCGGCGCGAAAGGAACCGAGCCGACCAATGTGCTGGCTTGCCGGCTGGCAAGCTACGGCAAGTTCCAGAACGCTGCCTGGGCACATCTGCCGTCTATCGGCATCAAGCACGTCTTAATCGACGTGCCGCCGCCTCAGAACATCCAGGCCACTAAGAAACGGCTGGCGGAGCACGGGTTGACGGTGGTAATGATGCGAGGCCAGACCGATCTCTCCGAGCCGTCCTGCTTTGACGAACTGGCCGTACAACTAAAAACGTGTCAGAAAATGGGTGTCAGGTATATGTTCTTATCGCCCAGGCATCAGGGGATTGATAAGCAGGTCGTCTACAAACGCTTGCGCCTGGCAGGTGACATCGCCCGCAAGCATGGCGTGACAATCGCCCTGGAAACCCACCCTGACCTGGGAACCAATGGCGATGTACATCTAAAGACTATGAAACAAATCAATCATCCCAATGTCCGAGTCAACTTCGATACGGGTAATATTCACTATTACAACAAGAATACCGATGCTCCTACCGAGCTGAAGAAGATTATTGACTACGTGGCCACGGTCGAGCTGAAAGAACACAACGGCCGGTACCAGATATGGAACTTTCCGGCGTTGGGTAAGGGAGTTGTCGATATTCCGGGCGTGCTGCGAATCCTAAAAAAACATAGCTATGCCGGTCCGTTGATTATGGAGATCGAGGGTGTCCGGGGTATCGAAAGGGATCAGACTGAAATCAAAAAAGACATAGCGGACTCAGCGGCATACGTCCGGTCGTTAGGCAGGTTCAAATGATAGCATCGTTTGACTGCGGTCACTCGCGCCGCTGAGAACGCAATTAGCAAAGGGAGGTTATCAAATGACGGATACCATAACCAGACATCGGTTCTACGCATCGCTTCTTTTATTAGGCCTTTTTTTGGCCGCATGTGGTTGCAGCGGTGCTGAATTCGGCGAGAAATCGGGACTTTCGAGCCGCTCCGGCAGACTGATTGCCCGCACCTATAATTCCAAGTTCGAATTGGCACACGATACTTACAACGGGATGTGCACTGGCAGCGACGGCAAGATTTACTATGTGCTCTCCTCGGAGTCATTCGAAACCGGCGCGCAGATGTACTGTTACGACCCGGCTGCCGACAGAATCCGGCACCTCGGCGACCTCACAGAAGCCTGCGGTGTAAAGGGATTGAAAACAATCGCACAGGGCAAGTCCCACGTCAATTTTGTGGAACATAACGGCAAGCTCTATTTCGCAACGCACCTCGGCTACTACACTCTCGTTGATGGAATGGAGAAAATCGGCGTGCCGCCGGCAGGCTATAAGCCTTATCCGGGCGGCCACTTTCTGGCCTACGATATGAACA
>SMTZ1_10007473_pt1 | contig 10939 bp, 9 predicted proteins | sample DeeMarSWOR136_30_FD_25667 | JGI IMG/M metagenome (IMG submission 25667)
AGATTGTCATTATATCAATGCCGTTACCTGGACCCAAAGACGAATGGAAAAATTATGGAACCGCCTGGAAAGACTGGGGATTCGACCGGAAAGATTACAACTGGAATGGATTTCGGCAGCAGAGGGACAAAAATTTGCCAGGGTAATGAAAGAACTGGAAGAGATGCGGAAAAAAGTTACTCCGGAAGAGGTAAAAGAAACCATAAATATTTTAGAACAGGAGGAGGCCAGAGCTAGAGCAAAAAAAGAAAAGCAGGCCGCCGCCAGGCAACCAGCCTGACATCAATAGCTCTTGTTAAATTATATCTTACTCACTGAATTAACAGGAATCTTACAATGGCAGAAAAAGGGTATTTTAAATGTTTGCGCTGTGGATATGAGTTTGAGGATAAATATACTCCCGATGTACCGCAAGAACGGGCCTGTCCAAAATGCGGAAGTAACAGTGTTAGGAGAATTGAAAAGAAGGAGTAAATAGAACTCTCAGAAATAATTCTGGGAGAGATAAATAGAAATTATCTCAGGAGGCCGTAAAATGAGTTTCCGATACGAAATTCGTTTAAGCGGGGATGTAGGTGATGGACTGATTTTAATCGGAAAGATATTGGCCGAGGCAGCAGCGATTTATGACGGATTTAATGCTATCCAAAGCCAATCATATGGAGAAGAAGCCCGGGGAGATGCGAACCGCTCTGAAATCATCATTAGCGATACTGATATTATTTATCCAAAAGTAGAAAGACCAGACCTTTTGCTTTGTTTGAGCCAGATTGCCTATGACCGCTATATTGCAAATCTAAAACCTGAAGGTATCCTGCTCACTGACACTTCCAGGGTGATCGATATTACCCCAACGCATGAAAATACCTATTGTTTTCCCATTTTTTCCAGATCAATTGAAGAATTCGGTGATGAAACAATGGCGGTGATTATGTCCTTGGGAATTGTAGCAGATTTTACCACAGTGCTCTCTCCCAGAGCTGTCGATTTGGCATTAAAAGCAAGAACGCCCAAAGGTAAGGAGGTTATTACTGAGCGGGCATTAAAGCTGGGATATCAGATGGCAGCACGGAAAAATGAAAAACCTGAATTGACTACGGAAGTGTAGAATGAACAAGGGGAAATATGAAATTAGGCTTCAAGTGAGGGATTAAAGATTTAGGAAAAAATAAGAAATAAGCCTTTTTCCTTTCTTCTTTCTCCCTTTCCCTTTATCACAATTTATATGATATCCTTGTCATCGAGACTACCATGCTTCCACCAGAAATAAATGATCTGTTAGAACGAGCGCAGAAGTTAGGAAACCATTATCAAAAAAATATTCGGATTATTCAAAAAATCCTTCCTGATCTCCATGAATATCTTGCCCGGAAAGGTTTTTTAGAACATATTACTCTCCTCCAACCCTCTTATCAGTACGCTGAGGATATGTCATTCATTACTAATCTTGGTATTGATCAGCGTAAGATTTTAGATTTTTTAGGCTGCTACTTTTCATTACAGTTACTCTGGAGTAATCTCTCTTTTTTAGACTGGCTGGATTTTAACCTCAATCAGAAGATTCCAACTCCCAAATTATATCGTCGATTTATGTTAAGATCCGGTTTATCATTTCGCAAATTAACTGCTGCCTATATGCAAAACCTGCTAAAAGTTTTGAAGGAACAGAAATCTTTACCGCAATTTGTTATTATGGGTGTTGGGACCCGGTCAGATCAGGATGATATCGATGTTGGCATCGTAGATGATGGATCAGAGAATCGTGCGTTTCTTAATCAAGTGATAGATAAGATGGGTATTGAAATGATACGATTTGCCAGCAATTTTCATTTCCATTTATCTGAACATGTTGGTAGTCAGGTCTATTCTGCCTCAATTCAGGAATATCAATCCTTATTAGAAAATAAAATCGGTAATTTTGTTATTCTTACCGAAATGCTGGGAGCCGCATATATTATTGGTGATAAGCAGCTTTTTGAACTTTTCCAGAAAGAAGTGACTCAGCGCTACTATGAATCCCGGAACAGAAATAAATACCATGAAGGTTATCTGAGAGGGATTATTGGTGAGGTAGGAGATTTGCTGGCCAGACCTGTAGACAAGGAGTTCCTCCATCCCAAATTTGATGGCTTAAGGATCATAAAAAATCTTGTGTATGCCTACAAAACGCTCTTTGGTATCAGTAAAGTAAATCCCTGGGAAATTCTGGATGAACTGAAAAGACTTCAACCAGAACTTCGCAAATATTTCCAAAAATTAGAAGGTCATCTATCTTTCCTGGAAATATTCCGCTACCTTTATCAGCAACTGGTGGTACAGGAAGAACATATCAATATTCTGGATGGAATCATCCTTGAGAATTTACAGCGGCTGGCACTGACCCTTCATTATATAAATTTTGGTTCTTTTCAGGCCGTCTATCAGCTGTTGGATGATTACCGAAAACATGTGCAGCATATTAGACAGATTATTCCAGTTTTTCTGGAGGATTTATCAAAACATCTGGTTGAGATTTCTACATTCAAACATCTGTTTACCAAACATCATCGTGATAAAAAGATAATCGAGAAATTATTAAATGAACTGGATTTTTTTGAGGGGGTGCATTTCTGGGAGGATCTGTTCTACTGGATAAAAAGTGGTTCGGTTGATTCACAAAGCGTTATGTTAAGAGAGTTATGTGGAATGTTTGTGGATGATCGAACCCGAATATTTAACAATTTGTCAGTATGGGCCGGAAATAATCCGGAATTCATCTTTAGGTTCTGTACCTTATTGGAAACACCGGGATATTTAGAAAAGTGTGATCTTCAAAATGAGCTTCTGTCTGTTTATCTTTTAAAATATTTTCATGATACCCAATTAATCGAAAATTTAATTCATTTATACCGAAAAAATCCTGCCCTATTTTGTAGAACACTGCAATGCTGTCATCCTGACAATCTCAGAAAGTTGAGGGAATTTATCTGCCAAAAATCACTCAGGGGAGATATAGCTTCTGGCCAGAAAAATATAGCTGATTTGTTAGAACTTATTCAGAATTGCAGTTATTATTTCAAGAGAATTATTAAAAATGTTTTCAGCCAATTTCCCGATTATGCCTGTTTTATCAGAACACCGGATCTTCTCTGCAGGGAGAGTCAAAAACTTTTAAGATATCTTCCCTTTAAGAAATCCTTTACCCAGAAAAAAATTGATCTGGCGACTTTCTTTGACCTAAAATTTTTAGAGATTGGCTTGGAAACCTTTAATGGTGCTTCAATCCAGGAGATCAATCACGGATTTACTGATTTTGTGAACCAGTATATCAGACATCTTTTCGAGATCTGCCTGCATACTGTAATAAAAGATAGGCGCTTAAGATCACGGATTCTGTCTCGTTGTCTGATCTATTCCTGTGGTGGGAATGGACGTGAGCAAGCTTTTGATGATGATTTCGATCTCATTATTGTGGAAGATTTTCAGAATTCCCATGAACGCAGTCTGTTTCGTGAAATTATTGCCTTATTTAATAGTGAACTGGTTAAAAGAGGAACGCTTCCCCATCTTCGCTTTACTCACCATTTTGGTGAATATAGCTGTCCCTATGAAGGATTAAAGGAACTATTGCAGACTGACTACCCTGAACGTCATATTGACAGGTCGCAGATTTTGGAGTGTCGATTGATGGTGGGTGATAAGTTTTTTCATCAAAAATTCATTAAGGAAATCATCAAAAACATCATCTTCGCGGAATCTGCTATCTATATTTGGCGGATGATCAAAGAAATTAAAGAGCGGCATTCCATATCCGCTCGATTCCGGGATGAACGTGCCAATATAAAAGAATGCAAAGGTGGATTGAGAGATATTGAAATGATTACCCTTATTTACAAAACGTACTATCAATTATTGGAAACCAATCCGTACCGGTTGATTCATCAATTTTGTTCAAAAAATAAGGAATTTAAAACGAATTGGCTGAAGATAGAAAATGCGCTGCAATTCCTGCAGAGATTTCGTTATGTATATCGCTTGACAATAGCTGCGGAAGACCAGATCAACCAGGATCTTTTGGAGCAGGTGGCCAGAGTGTTTCATCCCGATTTACCGGCACAGGTTAATAAATCGAACTGGATATGGCAACGATTGCTGAGCCATCGGAAAACTGTCTGGCATGAGATGCAATTTTTAATAAATAAGCTGTAATATCAGGCAACAGCAATGCTTTGTTCAAGCTTTTCAAGGAATTCGGCTGGTAGGATTTTGTGGTATTTCAGGCCAATATCTTCAAAAGAGGCCCCCTGGGCCAGTGCCAGTAACTGAAAGTAATAAATCACCGGAATTTGATAATTTTTATTTACCTTTCTGGAAACCAGGATCTGCCCTAAGTCAAAAGAATCGAAACAGGTGGGGCAAATCAATCCCATACAATCTGCTTTGGAATCACTAATGGACTGAAAAACATCAGCACTCATACCTAAAGCTAATTCATTATTCTGACAGGCTTTACCGCAGCACAGTAAATATTCCCGGTGATTCACCGGGGTAGCACCGGTAGCATCAATTAGGTCAGCCAGAATGCTGGGAATTACTGGATCATCCACCTGCATAATTTCACTTGGTTTTAACAAGTGACAACCATAATGGATGGCGACTTTCAGATCATGTAAAGGGAAAATGATGGAATCTTTCAGTTTCTCCATTCCCACATCATCTCGCAGTAAAGTGACAACATGACGAACATTAATGGTACCTTTGTATTCCCTGCCAATTTTCTTCAGGGATTGATTCACTTTGTTTTTTAATTTCTGGTCGTGTTTAAGGTGGTAATTGACTTCGCAGAGAGTGGAGGTGCAACCACTGCACATAGTTATCAGATCAAGTTCATGCTCTTCTGCAATGGAAATATTACGGGCAGCCAGGGTATACCAGGTTATCTTGTCGGCTGCTTTAAAATAAATTGGATCTGGACAACAACTGAAACGGTTTTCATCATTTAATTCAACACCCAGTTTCTCAAAGGAGTATCGAACGGCCTTTTCCATTTGAGGATATTTCAATGAAATCATGCAACCCCAGAAAGGTGTGAATTTCATACCCCGCCTCATTATTTGAAAAGTTTATCAAGCTCTTCTTGGCACTCGATAGTGAATTTGGGTAATTTCAGTTCCGCTCGTCTCTTGGCGGATAGTTCAGTCATGGTGACGGTCAAGCCACTTTTTTTAACACGATCCACTATATTATTAACCACCGAAGGATTGGTTTTTTTCTCAATAGCCATATTCTTTAAAGCGGAAATGACTTCAATGGGACTTACTTCCTGTGGGCAACGTTCGTGGCAGTTGTAACAATTGGTACAGTTCCATATAATTGAATCTGGTCCGATTAATTCATCTTCAAATCCGAATAAAGTCTTTAGAATAATAGTACGCGGATTAAATTCAGGAAGATGATTGTGGGCTGGACAATCTCCAACACAAGCACCGCATTGGTAGCAGTAATTATGGGCAGAACCGCCCAGAACATTGTTTAATTTTTTTCGAAAACTATAATCAATAGTTTTCATTCCAATTCACATTTATGATTTAAATCATAATACCAAATTTTTCAATAAAAATCAACATCCGTTGAAAATAATCAATAAATGTGAACTTCTATATTAAAGGAATTATCATGCTTCTATTTCAAGAATGTAATAATTCTTTCACTCATCTTGCCGGCAATATTTCTCATGCCATCGTTTATCATAATATCACTTGATTTGGGTTCTGTGCGTCCATCCAATAATTGGCGGGTTTCCTCGGGAAGATCGTATATACTTCCCTGATATCTTACCCATACTACTTCATCAGTGACATTTTCTGTATAATTGTCACCGGCAATATATTTCCCGGTTTCCACATCGACGATTTGAAAACTTGCCGCAATTTTAACGGATCTTGATTTTTTATATTCTCGATAATAAATCGACTTACTTTTTTCAACATCTTTTCCAGCACTATCTTTTTCGGTGTATTTTTTATCATAGCTTTTTTCAAGAAATGAGGAAGGTCCGGTTTGTTCTGATATTTGGGTGACATTTCCTGTTACAAAATAATGAATCCCTTCTAATTTGCCTATTTCTGACGCCTTTGTGGCATCGACCAGACCGGCCATAGCCAATTTATGCTCTTCTAATATTTGATCAAGATGGGAGCGGGTCATAAAAGAGGCATATTTCAAATTTGCTTTGACACAATTATTAATCAATTCTTCAGTCAATAAATTGCCATATTGAGGCCCATACCCCGTACTATTTCTGAAGGACATAATGGCCACTCTTTTGATGGCTTTTTCATAATTGGATTGTCGTTTTCTCTCCGCATCCCTATAGTTCGGGACTACAGACAAGCTCAGCTCAAATTTTTCGGTAGCTTCCCGATAATTTTCGCTTCTCGAAAAATTGTCTCCCCATTGATAGTACGCTTCTGCAATATTCTGGTTGGTCTGCATAGGATCATCAGTATATTGCATCGAAGCCTGATAGTAATTGATCGCTTCCTGGTATTCCTGTCTTCCCAGGCTCTGATCTCCTACTCTGATATGGGCTTGCCATAATCTATTCTTAGTATCCATATAATTGCCGGCAATGGTATAGACATTTTTAAAAGCATCGATGGCTCTCAGGTAATCCCCCACCATAAAATATTGGTTGGCATTATTATAATAATAATTCAATCCACTGTTTTTTGCACGTGTCAGCCGATCTGATACATTGACAGTTGTAAGGCGAATCCCATGCCGCTGAAATCGGGTCAATAATATGTCAAGATGATTCCAGCTGTTTATTGCATCCATCCAGTTCTGATTTCTTTCGTAATTTTCAGCTTTTCCCAATAGCTCGTTATAGGCTTTCGGAGCGATTAGCTGGAGGTGTTCTTTGGCATCTTGAAAATCTGATTTCTTGTCCAGTGCTTCCAGATCTTTCTCTGCGGCTTGTACATATTGACCTGATTTTTCCAATTCCAGTGCCTTCTTATATGCCTTCTTGTGTGCACAGCTAAGGATCAGGAAAATTACTAAAAGCAGATAACCTATTTGACGGATGAGTATCTGAATTGAATTCATCACCAGGTTCTCCCTTTTTTTGATATCATGATAGTCTCTATTTTCACACATTATCGGTTAATAAACTAAAAAACCAAATAATTTTTGTCAAATTATTAAGCTAAATTTTTTGTTTCTATTGAATAACATTTTTTGCCAATATGCCAGATTACTGAAATAAATACAGACTTCGATTTTAACTTTTCATGATTATTCACTTTGCTCGGCAAAAGTATTATTAAAATTTTATTTCAGAACACAGCAATCCTTGCTGGCAGGCCGGAAGGATGAAGGGGGTGGTTGGAGGATCAAATGATTTCTATAAATATGTCGCTCCTCCGGAGCTTGTTTGATTGCATATTAACCGATTACTATAAACATTCAGCTCCTCCTGAGCTTGGGGAATGCATAAATGCAATAGCTATTATAGGGAAAAAATAAGCCTCGCAGAGGCGACATATTTATAGTATAAAGATTATTCAAGAAGGGTTCTAGCTCCAGCGGAGTGACATATCGGTATCTATTATTTTTTAACCACCTCCTCGTTTTCTCGTCTTGAACTGCACCAACACGTCTGGACACCCGTCAGGCTACCGGGCTGGTCGGACAGGCCGGTCGGGAGAGCAAACGTTTGTCTGATACAGACGAGCCTGCCTTCTGCAGGCAGAGAGGAATCTAATGAAGTTATGAAGATTTCTACCTACCAAGCAGGCTGTTGCAGTTTCCTTAGGGGCCGTATCAGAAGGTACATATTTTGCATAATTATAAAATTTATTAATTATATACAATCTATTAACTCACCCCCCAACCCCCTCTCTTTAAAAGAGAGGGGGCGAAGGGGGTGAGTTGATTGGCACCATGATTATTTATAATAATGAATTTTATTTCATTAATTTCACCTTTTGATACAGCCCCTAAGAGTGAAACTTTCTCTAATCATTACTTTTGATTCGCTAACAAAATAGTCTTAAGAGAATAAAAAAAACCGGTATTGATTTAAATACCGGTTTTGTAGATCTATGGGGTGAGGATTTGTGAGGTCTACAGTTTGTTAATTGAGTTGACAATATGGATTAAAACGGGTTTCGTCCTGAGGGTTAAAATATGCTGCATCCCATGAAATAATGTCTTGCTCACATCATAAAACATATATATAAAAGGAATAGCAATCGCTAAATAGAATATCATCCTGAGGCTATCCAGAATCATTTTTTATCTCCTCTTATTTTACTAGAATTCTACGAGATATTTTGTTGAAATGTTGCGGATGAAAAAACAGGTTTGTTAAAACTATCTAATAACAATTTTTTTTGATCATGAAATAGATACTGGTCATGATAAAAAAACCGACCTCTGAGGGGAGGCCGGTCAGGTGGTGTATCATTTTGAGTGGTAAGATTAAATTAATTAAAGACCCTGATACGGAGTAACTCATACTTTATTGGATAGTACTATTTACGCAATTAATTTGAATAAGTTACTTTAAAATTGGATTGTTTTATATGATTATGCCCTTAAATCTGATAGAAAGTTATTTATGAGTTATTCCTGTAGAGATCAACTAATTCGAGGACAAAAAGAGGCATTCATCCCGCACTCAAATTTATTTCATTTGAGTGCGGGATCCCTCTATGGTAATCTTAATTTCCCTGTATTACGCTGAATAAACTAAAATAATCCATTGAACGTTTTTCCCCGTAAAGTGTATTAACCTAAAATGTATAATTGTGGGAGATGATAATATGAAACGCTTTCTTTTTATTCTGGCCAGTCTGATTATTTGGATCATTTTTCTCGCTCCCTTCACCATTATTTGTGCCTCGGGAGAGACAGAAAAGCCGGAAAAGGTTTATAGCGTCATTTATGTTCAAAAACCAAATGACTGGTACATAAAACAGGCTGCATTGTGGCGGGAGGAGATTGATAAAAATCCAAAAGATCCTGACGCATGGTATAATTATTATAATGCGGTACGTTATGCCCGCTTTGTCGAAACGATCAAAACGCAGGAGAAAAAAGAGAAGCTACAGGATATTGTACGGCAAATGGGAGAAGCCATACCAGAAACCTTTGAGTATTATTATTTAAAATATAAGACTCACCACGATATCAGGGATATTGAAGATCTGGAAAAGGCTTATGCCCTGGCCCCGGAGAGACATGAGACCTACAGTGATTTTGTGGGGTATTATGAAATACATAACAATCCCGAAAAGATGAGTGAGTTTCTTCTCAAATGGTATGATTCCCAGGATATTGCTTCCTCCTTGCTTAATTATAATTATAACGTGCTGATGTCTACTGATGAAAATCCCATCTTATTTACCAACGGAGATAACGATACATATCCTATCTGGATGTTGCAAATAGTAAAAGGGGTAAGACAGGACGTAACAGTTTTAAATGCTTCCCTAATGATGGCTGATGAAAAATATTTGATAAGAAAATTAGGGGAAAAGAAGATTAAAATCGATTTTAATAAATTGCCTGCATACCGAACCAATGATTTTTTACCTGCTTTAGTAAAATATATCGGTCAGGATTACCCTCAGGTGCCTGTTTATCTGGCGGCAACATTGTGGAAAAACTATATTGAACCATTGAAGGAGAATTTATATCTCACCGGTCTGGCCTATAAATTTAGTCCCGAGAGGATTGATAATATCGCCCTTATCAAGCGAAACTTAGAACACCACTTTCGACTGGATTATCTGATTTATGATTGGTATGAAGAGAGATTTTTAGCAACAGCCCTCATGCCCAATTTAAATATGAATTACACCCCGGCAATAATTATATTGAGTGAGCATTATAAACTGAGTGGCATGAATGATAAATCAAGTGCGTGGAAAGATATAGCCCTTAAAATCGCTGAGAAAGGGGGAATGAAAGAAAGAGTTTTACAGGATCTGAAATCGAAAGGACTTTAATAGATTTATATATCAAATAAAGAAACATTTTTTCTATTCAGTCTTTTAATTGATATTGACCTGAACACGATTTCTGCAGGATAGATGGCACTTTTCAGAAAAAGATATGAAAAGCTTTCAGATGAGCGGTTGATGGTATTGGTTCAGCAGGGAGATCCCCAGGCATTTGATGAGTTATACCATCGCTATAGCACTCGCTTATTACGCTATTTTTACCGTATGTTAGGTGGAGATGAACTGAAGGCACAGGACTTTCTTCAGGAGTCTTTTCTGAAAATCCTGAACAATCCTGATTATTATGACTCCAGCAGAAAGTTTTCCACCTGGATCTACACCATTGCTCATAATCTATGTAAGAACGAATACCGCCGGATGTCTGTACGAAAGGTTTTAGAAAATGGCGATCAACTGGACAATTTGCCGATAATTTCAAATGAAGAAATTATTTCTCCCACAGAAAATCTGGATAAAAAAAATTTTCTGAATCAGCTGATGGGGGAATTAAATAAATTAGAGCTCTCTCATAAAAATACATTCTTATTAAGGTTTCAGGAAAACCTGACTATTAAAGAAATTGCAGAATTAATGGACTGTAAGGAGGGAACGGTAAAATCCAGATTATTTTATATAACAAAAAAATTGGCTAAAAACCTTAAAGATTATAACCCTTTCTCCGATGAGGTGAAAAATTATGAATAGATTTACTTATAAAAATAATATAACCTGCCAGGAAATCGAAGATTTTATCATTAAAGATTCTCTGGATGAGTTAAACAAAAAGCAGCAAAAATTGGTTTTGCAGCATGTTTATATCTGCAGCAACTGCTCAAAATATGCTGAAACAGTCCATCAAATATCAGACTCTCTGCAGGAGGAAGAGCATTTACCTCAACCAGATCCTGAGATTCGGAAACATCTATTGTTTACCCTAAAAATGAAAA
>SMTZ1_10007475_pt1 | contig 10937 bp, 10 predicted proteins | sample DeeMarSWOR136_30_FD_25667 | JGI IMG/M metagenome (IMG submission 25667)
CCTTTGCTTGTTCTTCGCTCTAAAAGAAATTCTGAAAATCGACTGATAATAAATGCATAAATGAAGACAAAAACCGGGCGTGTACTAGCGATAGCAGAAACTAATGATACCGGTCCCCTTTCCATAGCCCAGTAGAACAATACTATCGATATAACAGCGATAGTTTCATTACACAGAATTATTACTATTGAAGACCCTCTCTTTTTATGATGGACAAATTCTCTTAAAATACGTGGACGCAATGATATAAGAATGAAAATAAAAGACATAGAAAAGTGCGATAATGCATACATTTGCCAGGGTGATATTACAGTCAAAGCAGATTTCGCAGTAACCTCTGATAATGCCCAGAGGACGCTGGAAACAAATAACAATCCTAGCACTCTAACAGGATAGCTTGTCTTGCTTCCGGAATCGTGTCTGAATGAAGCTAGGACTACCCCAATTACTACAATAATAATTGATATCCATTGTGATATGCCCAAGAATTCTCCCACGATGGGCATAGCAAATATAGCTACCAAAATTGGATAGGAGTTTACTATGGGAATCACCATCGACACTTCTTCTCTTTGAAGTATATAGAACAAAATATATATTGATACAGATCGAAGTACACCAGAGAGTATAGCCATTGCTAACGATTTGTCATCTAAGGGCTTAGGAAGAGGGAATATTATTATCATAACAATACTGATTATAAGCACTATGAAACCTAAGATGAGCAGGTAGAATTGAACACTGGGTAGCCGCTTGGCTAGTAGATGACTATCTACTACATTAACTATGGCCAAAATTGCCGCACTTATTAAGGACGCAGTTACCCAATCAAGTATCATAATCTTAAGTATTATAGCTCAGGTTTAACATTCTGAGGTATTTCATAAATAACCTTATTTGAAATTCAAAGCGCTTTGATTTCACGGCTTTTATCTACAAATCCATCTACAAATATTTTTCAGCGTGAAATAGATTTACGTGTAGAATAAAAGCAAAAAGAAACAATAGAAACAACTAAAACAAAGCAGAAACAAGGATTGTACTAAATCCGGTATGCGCTACTTCCGACTTTCCGCATCTTTTATCATTTTACTCTGACCCTACAGATACCCTTATCCTTGAATAGTGTAAATTTCTTCACTACAGCGCCGTTTTGTTCTATAATTGGCTGACGCCAGAGAAAAAGTAAGGAGGACTTATGAAAGTTCGTTCTGCTGTACTGGAAGGCATTAAGAAGGTAAATCTTATCGAGCGAGATATCGAGCCGGCGCCCGACCAGATTCTGGTCAAGACTCACTCTTCATCAATTTGCCTGGCCGATGTCCAGATGTACCGCAAAGGGTATTATTTCCACGCCAGGCGCCATGAGAAGCCCAAATACCCCATACTTATTGGCCACGAAGCTGGTGGAACTGTGGTCGCTGTTGGCTCCAGAGTCCACGAGTATAAGGAAGGCGACCGTGTTATCCTGATGCACAGCCCCCGAGTTTCCGGCTCAATTACCCCGGGCGGCATGTCAGATTACTGGGTGGCGCACCCCATGGAAGTTGTCCCCATCCCCGAAGGAATGGACATGGACCTGGCATCGCTGGGGGAGACCATCTGCCCATTCGTTTTTGTGGTATTCCGCTCCGGCATCAAGCTCGGCGACACGGTGGCCGTTACCGGCGCCAATTTCATCGGTCAGATTGTCGCCCAGGGCCTGAAGAAAAGCGGCGCCCTCTCCGTCACTGTCTTTGATAACCGTGATTTCCGACTAAACATGGCCAAAAAACTCGGCGCCGATAACGTATTCAACACGACCAAGGTCAACGCCTATGACGTGGCCATGGAACTGACCAAAGGCCAGGGATTTGACCTGGTGGCGCAGACCGCCGCCTATATCGACCCCACTGTTGAAGAGTACATGAACCTGGCGACAAATATAGTAAGACCGATGGGCATCATGGTCTTTCAGGGCGACTTTCTACACTCGATAACTATAGATAACTTCCAGCGATGGCACCATGAAGCCCTGAATATACGCTCCGTCGCCTTCCGCCACTACACGCCCCAAGAAATCCAGGTCTGGTCTCCAGATTGCCTGAAGGTCACGCACCACGGGCTGATACAGATAGAGCCATTGATAACGTCAACTTTCCCACTGGAAAAAGCGGCGGAGGCTTTTAAACTGGCCGATGAAGACCCGGACCAGCTCAAGATAGTGCTGAAACCATAGCCACACACCCCAGCCGGTTTATTATGAGGAGTACAGGGTATCCTTCAAACGCTGCATTCCTAACCTGGGGCTGGACAGGATGGGCACCTTGCGTTCCGAGTCTGAAAGCTGGGCTATTACTCTTGATATTGAAGCCTGCGCCAGGACTACCACGTCAACCCGGTGCATCAATTCTATCAGCCGGGGTTTCACTATTTCATCGTGAGTGGTCAGGTCGCCCCGGTTAATGGCCTCAAAGGCTCCAGAGCAAAGCAGGGCCTCCACACCCACTGCTTTCTTTTTCAATGCTGCACGACTCTTTATGAGTTCAGAGGTCGGCTCTAAGGTGGTATGCGCCGTTGCGATAACCCCTATGCGAGTACCCAGCTCTACGGCCTCATCTGCCATAGCCTCGTCCACCTTCAGAAAAGGCACTTTCACCATCTTCCTAGCTTGATCAACCATGGGAGCCAGAGAAGAGCAGGTTAGCATCACGACCTCCGCTCCTGATTCCACAGCAAAGGAGGCGAGCATACCAAGTCGTTTTGCCATACCTTCAGTATACTGACCGCGGGCGAACAGGTCTTTAATTAGCCCCTCGTCCAGAAGGTTAATTACTTCCACGTCCGGCAACATCTCTGCACTCAACTCATTGAACAGCGGCACCGCCGGAGCCACCGTATGTATTAATCCGATTTTACGTGCCATTTGATGTCTCCCTTAACATTACTGCTTCAGCCCCCGGTCACCTCCTCCCATCTAAAACCAGTTATATTTTCCCCATCCAGCATCGACAACGGTATCATCAAGCAACTAAATACCCTGCCAAGTTTGCGGTTATCAGATTATAGATTAATTATCTCTGTTGTTCAAGTAATGGCTGACAAAGCATAGAAATAAACGCCTCAGTGGCAACTTCTCTCCCCAAACACCTTGACAAAAGGCCTTTGTGATTAATATCATTACTTGAATACCTCGATACTCAAGGTATGCAGGGCTTGAAAACGCCATGCCAGAGCAAAGCAAGACCGAATATCAGGATTTGAAAGCCGGGCAGAAGTTCCCTCCAGCGGCATTTCAGATAGACGCCACAACCGTATCCGACTACCTGAAAGCCGTTGAGGAGGATAACGCTATCTATCAAAATACGGGGCTCGTGCCACCGATGGCAGTGGCTGCCCTGGCCTTGAAGTCGCTTATCGGCGCCATCTCCATGCCGCCCGGAACCATACATGTTTCTCAGGAGTTTGAATTCATCGACACGGTAAATACACAGGACACCTTAACCAGCCACGCCAGCGTAAACAGAATACAGGAGCGAGGTAAGCTGCACCTGATAAGCGTAGATATAAATGTTTCCAACCAGGAGCAGAAACCGGTATTGTCCGGTAAAACAAGCTTTATACTGCCCGTGCCGTGAGAGTTTGGCACAAATGTGAGGAAGCGCGATGTCAACTCAGGTTGAATTGAAAGAGGGAACGAGCCTGCCAGCGGTAATAAAGAACATCCGGCAGGATAATATCAACCTGTATGCAAAGGCGAGCGGCGACTTCAATCCTATCCATATTGATGCCGATTACGCCCGCAAGACACCACTGGGCGGTACGGTAGCCCACGGTATGCTTATCCTTGCCTGCGTATCCCAGATGATGACCAATGCCTTCGGGCGCGACTGGCTTTCCGAAGGCAAGCTCAATGTGCGGTTCCGAGCGCCAGCCCGTCCCGGCGATGTTATTACTGTCAGCGGCAGTATACGCCATATAGAAAAAGGTGACGGCCATCAAATGGTTGACTGCGATGTACTCTGCAGCAACCAGAATGATGAGCCAGTGATTACCGGTGATGCTAAAGTAAAGGTGGGAGACAATGAAAATCGCAGTTGATGGCATGGGGGGTGATTATGCCCCTGAGGAAATTGTGAAGGGTAGCGTTATCGCCGCCAAGGAATACGGCGTGCAGATTGCCCTCGTCGGCCCCTCGGAGCGAATGAACCAGGAACTGGCCAAACATGACCTTTCCGGTGTTGAAATCGAAGTTGTTCATGCCAGCGAGTATCTGGTCGAAGGCGAACCTCCCGCCTATGCACTGCGCCAGAAGCGGGATGCCTCGGTCGCCGTGGCGACCAAGCTGGTGCGGGAGGGCAAGGCCGACGCCGTGGTCAGTGCCGGACCCACCGGCGGCGTGGTCGCTGCCGCCATGTATATCCTGGGCACCATCGAAGGGATGTCGCGTCCGGTGGCCGGCGGCCCGTTCCTCGGCTTTGCTCCCAATACCCTCATGCTGGACCTCGGCACCAACGTGGACTGCCAGCCGTACCAGCTGCTCGACTTCGCCATCGTAGGCACGGTGTATGCCCGAAAAATGATGAATATCTCCAATCCCACCGTGGCGCTGCTCAGCGTTGGCGCGGAAGAAGGCAAAGGAAACGAGGCCGTGAAGGAAAGTTATCCCCTCTTCCAGAAATGCGGGCTGAATTTCATCGGCAACGTGGAGGGTTACGACATACCTTCCGGAAAAGCCAATGTTATCATCTGCGACGGTTTCGTGGGAAACATAGTGGTCAAGTTTTGCGAATCGCTGGGCAAGACCATTGCCGACTGGCTCAAGGAAAAGATAAATGGTAAACTGGCGGAGAAAGAGGTAGAAGCCATCATCGAAGGCCTTTTGAAAGCCACCAACGTTGCTGACGTCAGTGGTGGTGGGCCGCTCTGGGCGGTTAACGGCGTTGCCTGCGTTTCTCATGGACGCAGCCGTCATACGGAAATCGCCAAGACCATAGAGCAGGCCAAACTCGCCGTGGAGCATGACCTGGTGGACACACTGAAGGCAGATCTGGCCACAGCACGTGAAAAACTGAAAGAAGCCGGTTTCGAGCTATTCCCCACTTCTTAAACCGATACGGATTAAAAAGGAGTTCTAAATGTCAGTCGAAGAAACGCTGAAAAAGATTGTAACCAGAGTCACACGCAAGCCGGAGACCGCTTTCTCACGCGAGACCACCTTTGAGGACCTGGATGCCGACTCCCTCGATATCGTTCAGGTGCTGGTGGCACTGGAAGACGCCTACGATATTGAGATACAAGAAGAGGAACTGCAAGAAATAAAGAACATGGGCGACTTCATCTCCTATATTGAGCGCAAGGCGGGCGAAAAAGGAAAATAAGCGCCATGGCGAGCAGTGATAGGCCGCTTACAGGCAAAGTGGCGTTGATTACCGGCGGGTCCCGGGGCATCGGAAGAGCCATCACCCTGAAACTGGCTGGAGAAGGTGCCGACGTCATTATCAATTTCTTCCGCAAGAAGAGCACCGCCGAAAGCACCGCTCAGGAAGCACGCGATAAAGGCGTCAAAGCCCATATAATCAAGGCCAATGTCGGCGAGCCGGAGCAGATAGCAAGCATGTTCGATGAAATAGAGTCGCAGTTTGGCTGTCTGGACATACTGGTCAACAATGCCGCCTCCGGCGTGGCACGGTCTGCCCTTGACCTTGACGACCGCGCCTGGGACTGGACCATGGATATCAACGCGCGTGCCTTCCTGCTATGTGCACAGAGGGCAGCCAGGCTGATGAAAAACGGCGGGAAGATGGTCAGTATTTCCAGCCTCGGTTCCCGCATGGTACTGCCCATTTACACGGCAGTTGGCGTGTCCAAAGCGGCGTTGGAGGCGCTTACCCGTTATCTCGCCATCGAGCTGGCTCCCAAGGGCATATGTGTCAATGGCATTGCCGCTGGAGCTGTGGAAACGGAAACCCTGAAACTGTACACCGCCGACCCAAACCTGCCCAAACCAGCCTGGCAGACCACGCCGGCGGGCAGGATAATACAGCCAGAAGACGTCGCCAACCTGGTGGCTTTTCTCTGCAGCGAACAGTCGGACATGATACGGGGACAGATTATAGTTATTGACGGGGGTGTCTCGCTGACACTCCTAAATCCAACGCCGAAGAATAACCAAGGGGGATAACTTTGACTAAAGACAGGGTAGTCATCACCGGAATGGGCGCCATTACACCTTTGGGATTATCCGTGGATGAATACTGGGAGGGCCTTATAAACGGCCGGTCGGGATTCGGTCCAATCACGTTGTTTGACGCCAGCGCCTATCCGGTCAGCGTCGCTGCTGAGGTCAAGAACTTTGACCCGGAAAAATACATGCCCCTCAAGCGCGTTGACCGCACCTCCCGCTGTGTCCAGTTCGCTATTGCAGCGTCGAAGATGGCCCTCGAATCGGCGGGGTTAGATATGTCACGGGAAAAGGCGGAGAAGGTCGGCGTGATTATCGCCACCAGCGGCATGATGTCGCTGATTGCTGACGAAAGCGTTGTACTCAGGGAACGAGGCCCGATGCGCATCGATCCCCTCATCATCACCAAAGTAGCCCCGAGCATGGTCTCCGCTCAGGTAGCCTTGGAAGTAGGCGCCAAGGGGCCGAATAGCAGCCTGAATAGCGCCTGCGCCAGCGGTAGCGACGCGATTGGCACAGCCTTGAACCACCTCCGCCTGGGACACGCTGATGTTATCATCGCCGGCGGCGCGGAAGCCGGTGTCAATCCTATATCCGTTTCCAGCACCGCCCGGGTGGGCGCTCTATCCCGGGAACAGAACCCTGGCAGAGCCAGCCGCCCCTTCGACCTCAACCGCGACGGTTTCGTGTCCAGCGAAGGTGCTGGACTGCTGGTGTTTGAAACTCTGGATCATGCCCGGAAACGCAATGCCCCGATTATGGCCGAGCTGGCCGGCGCCGGCTGGTCTTTTGATGCTTACAATGAGACAGCACCTGATGCGGAGACGCAGACAATAGCCGTGCGCATGGCGCTGGATGATGCCGGTGTCAAGCTAGAAGAGATAGACTACATAAATGCCCACGGCACCAGCACCAGACTTAACGACGTCGCCGAAACCAGAGCGATAAAGATGGTCTTCGGTGATAGAGCCTATCAGATACCAATCAGCTCCAATAAATCGATGATTGGACACCTTGCCTGCGCTGCGGGCGCCGTTGAGGCAATAGCCGCAGTAATGACGGTCAGGGAAGGAATTATTCCCCCCACCATCCATTATGAAACTCCCGACCCGGAATGCGACCTTGATTACGTGCCCAATAAAGCTCGTCGGCAGCCAGTGAAGGTCTGCCTGTCCAATTCATTCGGGATGGGCGGCCAGAACTGCAGCCTTATAATAAAGCGCTTTCCATAGAGCGTCAATGGAACCGAAGGAACTGGAAGGAAAAGTAGCACTGGTTACCGGAGCCTCAAGGGGGCTGGGCAGGGCCATCGCCCTCAGACTGGCCAGCCTGGGCTCCAAGGTCGCTATCAACTATCTGGCCAGTGAGGAAGCGGCCGCCAGCCTTGCCGGTGAAATAAAAAAGGGCGGCGGGGAGGCAATGCTGGCAAAGGCACATGTTGCCGATGCCAAAGAAGTCAGGGCTATGGTCCGTGAAATCGTGGGCAAATGGGGTAAAGTAGACATTCTGGTGAACAACGCTGGCATAGTCAAGGACGACCTGCTACCCCGAATGGCTGATGAAGCCTGGGACGAGGTAATTAACACTAACCTGCGCGGTGCCTACCTCTGCACCAAGTTTGCCGTGCGCTCCATGATGGAGCAGTTCTGGGGGCGGGTTATCAATATCGCTTCTCTCGCTGGTATCGTGGGGAACATGGGACAGGCCAACTACTCTGCAGCCAAGGGAGGCCTTATCGCCTTCACCAAGAGCGTCGCCCGGGAACTCGGCTCGAGGAACATAACGGTGAACGCTATCGCCCCTGGATTCGTCACCACCGAGATGACTGACAAGCTGCCTCAGGAGACCAAAGACGTTATACTGTCCCGCATCCCGCTAAAACGCTTTGGCACCCCTGATGACATCGCCGAGCTGGCCGCTTTCCTAGCCAGCGAGCGGGCGAGTTACATCACGGCACAGGTAATCTGCATTGATGGCGGAGTGATTTAGATAGCCGGAAGGAGGTCCTATCATGCCTAAAGTAGGTATCGTCACCGACACCACCAGCTGTGTACCCCCGGAACTGGTCAAGGAATATGACATCCACATCGTGCCGGTGGGTCTGGTCATCGGCGGCCAGCACTACAAGGACACGGACCTGACCAACGATGAGTTCTGGCAACTTTTTTACGCTGTTAATGGCGCCACTACAACTACCGCCGCCAGCCCGGGCGATTTTGCCAGCATTTTTGAAGAACTGAGTAAGTCCACCGACAACATTGTCTGCATCGCTGTCTCCAAAGCGCTCAGCGCCACCTTTGAAGCCGCCACCCAGGGTAGAGAAACAGTTAAGGGGATAAAACCGGGGGTCAATATAGAAGTCGTTGATAGCAAAACAGCGGCTGGCGCCCTCGGTTTCATTGTAATGGAAGCAGCCCGCGCTGCCAGAAATGGCAAGAGCCTTAAAGAGGTCGTCCAGGTAACCAACGATATGATACCGCGGGTTAAATTCATCACCGCCATGAACACGCTCAAATATCTCGTTAGAACCGGGCGCGCACCAAAGACAGCGGTTATCGGCGATTTGCTCGGTGTGAAGCCAATCATCGGCATGGTCAGCAATACCGGTCTGGTGGAAAACCTAGGCCGGGTCAGGGGTAAGCAGAAGTCTCTGGTCAAAATCGCGGAACTGGCCAAGCAGCACATAGAGCCGGGGAAAAAGGTGCACGCCATGTTTCATTATACTGACGGCATCGCCGCCGGTGAGACACTGCGGGATATCATCACCTCGCAGATAGACTGCGACGAGGTATACTTAACCCCTTACACGCCGGTAATGGCCTCGGCAACCGGCCCGGTGGTGGCATTCGCCTTCTATTCAGACTAGAGACAGCCAGCCATATGAATCCTTAAGTTTTTCTTCCGCGCCGGTTTACCAGGCTGAACAAATTATGGCGCCTTCATTTATAAAAACGTTACCGGGTATCTTCGGTAGCGCTTCCTGACGTGCTATAATTGCATAAAACCCGCGTTTTCCTCGCCGGGTCGGGCTGATATTCCTGGGATAATTATATTTAATAACAGATAGGAGACATCTGTATGCCAAAAAGAGCGGATATTCACAGGGTAATGATAATCGGTTCCGGGCCCATAGTTATCGGGCAGGCCTGCGAGTTTGATTATTCCGGAACGCAGGCCTGCAAAGCGCTGCGCAGCCTAGGTTATGAAATTATCCTGGTGAACTCCAACCCGGCCACCATAATGACCGATCCGGGGATGGCCGATGTCACCTATATCGAACCGCTGAACCTGGAGTCAATGACCAAAATCATCGAGGCCGAGCGCCCGGATGCCCTGCTGCCCAATCTTGGCGGCCAGACCGGCCTGAACCTGAGCGCCGAACTGGCACGCGCCGGCATCCTGGATAAGTACGGCGTTCAGGTCATCGGCGTTGAAGTCGACGCCATCATTCGCGGCGAGGACCGAATCGCCTTCAAGGAGACAATGCAGCGGCTGGATATTGACATACCACGCAGCGAAGCTGTCTACAGCATTGAGGATGCGGAAAAAATAGCGGCTGAACTTGGCTACCCGGTGGTGGTCCGCCCGGCATACTGTCTGGGCGGTACCGGCGGAGGACTGGTCTATAACGTCGAGGAACTGCGCACCGTGGCCAGTCGCGGCATAGCCGCCAGCCTCATCCACCAAGTGCTCATCGAGGAATCAGTCCTCGGCTGGGAAGAGTTGGAACTGGAAGTGGTGCGTGACGCCAAGAACCAGATGATAACTGTTTGCTTCATTGAGAATGTTGATGCTATGGGTGTCCATACCGGCGATTCTTTCTGTACCGCGCCCATGCTGACCATCAGCGAGGAGCTCCAGCAGCGTCTTCAGGAATATTCCTACAGAATTGTCGAGGCAATAAGGGTAATTGGTGGCACCAACATACAGTTTGCCCATGACCCCAAGACGGGCCGCGTGGTGGTCATCGAAATCAACCCAAGGACATCCCGTTCCTCAGCTCTGGCCTCCAAGGCCACCGGCTTTCCCATCGCCCTGATATCAGCCAAACTGGCCGGAGGCCTTACGCTGGACGAAATCCCCTACTGGCGGGAAGGCACCCTGGAAAAATACACTCCCTGGGGCGAGTATGTGGTGGTCAAGTTCGCCCGCTGGGCCTTTGAAAAATTCAAGGACGCCCAGGACAAGCTCGGCACCCAGATGCGCGCCGTCGGTGAAGTGATGAGCATAGGCAGGACTTACAAAGAAGCCTTTCAGAAATCAATCCGCTCGCTGGAGAACGGCCGCTACGGACTTGGCTTCGCCAGAGATTTCCACCAGAGATCTCTTGACGAACTGATGGAGATGCTCAGCGAGGCCAGCAGCGAGCGTCAGTTCATCATGTACGAGGCGCTGCGCAAGGGCGCTGATGTACAGGCACTATATGAAAAAACTTACCTGAAACCCTGGTTCATTAACCAGATGAAGGAGCTGGTGGAACTTGAAGAGCAGATTTTGAAATATCGCGGCAAATCCCTGCCGGACAACCTGCTCATCCAGGCAAAGAAGGACGGGTTTGCCGACCGCTATCTGGCGCAACTGCTGAATGTAAAGGAAAAAGAAATAAGGGAGAAACGCGTGTCACTGGGAGTAGTAGAGGGTTGGGAGCCGGTCCCGGTAAGCGGTGTGGAAAACGCCGCTTACTACTACTCCACCTATAACGGCCCGGACAAGACGGCCAGCAGCACCAGAAAGAAGGTCATGGTGCTGGGAGGAGGACCGAACCGCATCGGCC
>SMTZ1_10007476_pt1 | contig 10937 bp, 12 predicted proteins | sample DeeMarSWOR136_30_FD_25667 | JGI IMG/M metagenome (IMG submission 25667)
TGTTGATGAACAGCACCCTGGTCAAGTTCTCCGCCCGGGAACTCCTTCAGGCCGGTCAGCTGGCCCACGAGGTTATGACTCAATCACTGGCTGAGGAGGACACGACCACTTTCGATTCAATACTGATCAGGTCAGGCATCTCATATCGTGTGACTCGCCAATCGACCGTGACCGACAATTTAGCCGGAATCACCGTCACCGTTTACCGCGCCAGGCAGGACCGCAAAATCATCGAGCTGTATGATGCGTTTATCGTACGTTAACAATCAATCAGGGCTGAGCCTGGCCGAACTGGTCGTGGCCCTGGGCTTGACCAGCCTGTTGCTGGTCCTGGTGGTCTCCGGAGCTCTGTTCGTCAAAAAGTACATATCCGACTGGTCGGATAGGGACAAGATCATCGAGGAACTGGCCTTTATAGTGGACGAGCTCCAGCCGCGGCTCGAATCAGCGCAGCATATTGGAGCTTCTGAGGATAGCATCATAATTAGGCAGTCCGATGGGACCATTGTCCGCTACTCGTGGCCGGAAGGTGCGCTGACAAAAGACAACCGCTCCCTCACCCGAGCCGGGTTAACGGTCAACCTCGTACAACTGCGGACAAACCTCTTGCCAGAAGACAGCCTCACAGATACATTGAGAATAGCAGGCCGTAGCGGACGGTACAGCCTGACGATCGCGGTGTCTGATCATCGCGGCAACGCCGACACCCTCACGGTGTTCGGGAGGAACGTGTATGAAGCCCTCAAGTACCAACCGTAGCTTTAGACTCAGAGATCAGCGCGGTTTCTCGCTGGTCGAGCTTCTTATCGTACTGGTCATTATAGGCATTATTGCCGGGATCGCCATTCCTCGTTACATGGCGTCTACTGTCAAGGCCAAGCAGACCGAAGCCAAGGGTCTGCTCAACCAGCTTTACTTGCTGGAGCGGTCTTACTTCCAGCTCAATGATGAATACTGGATTCCGGCCCCGGGGGTAGTGGCCGACCGAGACAACCCATACGCCTTTGACACGCTCGGCGCCGAGATCATGCCCTCGGCCCGCTACACCTATACTATCAGTGGCGATCGGGATCGTTTTCTAGTGACCGCTATTGCCGAACGGCTCGACGACGACCCGGCAATTGACCAGTGGGAGATTGACCAGACCGGGCTGCTTAGAGCTGTGATCGACGACGCCATCGCCCGGTAGACATCGATTGATCTACCGACTCACACAGTGGTGCCTGGGTTCGACCCGGCATCGACTCCCAGGCTTCTCGGCTAAATACCTGGTTCTCGATCTGCTGATGCTGTCTGGCCTGGCTGGCGGTTGGTTACTGTACGGCTGGTCAATCCAGGCGCTGTCATCGATCCTTCTCGTAGTCAGTGCGCTTGTTATTTCGTTGACGGATTTCCGATATCAGGTTGTACCGGATCGACTCACACTACCGGGAATCTGCGTCGGATTACTGATTGCGGCAATATCTGCCCACATTAGCCTCGCTGACGCTGTAGTGGGTGGAGTCGCAGGGTTCGGCATCCTCTACATACTGGCCTGGGCTGGAGACAAGATTCTCAAGAAAGAATCGATGGGTGGGGGCGACATCAAACTGGCCGCTATGCTGGGAGTCTTCCTGGGGTGGCAGCAACTGGGCCTGACCGTGTTCCTGGCGGCAGCGTCGGCGATAGCGTACTTGCTCCTCAGACGGCTTATAACCGGTGCGGCAGTGCGATCACGGCTGCCTTTTGGACCCTTTCTGGCTTGGTGCGGTATCTGCGCCTTTGTGATAGGCGATTGGCTCGCAAGCGCATACGTCGGCGGCGGTGTCCCCGTCTGATCTTCAGCACGGCTTGGCCTTGTTTTCTGTATGCGTTCTGTCTCGACCCTTCTGGACCACGAGGTCAAGGAGATTACCTCTCCCGGCCTCGGAGATATATCCGAGAGGGCAGATTTAGCCGTGAGCATAGAGTCGAGCCAATATTGACGCGTTTGGGATAACTTTGGGACGAGGCCAATCTCACATATAGCGCCAAGTCGGGAAGATGCTGTGTTTTATGTTGCTGGCTGTACTCCGAGAATAGCTATATCTAGACTAGATATATCAGTTTCGGACTGATAGGGACTAAGCGTGTCGAAGAATAACGCAACAGAGCCCAAGCCAAAAGTGATTCACATCCGACTGAGGGACAAAACGCATAGGACGCTCAAGATGGAAGTCGCCAGAAAAGGTTTGACTATGCAGCTATGGGTGGAGCAATTGATAGAGAAGACGCTTGGAAAGCGTGTAAGATGAACATCGAAGAATTGAAGATGCTTGACGACTCTGAACTAATAGCCCTGAGAGTCACGGTTGAGAGAGAGCTCGAACGACGGGGCATAGCACTGACAGTTGGTGAGATGGGTGAAACACTAACTATCGACTTCTTTAAAAAGACACCTGGACTTCCTAATCTCCAGAAGGCCCCTACAGGGACAAAAAACGTAGACGCCCTATCTAGAGAAGGTGATCGTTATAGTATAAAAACAATTCAGAGAGGGAAGAAGACTAGTACGATCTATCCTGATCCTAACGATCCTGATAAGCAGCTATTCGAGTACATTCTTGTTTCCAAGCTCGATGAAGACATGCGACTCGTATGGATACGCCAATTCACCTGGAAGGAATTCGTGGATTGCCGGGGTTGGGATAGCCGGATGAACGCTTGGTATGTGGGCTGTTCAGCTAAGACTATGAAAAAGGGTACTCTGATCCATGGCAAGGCATAAGAAACTGGGGTTCATCGACCTGTTTTGCGGTTGCGGTGGGTTGTCGTTAGGATTTCTCCAGGCAGGTTTCCGGCAACTAATTGCTCTGGATAATGACCCCAAGGCCGTGGCCTGCTACAATCGTAACCTGAAACAGGGGTATGGCGCGAGGGCAATCAATCTCGACTTAACATCCATAACTTCCGTTGAGGATGTGGCCAGAATGCTGGAGTCGAGCGGTGTAGACGTATCAGATTGTGATGTCATCATAGGAGGACCGCCGTGTCAGAGTTTCTCCGTCGTCGGCAGAAACAAGATTAAGACACTTATGAAATCTGACTCAGCCCTGAAAGCACATTGGGAAGCGAAGGATCGCCAAAGAGTAACGCTGTTCGAGGTTTATGCTCACTTCTTAGAGGCTGTACAACCTGCATGGTTCCTGTTTGAAAACGTTCCCACGATCGTATCGCATCCCTACTTTCCGCGAATTGTAAACAGATTCGAGACACTCGTTGGCAATGGTGGGCGGCTGGATTACTCCCTGACGTACGACAACTACCTAGCTTCTGATTTCGGCGTGCCGCAAACCAGGAAACGGTTCTTCATGGTTGGCCGACGATCGGACAAGAATCGTAGCAATTGGGAGCGACCTAAACGCCATCCTGTCGTCACGGTGTCTCAGGCACTCGGGGATTTGCCAGCGGTGGCTCCAGGTGCTAAGGAGCGCCGGGTTCACTATCGGACGATCGCCAAGTCGTCTTACCAACGGCTTATGCGCTCGGGAAAGAACGGTCGGGGGCGGGGTATAGTGCTAGACCACATTTGTCGATGGCACAATGCAGATGATGTTGAACTTTTTCGACAGATGCGGTGCGGTGCGCGCTTCGCTGACACGGAGGTGCAGGTGTCACTTGCCTCTGTTAATCCCGACCACAAACTGCTGAAATACTCTACTGACAAGTTTCGGGACAAGCTTCACAAGTTGCATCCCGCTAAGCCTGCGTGGACAGTAACTGCACATCTGCAAAAAGACTGCTACAAGTTCATTCATCACAGCCAGTCAAGGACCATTACCGTTCGAGAAGCGGCCAGGCTGCAGAGTTTTCCAGACTGGTTCAGCTTTGAGGACGTATCCATGGTAACCGCCTTTGGTTTGACCGGAAATGCTGTCCCGCCGCTCATGGCCAAGAGATTTGCGGACTCGATTCTGTCAGCAGATCAGTGCATATCTCGAAAAGTGACTGGGAACCGAGAGGTCAAGTCAAACGGTTGGAGTATTGAGCGTGCCTAAGAAAGCCGGACATCGATCCTGGGGGCCGAAGGGTGCCTGCGTCCCTGGGACCCATCGAGGCGACATCATGAACAAGGAAACTCGCTCTAAGGTTATGCGGAAGATCAGGGCCAAAGACACTAAACCGGAGAAGCGAGTAGCGGAACTATTAGACAATGCCGGTATAGAGTATGATCAGCATATCGCTACTTTGCCAGGCCGACCCGACTTTGCGATCCATCCCTGTCAAGTCGCTGTCTTTGTTGACGGTGATTTTTGGCACGGTTGGAGATTTCCACTGTGGCAGCACAAACTATCATCGCGTTGGCGTACCAAGATTCAGAAGAATCGAGAAAGAGATCAACGCAACTTCCGCCAAATGAGGCGTAGAGGCTGGAAGGTAGTCAGAATCTGGGAACACCAGATAGAGCAGGACGCGAACAAATGTTTGCAGCGCATACTTGCTGCTTTATAGACGATTCATTCCGGTGAGAAGTGCTTCCCAGCAAGGCGAAAGATCCATGGCACGAACAATAAGAAGAGAATCACGCACTCTAAGGCCGCGCGCGAGAATCGTAAGAACGATTGGACGAGATTTGATCAGCAATGAAATTGTTGCTCTGATTGAATTGATCAAGAACTCGTATGACGCTGATGCTACCAAAGTAACTGTCACGTTTGATGAACCGTTAGAAATCGGAGAAGGATCAATAACGGTTGCTGATAATGGGACGGGTATGACCCTGTCCACAATTGAATCTGCATGGTTTGAGCCCGCCACGATTTCGAAAGTCCAGAGGACACACACTGCGAAGAAAAGACGAGTGACCGGAGAGAAGGGAATAGGGAGGTTCGCTGCAGCGAGGATCGCTCGAACACTCCATATGACAACCATTGCCAAGAAGCCGCACGAATCTGTCAGTGTAAGGTTCGATTGGGGTGCATTCGATGACGAGAGTCGTTACCTTGACGAGATCAAGGTAAGGTGGGAGTGCACGCCTGTTCCTCCCCGCACTCGCACCGGCACTACGTTAAAGCTCCAGGAACTTAACAGTAGCTGGGATGATAGCATGTTCGAGCAGCTTCGATCGGAACTCTCACGCTTGGTTGCCGCTACTCCTAAACATCACAAATTCCAAATTGAGTTGCGTCTTCCAGAGAGATTCGCCGAGTATTCCGGTCCTGTCTCACTTCCACCCATACTCGGCCGCCCTCACTACAAATTCAAGGGTCGGGTCGACGGTTCCGCAAAGCTAACGGGAGAGTATACGGGCCCAGATGCTCCAAATGGGATTTCCTTTTCCGAATCGATTAGCCTAGCAGGTGGACGAAAACCAAAGTGCGGACCATTTCAGTTCGAATTCAGGGTATGGGACAGAGACCGTGCTGGACTAGACCCGCTCATCGATGAACTTGGCTCAAGCATAAGTCAGCTTAGAAAGGATCTCGACTCGGCATGCGGAATCAGCATCTACCGCGATAACTTTCGAGTACTAATGGGTGATCCCGATTGGTTGCGTTTGGATACAAGGCGAATTCAGAACCCAACAATGCGGCTGAGCAATTTTCAAGTTGTTGGTTCCGTTCATGTATCGGCCGACCAAAACGCAGGACTACGTGACCAGAGTAATCGTGAGGGAATTGTCAGCAGTCAAGCCTTCTCTGATTTCCGAAAGGTCCTAATCGAGCTGCTGTCTAAGATCGAAGAACGGAGAGACACGCATCGGCGAGGCGACGAAGTAAAACGCGCTTTACCATCGATATTCGAAGCACTAAGTTTAGAACCAGTCAAAGATATTGTAGCGAGAAAGTACCCCCGAGATAAAGAGCTACTTGGGTTTATCGATGAGCAGGCCCGCTCTATTGATCACGGCGTCGCCGAAGTCCAGAAAGTAATATCACGGTACAGGCGACTTGCTACGCTCGGTCAACTAATCGACGTAATTCTTCATGATGGTCGCACTCCCATAGCAAAGATACAGAACGAAGTCGAATTACTGCAGTCTGCAAGAACCGAGGGTAAGACCATTGAGGACGCCACGGTCTTAAAGGCTCTTGAAAGGATCGAATCTTCCACCAAATTCCTGGATGGTCTGATCAATCGCCTCTCTCCTTTCGGCGGGCGAAAGAGAGGGCGTCCAGCACAGACTACTATTGAGAGAATAATCTCGGAATCGTTTGACTTCTTCAAGAAGCCAATAGAGAAATCTAGGATAAAAGTCATACTCCCGTCAGGTGAGACAACCGTGACTCTAGACGAAGTAGAAATTAAGGAAATTCTGATTAACCTCATTGACAACTCCATTTACTGGCTCGAAAAAGTGCCACCGGAGAAGCGGCGTATTGAGGTGCAGGTCAGTAGGGTCGATGATCGCCTTGAGATAATATTTGCCGACAGTGGACCAGGAGTGGAAGAGGAGTTCGTTAATCGCATTTTCGACCCGTACTTCTCATCGAAACCAGACGGTATTGGATTGGGATTAACCATAGCCGGGGAAGCGGCTGCAGAATACAACGGTGGTTTAGAGCTAATAGAGAGCGATACTCTGCCAGGTGCCACGTTTCGAGTGACTTTGCGCAAGAGAATAGGAGGGGATTGATGCCCGAGGAACAGCCGGACATTACGAGACGATGGGTAGTTCTTGTTGTGGAGGATGAGGCTGAGATACAAGACCAAATCCAGCAGTACTTTGGGACCGTAACCTTTGACGGGCTTGGTATTGAAATCCATCCGTACAAAAGTATACACGATGCCAAAACACTTATTCGGGATCGCAAGGCTGATCTACTGATTCTCGATGTTTTCCAGGGTGTGCAAGCGGCCACTGCTGACAAACCGGGTGTTGACGTTCTAAACGAGATCAACCGATCAGGGTTCGTTCCTGTGGTCTTCTACACTGCGCTCCCGGAGCAAGTGAGGCATCTCGCCGGACAATTCGTAAGGGTAATCAACAAGACCGAGGGACTGACTGGACTCAGAGCACAAATCCAAGATTTGTTCGACCTGAAGGTTCCACAGTTAACAAGGAAGCTATACGATCATGTGGACAGAGCACTTGGTCGTTATATGTGGGATTTCGCCCAGGAACGATGGACAGACATCAAGTCGATTGCTGACAAGCCTGAGCTAATGAGAATCATTATGACTCGACTTTCTGCTCTGGAAGCGTCTCCTGAAGAAGTTCATGCTGCTGAATACTATATAGCTCCACCCGTAGCAAAGGGTCCTCGGCTTGGTGATGTGAGATTCAAAGTGCAGGGTGGCAAGAGGATATACAGGGTTGTTGCCTGGCCCAGCTGTGATTTGGTGGAAGACGATACCGCTCAACCACCTCGGAAACTGAAGACAAGTCATGTCATCTTGCTAGGGGCGGAAGAGGTTAAGGATTCTCCCGAATTCCAGGCTCTTGCGAACGGAGGTAGCGACAGTAAGCTTAAGAAACTCATGAAGAACAGGCGAGATCATTCGGCAACTCACAACATCGGAGATAAAGAACGCTATCACTATCTTCCCGGCTTTTCGGATATACCGCACCTAGTTCTCGACTTTCAGGCAATTGACTTCGTGGAGGTTGCTGAGGCAAAGCGGTTGACTTGCGTCGCCACCATAGTGAGCCCCTTTGCCGAAGCATTGTCCCAGAGATTTATCAGCTATATTGGTCGACCCGGAACACCGGACCTCAGAATAGCCGACTTGATCAGCACAATTTCCCCTAGACCCTGATCACTGCTGCCGGACTGTACCGCTCGTGGGCGTTGCGGAGATCGGTGAGGGCCGATGTCGACTGGCCTCGACTCGTGTCACATGTACCAATTAGGCCAGCGACCCATAGTGCCCTGATGATGGTTGGGTGGACCATGGGCTTGCGATAGGTAAGTGCTTGGTCCGCCAACCCGCAATGAGAACATAGATCATACGGTATGCACGAAGCCGATTGCTGAACTATGGGATGCCCTGCCGCCGGGTGGGCCCCTGAGTATTAGCAACGAGCGACTGCTGGATCGTCCGTTTTGTCTGAGACGTAGGGTCCACTATTAGACTGCCGGGGCCGATTTTCTTCCCCCGTCCCCCCTTATGTTTCCGCGAAACATTATAAGAGCACACGGCACACAGCCGTCAAACAAGAGGGGAGTAACGGCCAAACAAAATAGAAATATTTCGTTCGCTGCGTAAATAATGCTTGACAAACGGCCGACATATGGTATATTGAAGACGCCAAAAACAACCATTAAACATGGGAGTAACCATGGACATTTACCAATCAGTCACCGATCGGATTGTCGCCTTGCTCGAACAAGGGACAGTCCCCTGGCGCAAGCCCTGGACTGTGGCGGGCCACGAAGGCCTGCCCAAAAACCTGGTCACGCGCAAGGCCTACCGGGGCATAAACGTCTTCATTCTGGCGGCCCAGGCGTATGAGTCGCCCTACTGGTTGACCTTCAACCAGGCCAAACGGCTGGACGGGCACGTGAACAAGGGCGAGCGGTCCAGTATGGTTGTCTTCTGGAACTGGGTCGAGAAGGAAACCGGCCGGACAAGTGCAGACGGCAACCCGGTAGTGGAAGAGATTCCGTTTCTGCGCTACTACAACGTGTTCAACGTCTGTCAGTGTACCCTGCCGGATGGCCTCGTGCCGAGCCTGCCCGAGCGGCCGAAGGTCGAGCCGATAGCCACCTGCGACTGTATTGTCAGTGGCATGCCCAATCTACCAGCCATTAACCACAATGGCGGCAACCGGGCCTGCTACCGACAGGCGACCGATTCGGTTCATATGCCCGACCGACATCGTTTCCCCAGGCAAGCTGAGTATTACTCGACCCTGTTTCACGAACTGGCCCATGCGACCGGGCATAGCTCCCGGCTGGATCGCAAGACCCTGACCGAATACGACGGTTTTGGCGGTCAGAACTACGGCCGCGAAGAGCTGGTGGCCGAGATGGGAGCCTCGTTTCTATGCGGTATGGCGGGGATCGAAACCCAGACCATCGACAATTCGGCCAGCTATGTCGCCTCCTGGTTACGGGCATTGAAGGAAGACAAGCGGATGGTCGTAACCGCCGCTGCCCAGGCTCAGCGATCGGCCGACTACATATTGAATAACAAAACCCCGGAGAATCACTAGGACCCTCCGGGGGCCAAAAACAACCCATCAAACGACGGGCTGAGATACCTCAGTCTACCCAGGTATCGCCGGTCCGTCAAGACGAATCGGAGACTTAGACCATGCGACTGGATGAAAAATACAGACCGCAAACCTTGGCCGACGTTCTCGGCCAGGACAGGATCGTCAACCGGATTGAACTGCTGCAGTCACGCGGCTGGGGTGGCCGGGCCTACTGGTTTGCCGGGGGATCGGGAACCGGCAAGACGACCCTGGCCCGCATTATTGCCCAGACCGGGGCTGCTCCCTTGTACATTCGCGAGATTGTCGCCCGGCAGTTGACTCCGGTCGGCCTACGCGAGCTAGTCGACAGCTGGCGCTACATGCCAATGGCTGACAAGCCCGGCCATGCCCTGATTGTGAACGAGGCCCATGGCCTTTCGCGCCCTGTTATCGAACTGTTTCTGGACATTTTGGAGAATCTTCCGAGCAACGTGGTGGTCCTCTTTACTACGACTATTGAGGGCAACGACCTGTTCGAAGCGAACCTGGACAGCTCCCCGTTTGCCTCAAGGTGTATCAGTTTCCGCCTGGCCAGCCGGGGCCTGTGCGAGCCTTTCGCCGCACGGGCCAAGGCCATAGCCGAGACTGAGGGTTTGGACGGCAAACCAGCCGAGGCCTATGTCAACCTGATGAAGCAATGCCGGAACAACCTGCGCATGGCGCTCCGGGAGATCGAATCGGGGACCATGCTATGACAACCAAACTAGCGACAGAAACCACTGCCATGCAGCCAGAGATGGCTCCTGCGCGGCTTCGAGACGCTCAGTCGATATTCGATACTCTGGATGTCTCAGAAAGCACCAGGGCCGAATACAAGGCCCGGATCGGCCGCTTTCTGCGCCATGTCCGCAAAACCGGTCTAACCCCGGACAGCTTCCTGAACTACAAGCGGTCTCTGGTCGGCAGAACCGACATAACAGCGGCCACCAAGAACAAGTATCTGGCAACTGCCCGAGTCTTTCTGAAGGAACTCCATCGCCGGGGCTACCTGCCGGTCGATGTGACCATGAATGTCAAGTCCTTTGGCCAGTCCAAGCGACATAAGCGCACGGGTATCTCGGAGGACCAGATGCGCCTGCTGGCCGACCACATTCGCGGTCTTGAACCCACCCCGGATAACGCCCGTTTGCGCGCTATTCTGTGCCTGTTAGGCCTTCAGGGGCTGAGGCAGGTGGAGATATGCCGTCTGGACGTGACTGACCTGGACCTGAACGCCCGGACCGCCATGGTGCAGGGCAAGGGTCAGGACGACAAAGAGCCCGTCGATCTGCACCCGGAGACCGTCAAGGCCCTGAAGGAGCACATTGAGGCCGGCAAGGTGGCCGATGGACCGCTCTTCGTGGGCCGGAGCAACAACAGCAGGCGCCTGACCACCGGAGGGCTTCGCATGATTGTTCACCGGACCCTGACGGAACTGGGAGTACTCAGGACCGTCCACGGTTTCCGGCATTACTTCACCACCAAGCTGATCGAGGCTTACGCCGGGGATCTGTTAACGGTCGCGCAGTACACCCGCCATCGGTCCCTGGAAATGCTGCAGGTCTATAACGACAACATCAAGCGACAGGCCGACCTGCCTCGGTTCTACCGGACCTTTCGGGCGGTCAAATTCGGCCCCGAAACCGCCTCTACTTCCGATAACTCTAATTACAGGAAGTAGACCGAATTGAGGTTGACGATGTCCCGCAAACGCCCCAAGATTGCGACCATGGGAGAGAAGAAGAGCAGGCCCCCGGGTCGCCCGACCGACGGCATCCCCCGCCGCCCGATGAACCTG
>SMTZ1_10018757_pt1 | contig 10937 bp, 11 predicted proteins | sample DeeMarSWOR136_30_FD_25667 | JGI IMG/M metagenome (IMG submission 25667)
TACTCTGGATAGCAATACTGGTTAACATTATTACGTTCTTTGGTGTGTCGCCCATAGCAGGCGGGCTCCTCATACCATACATAGTCTGGGTTAGCATTGCAGCCAATTTGAACAGGCAGATCTGGATACTGAACCGATAACCCTTCAAAGTATCAATTTGCGGCAATACGGGCGCAAGGTGATAGGCTGAGAAATCAGCCTCTTCTTGTTCCTCAAGGTAACGAAATGGCTTCTTGTTGCCTTAGTGGTAACACCATGACGGAGTCTGACCCAACAATTCGCCCAATCGTTGAGCGCGAGGATCGCTTACTTAATATAGCATTCCTGACGGTTGTTCACTCTGCCGATTCAGCTTCCTTCTGCGTTGCTCCAATAGGATTGTCAGCGTAAAATGGAGCCGATTGAGGAGGTGAAAAGATGGATGCCGAAAACAAAAAAGTTCCGCAGGTCGGATTGCCCAGAGGACTTGCTGGAAGGATCACGTTCATATTCATGAACAGAGGGCACAAGTCCATATACCAGAATATGGCTCAAGTCTTGCAGCTTCAGCCAGAAGATGACCTCCTTGAAGTTGCTTGCGGAAATGGTTACTTCCTGAAGAAGTACGCTTCACATGTCCATAGCGTTGCCGGCTTGGATCTCTCCGAGCTAGCGGTCAAAATGGCAACCAAGAGGAACAAGGACCGTGTTGCTGCAGGAACAGCAGAATTCGTGCAGGGTGAAGCATCGCAACTCCCTTGGAAAGACAGCAAGTTCAGTGTCGCTACAGCAATGGGTGGTTTCCCTATGTTACCTAAGCCTTCAGACTCGCTGAAGGAAATGTATCGAGTGCTGCGCCCAGGAGGAAGAGCAGTTGTCTGTATAGAGTGGAATGCTGAAGATGGAAAGGATCATTCGAAGGAGATCAAGAATTATGGCATGTGGTTCTGGACAGAAGATGACGTACGAGCCATGTTGAAAGAAGTTGGATTCTCAGAAGTTTCCATCACCTATGCAAAAGGATTTATGATGCCTAAAATGATGATCGCACGCGGGGTGAAACAGTAGCAAATGCCCACTTCGTGCAAAAAGAGAAGAGCAAAGGTGTTCATCCGTGGATGGGTGAATCGGAACCGGGAAATGGACAGGGAGGACAAAGACTATGTTGCTCATACCGGCTTTCGAAATAGGCGTCTGGAATGCTTGGATTCTTATTGTTCCCTATCTATTGGTGAACTTCGGATTGTCTTTCTTGTTTGTTGGTAGGAAATCGGCCTTCTGGGCCTGGCCGTCATATGCACCATTAGAGAGAATGTGTCTGGTTATCGGAGAGCTCCTCATGGGTGGCTTATGGATTTACAGCGTTTTCTTACCATTAACTGTTGGCACAGCTTGGTTCTACGCTGGACTCCCTGTCTACCTCTTGGGTTTGGCTTTTATTGCCATCGCGATGCTGACTTTTATCGCTACCCCTGAGGATAAGCCAAATACTACAGGTCTTTACCGCATCTCTAGGCATCCTATGTACCTCGGAATACTTTTGGTATACATTGGCATCGGCATAGCCGGTGCTTCTTGGGTTTACCTCCTGCTAGCTTTTGCGTACCTAGCCATGTACAGAAACGCTTTTGCGATACCAGAGGAACGTTTTTGTTGCGAGAAGTTTGGCGATGCCTACCGTGAATACATGAACAGAACTCCAAGATGGATAGGGATATCGAAATCCCATTGAAATAAGCAACCCCAATTAACATTGCTCGGTTTCGTTGAGTTATTTTTCTTCTGGCTCCATCCTGTGCTATACTTCAGCCAGCTTTGCAGGCAATGATGCAGGAGGATAGCTATGAGTGGGGTCTATCGCTTCAAGATCGGAACCTTTGAATGCATGGCTGTCAGCGATGGTACCCACAGATATGCACCGCCCATCTTCCCTCCTCCTGACACCTTTCTTTTCGCCAATGCGCCAAAAGAATGCCTTGAGCAAGTGCTTCGCGAACACAACCTGCAGCCGCAACAGTGGGTAGAGTGGATAAGTCCCTACATCTGCGTCATGGTCAATATAGGTAAGCACCTGGTGCTGGTGGACACGGGCGCTGACGGTCTTGGCCCAGACACGGGTAGGCTTCTTCAAAATTTACAGGCTGTAGGGATTGTGCCTGAGGACATTGACACGGTCATCATGACGCATGGACATCCAGATCACATTGGCGGCAATACCAATGCCGAAGGCGTGCCAGCTTTCCCCAACGCCCGGTACGTTATGTGGCAAGATGAGTGGGATTTCTGGACCTCAGGTGAGGCGGAACGCAAACTGGATGAACACGCCTGGACACACACCAGGCCACATGGGACTCGCTATTTCGTCGGGCAGCGATGTGCTACTGTGCATTTCTGACGCGGTGCTCCATCCTATCCACGTGGAGCAGCCAGAATGGTGTGCAGTGGTCGATTTTGCTCCCGAGCAGGTTGTGTCCACTAGGCGCCGGCTTCTTAACAGGGCAGCAGCTGAGAAAACCCTGGTGCTTGCCTTTCACTTCCCGTTTCCAGGTCTGGGCCACGTTGTTCAGAAGGGAGAAGGGTGGCAGTGGCAACCGATTTAGACGATGGCTTTGGGGCAGCGCCGAAGCCTTTTTTGGGATGGCCAAGCTACTGCCTGACGCGGTTTGATATTGCCAATCGTTCGCCCAGGACAGCAAATTTCCTCCTTGCACTGGAAGGCGTCAAAGCACCAAGTTAACAAGAGGCCGGATTGTTTAGCCAGTGGTGGCACATGCCTAACAATAACTCACCTTTTTACCCGCAGTTTTCGATGGGGTTTCTAATTTGCCAGACTGAACTGGCATTGCTCTAAACAACGGTATGTTAATCTTCATCATGATAATCAGGATTCTGACGGAAACAACCGTATGCTATTGACTGCATGTTGTTAGAGAGTTAAATTTGAGATTGTGAAGAACTGGAAAGATATTTTATGGGTCACGCTACTGACCATCGTTTGTATTGTCTGTTTTCCAGTGAATCCACTCACCTTGACAGGTGTTATAGAAGCAAAATCATATTCAGCGTTGTTCATCATCGGTTGGGTGGTATGGGCATTTGGCATGGTGTTGGTCATGGCTCCCATAGTTATGTTCCCAAGACGAGGTGGTGTCCCCAAGGGAAAATCATTTGTCAATACCACTCGTCTGGTCAATACAGGGATTTATGCTGTAGTCAGGCATCCGCAATACACAGGCGGGATATATGCGATTTTTCTAACCACGTTGCTGTGGTATCCACACTGGCTATTTGCTGTGTTGGGCATTGTTGGCACAGTGCTTCTTTATTTCAGTACTAAAGCCGAGGACAAAGAACTTATTGGTAAATTTGGTGATGAGTATATCATCTATACGAAAAGGGTGCCTGGAATGAACGTTTTTCTCGGGACAATACGGCTACTCCGAAGCAAAAGGCAAAGATATAGTGCCAAAGGTGATGATCCAGAGTCGATCTGACGAATGAGATCATAAGGAAGTTGCTGACGATCTGGAAAAGCGTGGCTTGCTTGGTAGGGAGTCAGGGTAGGAGTACCATTGTGCAGCCACAGCCACTCCAGGAAGCCATAGCCAACTACTTTGATTTACTATGAAAGGACGGATACCATGGCAGAAATTACCTTAGATGAACAATCAGCAAAGCTAGAGGCTTATGAAAAAGGCTTCTTGGCGGTCTATTTGGTGAATACGGGAGTTGCCCTTGGTTTGTTCCAGAAGCTGACTGCCTCAGAGGGTGGCCTCAGCGCCGATGCCCTAGCGAGAGAACTTGGCCTGCATGAACCCTATGTCAGGATTTGGTGCCAGACCGCCTATCACTTCGAAATCCTCGATTGTGATGAAGATGGTAGATTCAGACTTGCTCCTCACATGGATGCCCTATTGACTGACGCACAGAATCCCTATTACTTCGGACACAGAGCAACATTCATGGTTCGTCACTGGTCAGGTCTTCTAAAGAGTCACCCGGAGTATTATCAGACTGGAGGCAGCCATTTCTGGGATGCTCTGGGGCAACAGTTTTCGAAAGATGCTAAGGCTTTGACCAGTAATATCGTGCCCTTGGCCTATAAGTTCATGATCATTCCCTCTATTCCAGGGTTGAAAGAAAGACTGGATGCCGGCATGAAGGTTTTGGACGTAGGGTGTGGTGCGGGACATCTCATGATTCAACTGGCCAGAGATTTCCCCAAGTGCGAGTTCGTTGGTATTGAAGTTGATAGATTCGCCGTGGAGGATGCGCACAAGTACATGGAAGAAAGTGACGTGGGGGATAGAGTAGCGATGCTCTTCCTCGATGCAGCCTCGATGGACTATGAGGCAGAATTTGATCTAGTAAACATGGCGGTGGTGTTACACGAAATACGACCTGACACAAGACACAGAGCAATGACAAACTGTTGCCGAGCCCTGAGGGATTCGGGCGAGATAGTGATTTTTGACTTTGCCTATCCGGAAAGATTGGAGGACTTCAGAAAGCCGGAATACGCTCCTGGCATCAAGGACCAGTTCTACGAGATAACCTGGGGCAGTAAGCACATTCCTACGACAGCGAGACATCAGCTTCTTCTCGAACTTGGTTTCAAAGATCCCTCTACGATTCCTCTATTCGCAGGCGCAGTTGAAGTAACATATGCAAAGAAATAGGCCTTTCAGCGGCTGAAGCACCGAGTAATGCAACCGCTATTCCAGCCTGTTTCGTCCGCAGAAGGGTGGTAGCGAGCTTGTATCCCTCTCGAGACCCAAATCCCTTCTCAAGAGTCGGCCTAGACTATTGCTCTGTGAAGCCTCAGTCCATCCTCAAACCTTATGCCCTCGGTTGTAGCGCTCCGCCATTTGCAGGCTTTCTAACCTACCGACTAGATGCGTAGTGTGAAAGGAACCTTATCTCGATTAGCTGGACACAATACATCCCAATGAATCCCCTTTGAAATCACTGCCTAGTGGCTTGAAAGTTATGATAAGCGGTATTACACTCTTTGCACAACCTTGAATCCGCATCCAAGCTCCGTGTGATATAATGTCGGAAAGGATTCCCTCACACGAATCAAGCTGGGCGGATTTGGAGAGGAGGTAGAGGTGAGCGCGGAAGAAAGATATGACATTGTAATTATTGGTGCTGGCCACAATGGCACAACGGCGGCGGCGTATCTGGCCAAGTGCGGGCTGAGCGTCTGTGTGCTGGAGGAGAGGCCGGAGTGCGGCGGAGCGCAGGAGAACACAGAGCCTGTAGCGGGGGTGCATGTCAGTCCCCATGCCGTGGCCCTTTATGGGGGAGCAGCCCCCGGCTGGGAGCAGCTGGAGCTTTGGAGGTATGGCCTGCGTATGGACTGGGCAGCCCAGAATCGCGTTGCCGAGGCCCTAGCAAAAGAGGGGAGGTTCGATCTTCTGACCACCGATGGGGTTGCCCAGGCTACCCCAAAGGATCTAGAGGGCTGGCTAAAGCTGAGCGGCATGCTCAGCCAGCCCCCCTTCATCAAGGAGCTGCTGCGCGCCACCTTCTGGTGTCCGCCACACCCCCCTGACGTGGAGCTAAATGAACACACCATCCCCTTCATGCAGGTTTATAAGGAGCGGCTGCCGAATGTGTGGACCCCGGAGCTGCTGGAATGGACCCTATTTGACCTCATGGATGAGCATATGGAGACCGAGCCCTTTAAGGTATTCCAGGCGTACATCGCCTGGATGTCCGGGGCTGCTGGTCACTTCGAGGGTATGGCCATCCCCGCTTTCGAAAGTGTCATAGCCGCTGTGCTATATACCCTGGGATCCGTTCCTCTCGGTGGGATCCATGGCTATTACCACGCCCTCTTTCGCTGCGCCGTAGCCCATGGGGCAGTATTCCGCACCTGCTGTCCCGTGGATGAGATCATCATACAGCACGGGCGGGCTATGGGCGTGCGCCTGAGGGGCAATGCCACCTGGGGTGAAAAGATAATCTGGGCGAATAAGGCGGTGCTCAGCGCCACCGACATCAAGCAAACCTTCCTTAAGCTCATCGGGCCGCAGCACCTGGACCCCAAACTCGTGCAGCGCATAAGGGACCTCAGCCTGAAGGGAGGAACCCTGTACGTAAACCACTTCCTCACCAGCAAACCTCTTCGCTACCGCGCTAAGTTCAAGGAAGGTGAGGTTTCAGGCGTATGCTACCCGATGGACTCGCGGGAGATCTATTATGAGCACGTCGCGGACTGTATGGGGAAACAGGGCAACCCCACTGTGCCCCCGGAAAAGTATATGTGGCTCTGGGCAGGGAGTTCGAGGCTATTCAGCCCCTTCCACAGCCAGTGCACCCGCCCCGACAGGTGGTTGGAGAGTTCTATCGTTTGTTACGTCCCACCACCGGAATATCATGTGGGCGGGCCAGATGCCATAAACAAGGTCAAGGATGAGGTGAACGAATATATGCGCAAGGCTTTCGGCCAGGTAGTCGAGAACCTCGACGATGACCTTGTCCACCACTGGGGGCTGACCCCTTGGGAGCAGGAATTCCGCAACACGGGAATGCTCGGTGGCACATGGTACGGCATCCGCCAGTGCCGGGACCAGTGGTGGAATGAACGCCCCCTGCCTGAGCTTGCTCGCTACCGTGTCCCAGGAATCGAGGGACTCTACCTCTGCCACCAGTCATCTGCGCACCCCGGAGGGCTGTGCCTGATGGCTGTCGGTTATAACCTGATGCACATTCTCATTGAGGACGGGATTGCCGAGCCCGGCAACTGGTGGTACCCATCGCCGTGGTACATACCAGAGAAGGGCAAGATATCAGCTATACCCCATAGGTAGGCTGATAGAAAGGAGCTATCCAGAATGGCGACTGATTTGGAAGTGACGGCTGTCCACGCGCTTGCCATAGCATTCGCGGAGCCCAAAATCAGGGCTGAAAGTGCAATGACAAATGCATAACAAGATTGATGAAATAAGGTACAAACCAATAGGGGTTATTCATTCCCCATTCAAAGACCCCAAAGGAACACCCATACAACCTGCAGGTGCAGAGGGTGTCAATGGAAAAGTGGAGGTGTTCCCGGAGTACGCTGATGGGCTAAAGGATATTGAGGGCTTCTCTCATATAATCTTGATATATCATTTTCATTTGTTCAAAGGGACATTGTTGATAGCGAAGCCCTATATGGATAACGAAGCACGCGGAGTTTTTGCAATGCGGGGTCCGAGTAGACCGAATCCCATTGGCATATCGACAGTGCGTCTTGTCGGAATTGAAGGAAATATACTCCATATTCAAGACGTGGACATAGTCGATGGGACCCCCCTTCTGGATATCAAGCCGTACGTGCCAGAATTCGACACGCGTCAAGCGAAGAGGGTAGGATGGCTTGGAAACAACGTGCATAAACTCAGGACGGCGAAAGACAATGGGAGATTCATGCAATGACCCGTATGGCCTCCAGCCAGGCGCATTTGGAGAGGGGAGGTCCCTAAGAGGAGGCTCAAGACGTCAAGGACAACCGGTTTCAATCCTGAGGCAAAATATGCAGTCACCATGTGGGATTTCTCCTGGCTTGTTCGCCGGACGGGCAACGAAGCGGAATATGCCGATTGGGATAGGGTGCTCGACGAACTGGCCGAGCGTGGCTATGACTGCATCCGTCTGGATGCCTTCCCTCATCTGATTGCGAAAGGACCGGATGGTAAGCTCATTGAGCAGTTCACCATACTGCCGCAGGGAAGTAGTTTCATGTGGGGAAATCACAAACCAGTCCAGGTGGAGCCGCGTCCAGCTCTGGTAGAGTTTATTGGCAAAGCTGCTGAGCGGGGTATCTATGTGGGGCTATCATCGTGGTACAACCGCGATACCCTGGGTCGCGTTCAAATGATTCAATCGCCGGGAGACTATGCCCGTATATGGCTGGAGACGCTTGATCTGCTCAGCGAGGTAGGACTACACGACCGCATTGTGTGGGTTGATGTTTGCAATGAGTTTCCGGTGAGCAGATGGGCGCCAGGACCCTACGCTGACATATTCCGGTTTAAGCGAGTTGGAGATCTCTGGATGCTGCGCAATTTGTCAAAGAGGTGGGATGACGGTGTGAAGCAGCGCATCAAGAACTACTTCGATGGTGCGATCGCGCCGTTGCGCGAGAAATACCCTGATCTGAAATACACGTTCTCATTCCAAGCACTTGGCTCGCGTCAGATGCAAGAGATTGACGTGAGGGCATTTGATGTTGCTGAAGTGCACATTTGGGTATCTGACTACCTGAAATGGATGTTTGTAACCGGGCAGTTTCTAACCCAAATTGGATTTCCCAAGTATCCGAAAAACGTAAAGATTCACGCCAGGCGCATGTCTAATCTGTATCCGAAACACCGCGAAAAATACGTTAGAATGCTTGAACGACGCATTGACTTCTGGGCAGAATGGGGCAGGAAGAATACCCTTCCTCTCTTCACGACTGAAGCCTGGGGGCCGATTAACTACGATGACATCACTCCGGACGGCACTGGTGGGGAGTGGGATTGGGTCAAAGACATCGCTGAACAGGGAGTCCGCATGGCATCTGAGAGAGGATGGAAGGGCATCTGCACCAGTAACTTTTGCCAGCCCCACTTTGAAGGAATGTGGGCTGATGTCGGATGGCATAGGCGAATGACTAAGCTGATCCTGCGGGGGTGACCGCGCGGAATACGCGGAACCCTGTCTGGGGTTTTGCACAAACTGCAAGGGGTTACGTTGGCTACCGTCTATTTGCAAATGAGTGAGGGCAGGGAAGCTTTCGTCAGAAGGGTCTTCCAACAGCTTGGGATTCACAGAAAGGCTGTGGGCCAGGAAATTCTGGTCAAACCAAACATAGATCCTACGAGCCCAACATTTCGATGAAACGTTTAGGTGTGTCAGCATCCCCCAGGGTGCTTTTTGGGTATCTGGCAGTCAGTGAGCAAGCTGTCCAGCTATAGTGCAGAACTAAGCTATAAGCAAGAGATTTCCATGGTAGAAATCACTGCTTATGGCAGTATCGCGGGGATCAGGGCATGCCCTGATCCCTCTAAGGGGTGAGTGAGAAGGAATCCGTCAAGGACTATCTGATTAGCATAGGGGAAGCTTGACATGACAAAGAAAAAGGTGCTCGTCCTTTCGCCGTTGCCGGAAGCGATTATCCAGGCTCTTTTGGGAAGCAGGGTAACTGGCGATGAATTTGAAGATGTGTATGTCGTTCCCTACAAAGGATCTTTGAAGAAGGAACTGATCGAAGCAGTTTCGGATGCTCATATAATCGTCGGCGACTACACCAACAACATCGCCATGGACGCTGAGGTGATCCGGGCGGCCAACCACTGCATCTTCATACAGCAGCCATCTACCGGATTTCAACACATCGATATCGATGAAGCGGCCAGGGTAGGCATACCCGTGGCCAACATAGCAGGAGCCAACACCTTTGCGGTGGCAGAGCACACCATTATGCTCATACTCGCTTGTCTGAAGAAGCTGCCATTGGCTCATGAGAAAACGAAGCGTGTAGAGTGGGCGCAGGACGAAATGCCAATGCACGGAGTCTTCGAACTCTTCGCAAAGACTCTGGGCATCATTGGAATCGGGCGCATCGGTAAAGAGGTCGCAAAAAGGGCAAGGCCATTTGGCCCGCACATGATCTACTATGATGTAAACCGCCTCACACTGCAAGAAGAAGAGGAACTCAAGGTAACCTATCGTCCCCTTGACGAGCTTGTCGCGGAGTCAGACGTCATAACCATTCACGTGCCCCTTACTCCTCAGACAGAGAACATGATCAATGCCGACCGAATCGCCAGGATGAAACCAAACGCGGTTATCATAAACGTATCACGAGGTGCGATTGTGGACGAGGCAGCACTGGCTCATGCCTTAAAGGAAGGGCGAATACAGGGCGCTGGCCTGGATGTTTTCTCAACGGAACCCGTTGGTCCGGAGAACCCCATGCTTGATGTGACCAATGTGATACTCACCCCTCATATTGCTGGAGCTACCAACGAGTCCAGAGTACGCATAATAGATCTGACCATTGATAATGTCGTAAGAGTCCTGAGGAGACAAGAACCAGTAAACATAGTAAATGGTATCAAGCCGAAGATGTCTCGTTAATTCATCCAGAAGAAAGGCGAAGTAGCGCAGATGATGGAACAATTGAGCGTAGGACAGGCACTCGCAAGAGCTCTGCTCAAGATGGGTACATCCAGGGTTTACGGAATCATCGGCACCTCGAATGTTGCCTTTGTGAATGCGCTCTACGAGGTGCGCGAACGGATACGGTATGTCTCGTGTCGCCATGAGCAAGTCGCTGCCAGCATGGCAGACGCGGAGGGAAGGCTAACCGGTAAGCCAGGCGTGGTCTTGGTGCACTCAGGTCCGGGCGCGCTTAACGCTATGATCTCTGTGGGGAATGCCTATAAAGACTGTTCCCCGGTGATGATCATAACTGGAGCAGTGAAACGCCGCCTAGCGAAGAGCGGTGGTATGCTTGAGGTTGACCACCAGCGCCTCTTCGCGCCGCTATGCAAGGGTGCCTTCCGCGTGGAATCAGCATCCAAACTAGCTGAGGTCTTTTCCGCAGCTTATCGCGCTGCAATGAGCGGTGCCCGCGGTCCTGTTCTCATAGAGGTTCCCGAAGATGTCTGGATGGAAAAGGCGGAGATTGATATCGAAACGATGGAGCTCTCTTGTGATGCTCCCCCGCCGGTAGGGCTGGCTGATGTGAGGGATGCCCTGGACATGATCGATTCTGCCCAGTTACCACTCGTCCTTTCAGGGGCGGGAGTTGCTTATTCACGCTGCTCAGGTAACCTGGTGAAATTTGTTGAGTCACTCTCGATAGCTGTCATAACCACTGGTAATGGTCGTGGAACCATACCGGAAACTCATCCGCTGTGCCTGGGCCGTGTTGGTTTCGGAGGTGGGACCCTGGTTGCAGATAAGGCCTTTGAGAG
>SMTZ1_10007482_pt1 | contig 10935 bp, 12 predicted proteins | sample DeeMarSWOR136_30_FD_25667 | JGI IMG/M metagenome (IMG submission 25667)
AGAGGAGATTAAATTTTTACCTGAAGAGTAACTATTTGTCTATAAAAAGTTTGATATCTTCTATTAATTTTTTTGATTCCTCAATTTCATTAATATATTTTTTAAAACGTGGTGCTCTCCGATCAAGAATAACTGCAACACCGCGATCATTTTCATCGCGAATAAGACGACCGATAGATTGTAATAGTTTTCTAGCAGTTGGAGCTTCAACAGTATACTCCCAACCCTTTCCAAACTTAATATCATAATATCTCTGAAGACCTCGCTGTCTAGCAGTAGGTTTAGGATAAGGAATTCCAACAATTACAGCGATTTCAAGTTGTTCAGCTGGAAAATCCATTCCTTCACTAATCCTTCCACCTATCACAGAAAAAAGAGTTGCACCTCCTTCATTTTGATTTCCATGTTCTTTAAAATCAGAAACTAACTCCATAAGTGCGGTTTGTGACATTTCTTGTTCTTCAAAATAAATACCCCGATTGATGTTATCTAAATCTATTTGATTTTTAAACATTGACATAATGTTGAAGCTTGGAAAAAAAACTATTGTATTTTTTGGAAAAGTGTTACAAATATTTGTGACATAGTTCTGCATTCTTGTAAAAATTTTTTCATCCTTATTTATCTCATCATATTTCGTGGTGACATCACTGACAAACAATATCTTTCTATTTTCTTTGGGAAACGGTGAAGGATAACCTACTAGTTCAGTATTTTTTGATAAACCTATTGAATCCCTATATTCCTCAAGGGGTTCAAGAGTACCAGACATATGAATTGAAGAATTAAAATCCTTGATAATTTCTGTTCCAACAGATGGATCTAAACAAAAAGCCTCAATTCGTGGATTTTTACCGGCTGATGCATCTACAACTAGCTTAGAATATTGATCCATCTCAAGTGAAATCCAGAAGTCTAAAAATAATCCAAGTTTATGTAGATAAGAGCGGGGAAGTTTTCCATCTTTCTGGCGATATTCCTGTATTTTTTCACCATAGGCAATTAAATCTCCAATGATGTCATGAAGTGTTTTACTAGTGATTTTAAGTCGAGATAAGATTTCAGTTTCAAACTCATGTGATGGAATAAATGCATCATTTTTCTTAACAGGCTCTCTTCGAATACCTCCCTCCAATATGCTATATACATATGTATCTCGAAGGTCTCTAACAATTTCATTTAATATTTTACAGAAATCTGAAATAGAAAAATTACCATCAAACATTGACGGATTACCATATTTTTCTGCCTCAAAAACACAACTATTCAACATATATGTACTAAGCTGGATTGAATGCAAATCTCTAATATAATCAGGAAGATTATGTGCTTCATCAACCACAAGAATCATGTCGTCTTCAGGTACAGATAAACTATCGAAAAGCATATTGCGGATCATCAAATCAAAAACATAGATATATGGAACAACAACAAGTGGCGACTCACGCATCAGAATTCTGTTAATTTCATATGGACAGAGTTCTCTTTTTTCACAGTAATCAATGAATTCTTCTGCAGTTGGAAGCTTTTTTCTAACCCATTCTTTAGTAGCTTCAACTTTTTCTTTATCTAGAAAATTTCGATAGTAAATACAACATTTTTCTTTATCTTTATTTGTAGATTTTGCTTTTTTCTTTTCATTAGAGCAAAATTTTGAAAGTTCTTCAGATGTTCCTTTTGCAAGCTCTGGATCCTTTCTAGCAAGAATGCACATGTTTGCTCTACCTTGTATACCGACACCAAAAATCTTCTCCTTAATGTCTTTGTTTTTACTTCTGATTTCTCTCAATTCAAGTATTACCTGTCTTTGTTGGGCGTTTGTTCTAGTTGAATATATAATTTTTTTATTTTTTTCCAAGGCAAATTCAAGAGTTGAAGCTAGTGTGCATATTGTTTTTCCTGATCCGGTCCCTGATTCAAAGACAATATCTCGTTTTGATTCTAATGAGTTTTTTATAGTTTGCATTATAGCTATTTGATTTTTGCGAGGTTTATAAGGAAAAAGTCCCATGTTAAAAAGATGAATGTAGAAATAAGTAAAAAGAGTTGTTGGAGACTCTATTTAAACTATTATTTATGCATGGAATTTTATAGGTTTAAATTATTTAACTATAAAATATGATTGAAACACCATTTGATCAAATAAAAAAATCACTTTTAAAAAAAATTCCACAGGATTTAATAATTAAAATTCCTGATAAATGGGAAAAAGTTGGAGATATAGGAATAATTAAATTACCTAGTTTACTTGAAAATTACTCGTATACGATTGGAAAAAGTTTTGCTGAAATTCTTCAATGTAAAACAGTTCTAAATGATGTCGGTGGAATTACAGGAATTTATAGAGAGCCAGAAAATAAGATAATTTATGGTTCTAATGATACTATAACAATTCATAAAGAAAATGATATTCGTTTTAAACTTGACCCTCAGAAAATTATGTTTTCATCTGGTAATATGGATGAAAGAATACGAATGGCTACTATTTCTAATAAAAAAGAAACAGTTGTTGATCTTTTTGCAGGAATCGGATATTTCACATTACCCATGGCAGTATATAGTAAACCGAAGAATATCTTTGCTTGTGAACTAAACCCTGTTGCTTATAATTATTTATGTGAGAATATCGTGTTGAATGATGTTTCAAATATTGTAACGCCTATAAAAGGAGACAATAGAGATGTTGCCCCAAAAAATATCGCAGACAGAGTTGTTATGGGATATATTGAAGAAACGTACGAATTTTTACCAATAGCAATTAAGTGTCTTAAAGGCAAAAAAGGAATAATTCACTATCATGAAGTTTGTCCTGATGAATCACTTCCAGATCGTCTTTTAATAAATATTGACAGAGTGGCTGAGGAATTTAATAGAAAAGCTGAACTTATTACATATAAACATGTTAAATCATATGCTCCAGGTATAAGTCATGTTGTTCTTGATGTTAGGCTAGGTTAATTTATGAAAAAAGAAATCCAACTTTTTGTTTATCATAAAAATGAGGATGATCCAAAAAAATGTAGCGCAAAAAAACTGGCAAGATTTGGTTTTGTAAAACTTGAAAAAACTATTAGGGCAATCCCAAGACAATCTGTTTTTCTAAATCCTTTTGCTGAAAAAAGTTTGTCAAAAGAGGATTTATCAATTGCAGAAGAAAATGGTATTTTAGCTGTTGATTGTTCATGGAAAAACGCAGAAGATGTTTTTCGAGCATTAGGGAAAATGCATTTTTCAAGAGCTTTACCTTTTGTAGTTGCAGCTAATCCTGTTAATTATGGGAAGCCTTTCAAACTTACAACATTGGAAGCTTTTGCAACTGCATTATATATTTTGGATGATATTGAGTTAGCTGAGAAAATATTAAAAATCTATAAATGGGGACCAAATTTTCTAATTTTGAATAAGGACCCATTGGAGGATTATAGAAAAGCAGAGAATAGTTCTGAAATTATCAAAATAATGAAACAGTATTTTTAAGTGTATTTTACACTACGTTTAAGTAAGTAAATATATTGTCTGATTGTTGAAAATTAAAAGGTGTAGTCCATGGCACATAGACTTGAATCGTTTTTCAAACCAAAAACCATAGCAGTTGTTGGAGCTTCAAGAAATACAACAAAAATTGGACATGAAGCATTAAAAAATATTTTGATTTCTGATTATGAATGTAAAGTTTATCCAATTAATCCACATGAAAAAGAGATACTAGGAGTAAAATGTTATAAAAGAGTTACAAACGTTCCAGTAAATCTTGATCTTGTTCTTATTTCAGTTCCTGCAAAAATTGTGCCACAGATAATGCGTGATTGTGTACAAAAAAAGGTGAAAAATGTAATTATTATATCCTCGGGTTTTAGTGAAGCTGGGAATTATGATTTAGAAAAAGAATTAAAAGAGATAATTAAAAAGACCAATATGAGAGTACTTGGACCTAATGTAATGGGTTATAAAAATGCTTCAGATGGTCTTGATGCTTCTTTTGTTTATGGTACGGCAAGGAAAGGAAATCTATCATTAATCAGTCAAAGTGGTGCTCTTGGAATTGGTATGATCTATCTTGCAAATAATGAGTTCGTAGGAATTTCAAAAATAATAGGAGTTGGAAATAAAATAGACATTGACGATGATGACTTAATTGACTATTTTGCCCAAGATCCTGATACAAATGTTATAGGACTTTATATCGAGGCAGTAAAAGATGGGCGGGCTTTTATGAATAGTATAAAAAAGTGTAAAAAACCCGTACTTGTAGTGAAAGCAGGGATAAGTAAAGCTGGCGCAAGGGCAACAGCATCACATACAGGATCCATGGCAGGTAGTGATCAAATATATGAGGCGGCAATAAAACAAGCTGGTGGTATTAGATGCAGAGATATAGTTGAATTATTTGATATGGCAAGAGCACTCGCAGGTCAACCCCCTGCACAAGGAAATAAAATAGGTATTATTTCAAATGGTGGTGGACTTGGCATTCTTTTAACGGATGCATGTGAAGCAAATGGTCTTACCGTTCCAAAACTATCAGTAAAAACTTACAAAAAAATCGATAAAATTTTGCCTGATTTAATAAAACCAAACAACCCTATTGATCTTGTAGCTGACGCAGGTTTCTATAGATATGAAGCTGCTACACGTGCTTTACTTGAAGACCCAAATATTGACGGAATAATAGTTGCATCAGTACATGGTGGTTATGCAAGACCGCAAGAATTCACAGGTGCAATATTAAAAATGATACGTGAAAGAAAACTACATGAGGAATACAAAAAACCAATTTTAGCAGCGTGGGTTGGTGGAAGAGAATTCGAAGATTTAGTCTGGGATCTTAAATCAGCTGGGGTTCCAATTTATCCTTCATCTTGGAGAATTGCCAGGGCTATGCTTGCGCTCTATCTCGAAGGAAAGCGTATTAAAAGAGAACAAAAAAACAAAGCTTAATCAACCCATTCCAAACCAAGAATTTTCTCCCAGTCAGGTTGTTTACCTTCCCATTTCTCTGCAATATTTGAAGGTACACATTTTTTACAAACACCAATGATTTTAAAATAACAAGAAGAACAAACTGACTTTTCACATATTAAACAAACAGATTCAGCTTTTTTTTCTCCACATATCTGACATACACCAAATGGTTTTTTTAATTTATTTTTTTTCTTTTTATTGATTTGTATGGTTTTTTTTGATTCTTCTATCCACTCTTGTAATTCCTTGTTCATTTGCACTTTACTTATTTGTGTCATATTTCTTTTTCCCATTTAAAAATAATAAAATTAAGCTTAAATATTTTATTTAATGTTTTTTGCTCTAATTTTTTTATGAATAAAATTTGTAAAGATATGAATAAATGGTGTTACTATAACCAACACAAAAATATGCCAAACTGTAAAACCGTCAAAAAACCAATAAGAAGTAAATAATTGAATGATTATTGCAACAATAAAACTTAATATAAGTGCACCAACAATGAAATCAAGCTGATCAAATGGAATCCAATCTTCCCCTCTATCTTTTCCAACTCTTCTTTTTAAAAAACTTTCAGTGATATCACCAAATAGTGCCCCAAAACAAATACTTCCTATAATCGGAATCATTATGGGAAATCGACCGAAATCACTTAGTTCTAAAAAAGCAAAATCAGAATCATTTGCATATATTGCGACAATTGAAAACCCAAATCCTGCAGTCATTCCTACAAATGCACCAGAAATGAGACCACGCCAGGTTTTTCCATCACCGAAAATTCTTCTGCCATCCTTCCATTTTTTACCAAAATCAATTGCTGTACCGCCACCAACTAATACTGCACTAGCATTGGCAATATACGCTGGAAGTATAATCCAAAGAGCTTGAACAATTATCTCATAGCTCATCTAAAAATAGAATAAGAATTATCCTTAAAACGATATTCATTAAAATCAAAAAAATAAACTAATCCTTTCTACTTAATTTCAAACCTTTGAAACAAAATTTATTAGAACGTTTAACAAAACCCTTCAAAGCAAGATTAGATATACCAAAATTTTCAGCTACTAAATTGCCAAACTTACCTTCTTCTCCCACAAAATTAAATATATCGTCTTCAAGTTTGTTAAAATCATCTTTGTTTAAAGAAGCTACAGTAAAAATTTCACTAATCTCGTTTACCGGACAAGATATGTTGATATTAAAAGCTGAATAATAGGAACGATATTTTTTCTGAGGTTTACCATCAATTCCCTCGTCTGGTGTAGTCCATTTAGTTTCAACGAGTTTCATCTTATCAAAAACCTCTAAAGCATCTTCACCGTCATCTCCATATCTTTCTCTAATATCACTAAGAGGCTTCCAATCAGTTAAAAGTTCATTAAAAACCTCCTTCTTTGTTTTAGAATCAAAAGCTCTTAATAATGAAATTAAATCAGTGGAATCATTAACAACTTTAGTACGCATCATTATATCTACCTTTTATATAGTAAAACAGTACTTCTTATATTTAATATTTTTGTATATAGATTTGCGATTATTAAGATAAAAATTTAATAAGAAACACCTCAAGAATATATAAAAAAAAATGAGGATTTTACAGTTAATATCAAATGATAGATTCAATATTAAATGGACTCGTCGGGATTTGAACCCGAGGCCTCCTCCATGCCAAGGAGGCGATCTTCCGCTGATCTACGAGCCCTTAAAACCTTATCGCAAGAGGCATCTAAACAAATTTTAGCAAATAAAACTTATGCATGATAGTAGTAAAAATTATTTCCTTGATTAAATATACTAAAATGTGAAAAAAAAGAAATTAGAAATATTGCTCCAAAAAGTACCATCTCAAGAAAAACCAGTTCCAAACTTAGAACAATATATGACACCGGCAAATATCGCAGCAGATATTATTTTTATAGCGCATCAATTTGGAGATATAGAAAATAAGAAAGTTATTGATTTAGGCTGTGGTACAGGGATATTTTCAGTAGGAGCGATATTAACAGGTGCAGAAAAAGTAATTGGTATTGATATCGATAAAAATAGTATAATGATAGCTCATAGATATGCACAAGAGAATAATCTAAACATAAAATATTTAATCCTAGACGTTGAAAAAGTAAATATAAGTTGCGATACAGTAATTATGAATCCACCGTTTGGAGCACAAAAAAGTAATCTAAAAGCAGATAGAAAATTTATAGAAAAAGGATTTGAAATTGCAAAAGTAATATACTCAATTCATCTATCAAAAACAATTCCTTTTATAAAAAAAATGATATCATCTTTAGGAGGAATAATAGATTACTCAAAAGATTATATTTTTCCTATTCCAAAGATTTTTGATTTTCATGAAAAAGAGAAAAAGAATTATGAAGTCACATTTATTAGAATTAAAACAAATTATAAAAAATGAGAATGAGACGACCCATATAGTTTTAAAAATCTAAAAATATTTAATTAAGTAGCGTTTAAGAGCCGAAAATATAATAATAGGGTATTATATCTGGCTTTCAACTTATATAATTAGAAAAACATTAGAAGGGATTAACTTTGGTACGAAAAAAGACAAAGAAATTCAGAGGAACAATGACCCATGGTAGAGGTAAAAAGGCAGGGAGAGGAGCTGGACTTAGAGGTGGCAGAGGTAATGCAGGTTTACATAAACATAAATTTATGCATATGTTGAAGTACATGCCAGATCATTTTGGAGTTCATGGTTTTAAAAGACCACAAAGCGTTATAAAAAAAGAAAAAATAATTAATATCGGTGAATTAGAGGAGAAGTTCCCAGGAAAGAAAGAAATCGATCTCACAAAAGAAGGAATTGATAAGCTATTAGGAACTGGAAATATATCCTATAGCATAAAAATAAAAGTGAACAGTGCATCTCAAAAGGCAATAAATAAGGTTAAAGAAAAGGGAGGAGAGGTACTTCTTCCCGTAAAACCTCAAAAAGAAACCATAGAAAAAGACTTGGAAAAAGAACAAATTAAAGAAAGTTAAAAATTGTTTGGGTTTGAACAATGACAGAAGAAAAAAAAAGTCGTTTATATTCTCTTAAACCACTTATCGAGAGATGGCCTGCTGTTACTAAACCTGAAGGGCATGTTGCCTTTAGGACTAAAATTATATGGACAATTCTCTGTCTTATTCTCTATTATATTTTAACAAATGTTACGATATATGGTCTTAAACCTAATATTATCGATTTGTTTGCTGGTTATCGGTTTATCATGGCAGGTGCATCTGGATCTATAATGCATTTAGGTATTGGTCCAATTGTTACTGCTTCTATTATATTGCAGTTATTTGTTGGTGCAAAGATTATTAATCTTGATTTAACAAAGAAAGAGGATAAAGCTATTTATCAGGGTTCACAGAAGATACTTGTTATAGTAATAATTCTTGTAGAAGCTATTCCTCAGGTATTTGGATATTTAGCACCTAATGAAGGATTAATAAATGCAGTTGGTGGAATTGGTTGGGCTAATGTTGTTATTGTTATACAATTGTTTATTGGTGCTTTATTAGTATTTTTTATGGATGAGTTGATTTCTAAATGGGGTATTGGATCAGGTATATCCTTATTCATTGCTGCAGGTGTTTCACAATCAATATTCACTGGGTTGTTTAACTGGTTACCAACACGAGCTGATGTTCCATTGAGTATAGGTAATCCGCCGGCTGGTGTTATACCTGGTACTTATTATTTAATGACACAGATGTCGCTGGGTGATATGGTTGATTGGGGATATCAGACAATATTTATTGATCAGGCTAACTCTATTGTAGCGTTATTGGGTACGATTTTTATTTTCTTTATTGTTGTTTATGCAGAGTCTGCCCGTATAGAACTACCTCTTGCTCATGACAAAGTTAGAGGTGCGCGTGGGAGATACCCTATTAGGTTAATTTACGCATCAAATATTCCTGTTATTCTTATGGCTGCGCTTCTAGCAAATATTAACATGTTTGCTTTGATGTTTTATACTAATCCGGGGTTGAGGAACATTCCTTTTATTGGAGGCCAATGGTGGGTTGGCAAGTATGATTTAACGGTTAGCACTCAGCCTTTAGCAGGTGGTGCTTGGTATCTTTCAAATCTTAACGGTATTAATAGCTGGTTTATGCCTATAATTAGCGGAGGAGCTGCAGGGCATGCGCCTTGGCAATTTAGTGTTAAAGTGGTGGTGTATCTGTCTGTTTTAATAATTGGTTCTATACTCTTTGCAAAATTTTGGATAGAAACGACAGATATGGGTCCCTCTGCTGTAGCAAGGCAAATTCAAAGCTCAGGTATGCAGATCCCTGGTTTTAGACGTGATCCAAGGATACTAAGAAAAGTTTTAGAAAGGTATATTCCTGTTGTAACAGTTATTGGTGGTGCTTCTGTAGGAGCCCTAGCAGGATTTGCGGATGCTGTAGGCACAATAGGAAACGCAAGTGGTACAGGTTTACTACTTACTGTTGGTATTATTATTCATCTGTATGAAGATATCGCAAAAGAACAAGCAATGGAGATGCACCCCGTGCTGAGAGGATTCTTCGGAGCAGATTAAAACAGGAGAGTAGTTATGGGAGTAATTGTAGTTACAGGTATACCTGGCGTTGGAAAAACTACAGTTATGCAGAAAGCTGCTGAAGGGCTGGAAATAGAGTTTGTAACTTTTGGATCTATCATGATAGATATTGCTAAAGAAATGGGATTAGTGGAAAATAGAGATGAAATGAGAAAACTTACGTTAGAACAACAGAAAAAACTTCAGATAAAAACAGCTGAAAAGATTGCCAAAATGAAAAATGTGATCGTTGATACACATTGTACAGTGAAAACCTCAAAGGGTTATATGCCTGGGTTACCTGAATGGGTTATTAAAAAACTTAATCCTACAGTAATTGTTGTAGTTGAGGCTGATCCTGAAGAAATCTATAACCGACGGGTAAATGATGAGACTCGTAGTAGAGATTCAGATTCTAAGGATGAGATAGCTGAGCATCAGCAGATAAATAGAGCTGCTGCTATGGCTTATGCTGCTTTGAGTGGTGCAACAGTCAAAATAGTTTTTAACCATGATAACGCTATAGATGAGGCAGTAAAACAGGCTGAACCTGTTTTAAAATGAGAGCGGATATTATGAAATTAATGGATGATAAGGCACAAGGAAGCCAACTTATGTTCTTCATGTTGTTCATGTTAGTTTTATTAATAATGACTATGACGGGCATTGGTGTAGTTCTTGGTTATTACTTTGGATTGGTATTAGAGCCAGTCATAGGTTTTAATGGACAATTTCCAGTTTTAACATTGTTTTTATCAGGTATAATAGTGGTAACTTTATCTTCTCTACTTACAAATTTTTTCACAGACTGGAGAAAGATGTCGCACTCTCAAGAAGTTGAAAGAGCTTTTCAAAAAGAGATGACTGAAGCGCGAAAAACTGGTAATACAAATAAAGTAAATAAACTAATGAAAATGCAACCTGAAATTATGAGAAGGCAGACTGAGGCGTCAAGTGGAATGATGAAACCTATGCTGTTTTTAATTATTTTTATATGGCCAATTTTTATATGGCTAAGAGGTTTCCTAGGTGCTTTAGATTATTATTTCATCACTTTACCGTGGGCCAATAGCGTTTCACTTTTAACCCCAGACAGTGAAAAGATTTTAATGCAAGCTTGGCTGTGGCTTTATCTTATATTTTCAATGTTGTTTGGTCAACTTATTAGACAGGGGTTGAAATTCATTAGTTTATCAGAATGGTGGAAAAATTTTAAAGCAAATATAAAACCTTCTTAAACCTTATTAGTATTATGGTAACAATTACAATAAGTGGTTCCCCGGGTAGTGGTAAAACAACTGTGGCAAGACTTTTAGCAGAAAAACTTGGTTTGAAATATTTTTACTCTGGGAAGATTTTTAGAGAGATGGCAGAGAAATATAATATGTCACTTGAAGAGTTTGGTAAA
>SMTZ1_10007483_pt1 | contig 10933 bp, 4 predicted proteins | sample DeeMarSWOR136_30_FD_25667 | JGI IMG/M metagenome (IMG submission 25667)
GTTTTTGTCAATTCCACAATCGCTGAGATGCTTGGCTACTCCATTGATGAACTCATGTCCTTTTCACCCAAAGATTGGAAGAGAGTAATTCATCCTGAGGGTCAAGCTTTTGTCCTGGGTCGCTTACAAGACCGCTTGCAAGGGAAACCTGTGCCATCGCGCTACGAGTTGCGGATGATACGGAAAGACGGAAAAGTGATCTGGGTGGAGTTATTCTCAAGTCGCATAAAGTATACTGGGAAGCCTGCCATACAAGCTCTGTTCATGGACATAACCGAGCGCAAAAAGGCGGAGGAAGCTCTAAAGCAATCCGAACGGGACTACCGAGGTTTGTTCGAAAGCGCGCATGACGCAATCGTTGTTTTTGATCCCGACAGCGAAGTGGTTTTGGATGTCAACCAGAGGGCGTGCGACGTTTATGGTTTGGAGCGGGGCGAGTTTATCGGCATGTCGTTAACGGCAATTTCAAAGGATGTCGACCGAGGTAAAAAACATATCAAAACCACCCTGGATAAGGGCTCTTACTATCATTTTGAAACGGCTCAGTATAGGAAGGACAAAAGTGAAATGTACTTGGAGGTCAATGCATCCGCCGTTTACTATAAAGGCCAGCGAGCTATCTTGAGCATCAACCGGGATGTCACCGATCGTAAAAAGGCAGAAGAAAAGTTAAGATCGGTCGAACAAGAGAAGGCAACCATTCTCAACAGTATGGCAGAACATGTGGTATACCAGGATAAAAAGCAGAAGGTGCTTTGGGCAAACAGAGCCGCAAGTGAATCCGTTGGCTTAGCTCCTGATCAGTTAGTGGGACGCCATTGCTACGAGATTTGGCAACAGCGAAGTGAACCTTGCCTGAACTGTCCGGTTACAGAAGCCATTCGAACCGGGGAGCGGCATCGAGCTGAAATGACCTCAGCGGACGGGAGAGTCTGGGTCATAAATGGCCATCCAGTGCGAGATGCCAAAGGTGAAATTGCAGGGGCGGTCGAGATTACTCTGGATATCACTGAACGCAAAAAAGCAGAGGAAGGGCTAAAACAGAGCGAAAGGAAATATCGGCAACTTATCGAAAATGCACAAGAAGGTATTTGGGCCATTGACAAGGATTCCTGTACCACCTTTGTTAACCCTCGGGCTGCAGAGATGTTGGGCTATTCTGTGGAAGAAATGCAAGGAAAACATCTATTCTCTTTCATGGACCAAAATGGGGTAGAGATCTGCGAAAAGCATTTGAAACGCCGCAAGCAAGGTATCAAGGAGGGACACGATTTTGAATTTCTTAAAAAAGATGGAACAAGAGTCTATACCAGGCTGGAGGCGGCACCAATCACCGATGATGAAGGAAACTACTCTGGCGCGATCGCCTTTATTGCGGATATCACCGACCGCAAAAGGGCAGAGCAAACTCTGCGAGAAACTAATGAACGCCTTCGAACCCTGATTCATTCCATACCTGATGTAATATATTTCAAGGACGCTCAGGGACGGAATCTTGTTGTTAATAAAGCATTTGAGGAGTTAGTAGGTCTTACTCAAAAAGAGATAGTGGGAAAGACTGATGACCAGCTATTGCCACCCGATTTGGTTGAATGCTGCAGAAAGAGCGACAGGGCAGCGATGAAAAATGGTAAACCTCTTAATTTCGAAGAGCAATCAAAAGCCAAGGATGGCAAGAAGATTTTCTTTGATACGGTGAAATCTCCTCTTTACGATGAGCAGGGCAAGACTATGGGATTGGTGGGAGTGAGTCGCGATATCACTGAGCGAAAAAAGGCAGAGGAGGCGTTAAGAGAAAGCGAAGAAAAATTCAGGAACCTTGCCGAACAGTCGCCGAATATGATTTTTCTCAACAAGAAGGGCAGAGTGGTCTATGCCAATAAGAAATGCGAGGAGATTACAGGATACAAAAGGGAGGAATTTTACTCTCCTGATTTCGATTTCCTCACGTTGATTTCTCCAGAGTCCAAAGACTTGATCAAGGCGAATTTCGAAAGGCATGTGAAGGGCGAAGAGTGTGCTCCCTGTGAATATAGCATCATAACCAAAAAAGGGAAAATAATTGACGCAATACTCACCACGAAATTGGTGAAATACGAAGGAGAAAGTGCCATACTTGGGACGGTGACTGACATAACCGAGCGGAAGAAGATGCAAGAGGAACTTTTAAAGGCCAAAAAACTGGAATCGATCGGAATTCTGGCAGGTGGTATTGCCCACGATTTTAACAATATTCTAACTGGAATTCTGGGTAATATCTCTCTGGCAAAAACGGAGGTAGATTCTAAAGCCGGGATTTTCAAGATATTAACAAAGGCTGAGAAGGCATCCTTAAGGGCAAAGGATTTGACCCAGCAATTGCTCACCTTCTCTAAGGGCGGAGCACCAATTAAGAAAACCACATCCATTGCAGAGCTGATAGAGGACTCAGTCAGTTTTGCCCTGAGGGGCTCTAAAACCAGGTGCGAATTCTCGATACCTGACAAGCTTTGGCCGTGTCATATAGATAGTGGGCAGGTAAGTCAGGTGATCAACAATCTGATAATTAATGGGGATCAAGCCATGCCCGAAGGTGGGATAATCAAGGTGAGTGCGGAAAATGTCAAGATCGGAGCCAAAGATGCTTTGTCGCTGGAGGATGGAAAGTATGTGAAGATAACTATCCAGGATCAAGGAATCGGTATACCTAAAGAGTACCTGCAAAAGATATTTGACCCCTATTTCACCACAAAACGCAAAGGCAATGGTCTGGGACTCGCCACTTCCTACTCTGTCATTAAGAACCATAATGGATGCATCATTGCGGAATCGGAACTGGGAGCGGGGAGCATCTTCTCGGTCTATCTTCCTGCTTCCAGGGCAAAGATTCGAAAAAAGAAGCCCATAGAACAAACACCCCTTGCAGGTGAAGGCAGGATCCTGGTGATGGATGATGAAGAGGTGGTTAGGGAAGTGGTCGGGGATTTGCTTAGAATTCTTGGCTATGAGGTAGAGTTCGCCAAAGATGGCGAAGAGATGATTGAGCTTTATAAATTGGGCAAAGAATCCGATCAATGCTTTGACGCAGTTATAATGGACCTGACCGTTCCCGGAGGGATGGGGGGTAAGGAGTCAATTCAAGAATTGAAGCAGATCGATCCTGAAGTCAAAGCCATTGTTTCCAGCGGCTATTCCAATGATCCGGTAATGTCTGACTTTCGAAAATATGGTTTCAGTGGTGTGGTTGCCAAACCATTTAAGATCGAAGATCTTGGCGCAGTATTGCATAAAGTTGTAATGGGCACGTGCAAATTACCTGTTTGAGGACCAAAGCATAACCACTTTTCAAAAACCAGTCTTTTAGTTACTCTCTTTTACTGGCCTGACTTTTACAAGAAGTAGCCCGCCCGAAATAGCGTTAATCACTAGTACTGCTCAATTTAATAATCTTCTCAAAGCCGTGGATTTTGATTGTAAATAATAGGGTTAAAAATCTTGATTTAATACTTGATAAGAAGGTGGTTTTGGTATTATAATAACTCTGGTGATTAAAGACGTTTGAACTTGTCTTTTGGATGAGACCAATTCAGAGAATGAGATTGTGGTTAACTCTGAAATAAGATTAACTTGATTTCTAACCGGTATTGTAAATTGATTGAAAAAGATAAGATAACAGAGATCCTGCATAAAGGTCTGAAATTCTCTAAAGCTGAACAGACTGAACTTCTGTGGTTGGAGGAGGATTTTAATTATACTGGATTTACCCAGAACTCTATCTTCAATAATATTTCAAGATATGATCATATCCTGATGGCCAGAACAACTTTGGGCAAAAGGATCGGCGTGTCCGTTTCTAACAGAATTGACGATGCAGGTGTAGGAAAAGTCATAAAGGAGGCTATTGAGATTGCCCAGAATCAAAATGAGGATGAGGATTTTGTATCTTTGCCCCAATCCAACCCCGCACCTTTGGTAAAAGGATTTCATAAAAAGACCTCTGATTTTTCCCCCTCAGATAGAGTCAAAGTAGTGGAGAGGATTGTCAAGGAATGCGAGAAGGAAAAGTTGAAGGCTTTTGGTGCCTTTGAGACCAAAACCGAATCTATTGCTGTGGTCAATTCTCTGGGGACAGAGCAATTTTTCAAGGGAACTCAGGCACACCTGACCATGACTCCAGCCTCAAATGGTGCTTCTGGATGGGCTCAGGGTTTCAATAGAGACGTAAATAAGATCGATGCTGAGAAACTGGCCCAAACTGCCATAAGAAAAGCAATTATGTCAAAAACCCCGATTGAGTTACCACCTGGAGAATATACTGTGATTCTGGAGGAAGCGGCTGTTGCATCTTTGCTGTTGTTCTTGGGTTTTTTAGGATTCGGGGGTAAGACCTTCTCCGAGGGTAGAAGCTTTATGTCCAATAAGATAGGTGAGAAAATAACCGGTGAGAACGTGACTGTAGTCGAGGATCCCTTTGATCCGGAGATGATCGGTGTTCCCTTTGATTACGAGGGGGTCCCCAAAAAGAGGGTAACCCTGATCGAAAATGGAGTTGCCCGAGGAGTTGTCTATAACTCCTATTATGCAAATAAATTCGGGACCCAGTCAACTGGCCACGCTCTTAAACCCAACAACCCTTTTGGACCTTATCCTAAGAACATGGTAATGGCTCCCGGGGATTCAAGTATGGAGGAGATGATCTCATCCACAGATTCAGGAATATTGATCACCCGTCTGTGGTATATTAATTACCTGAATCCTATGAAGACCATGATCACCGGAACAACCCGGGACGGGACCTTTCTTATTGAAAATGGGAAAATAACCCAGGCGGTTAAGAACATGCGAATAGGCCAAAGCATCCTGGAGGCTTTCTCCAATATAGAGCTCATGGCTAAAACACGAAGGGTTTGTCCCCAGTTTGGTGTGGTAATGCTGGTGCCGGCAATGAAGATCAGCAAATTCAAATTTATCGAGCAATGATCAGCCGCAGAGTATTTATCAAGATTTCAGGGATTTTAAGCTTAGGCATCGCTTTTTTACCCCATTTTTTCACAAAGAGGATTCTCTCTTCCACAACCTTACTTAAGAATGTAAATTCAAATCGATTCTGGTTTTTTGGATTTCCTAAAAGAGGCTGTTCCACCTCATATCTTCTATCTGAGGGAAATACCTCTTTGGAGAGCTGTCTGACTGATCTTCAAAGTCTAATAGATTTGCGCTGATCTTATGAGCATTATCCTTCTTGAAGCCCTTAACTCCGGAGTCAATCTTTTAAAAGAAAAGGGCATTGGAAATCCCAGATCAAGTGCTGAGCTTCTGCTCTGTTCGATTTTGAATTTAAACAGAGTGGATTTATATTTAAGCAAAGACTCGATTCTTGAAGATGAAGACAAAAAGAGATTTGATGAATTCTTAAATCAGAGAGCATCGGGTATGCCTGTTCAGTATATCATAGGTTTAACTGAATTCTTGGATTTGGAATTTAAAATTGATCCCAGGGCTCTGATCCCCCGGCCCGAGACGGAGATTCTGACCCTTTCGGTAATAGAGCATTTCAAAAAAGCAAAAGGGGAAGGTGAACCTTTGAAGATTATAGATCTGGGCACAGGTTCAGGTGTGATAGCTGTGACCCTAGCTGTGAATTTGAAAAACTCTCTGATCTACGCCACTGATATTTCAGGTGATGCTCTAAAACTTGCCTCTGAGAATGCGAAGAAGAATAAGGTAGATGGGCAAATAGAATTCATCTTGGGTGATCTGTTTCAGCCACTTAAGAACAGAAATCTGGAAAATTCTATAGATTGCATTGTCTCCAATCCACCCTACGTGAAAGAGGATGATTCTGAGAGTTTAGATAAAGAGATCACCGATTTCGAGCCCAGAGTTGCTTTGTTCTCGGGAGATGACGGATTGAATTTTCATAAGAGGATTGTGAGAGAGTGTAAGGTCTATTTGAAGACTGATCGATTATTAGCTTTAGAAGTCGGATACCGGGATGGGCAAAGATTGATCGATTTCATCAAAGCAGAGGGTTCATTTCACCAAATAGAGATAATAAAGGACTTAGCAGGAATTAAAAGGATCGTAAAGGCGCTGAAGATTTGACGTGGATCCTTCCACCAAGGCTAATTCAACAAAGAAGTGAGTTTGTTTGTTAGTGGTTATCTGGTAGTTTCTCTATTGACAAAAATGAAAAATGTTGTATACTAAAAAAAGAGGGCCACGCAAAGGGATAAAGAACTTAATTTTTCTGAACCTTCTTTTAAAGGAGTTCATCATGAAAAAACTTTTGGCTTTCTTCGTGATCTTAGCTTTCTGTGCCTTTTACTCAGAGGGCTTAGCTGATGAGTTAATCCAGAGCGTCAATTTCTCTAAATCCTCTTTGGCTTTTGAGAAAGAAAGAGAATATGACTTAGTCAAACTCTCTCAAGCTCACCTGATGAACCAAATCGGCAAACCTGCGCTGCCTGTGAAAAACATATTCCTGGCTTTGCCTGATAATGCAGAGGTTATCGGGGTGGAGGTGATTTCAACAGAAAAGGAAGAATTGAGGGAAAATTTCTATATCTTCCCGGCTCAGCCTTCCATTCCCAGGTCTCAGACACCTGACCCAAATTCATTTGTGCAGCCGCTTCCCAGTCTCTACAGTTCCTCTTCACCTTTTCCGGAGACCCCGATAAGATACTTAAAAACCGGATCTTTGGGAGGTAAAAGAATTGCGGTTTTGCAGGTCCATCCTCTGAAGTATATACCAGCTCAAAGGACTCTTATCTTTTACAAAAACGTACAATTCAAACTCAAATATATTTTAAAAGATGAAGCCGTTTCACCACCCAACCGAACTCAAAGAGCAGAGATAGTCTATCAAAACATGGTCAAGAGAATTGTTGAAAATCCTCAACAGGTATCCTCAAGCTACATAGGACAAGGACTAAACGGAGGTGCTTTAGAGTATCTGATTATCACTAATGAAAGTCTGGCCTCCTCTTTTCAGGAACTTCTTGACTGGAAAGTTAAGAAGGGATTACCTGCTGCCATAAGAACAAAAGAGTGGATTGTGTCGAACTACTCTGGATGGGATCCAGCTGAGAGGATAAGGAATTACATTAAGGTGGCTTATCAGGATTCCGGGTGCGTCTGGGTCCTTCTGGGCGGGGATACTGATGTGATTCCCTGCAGGTATGCTTATATAGAGCTACAGACAGTGACAGAGGATATTCCGGCTGATTTGTATTATTCGGATTTAGATGGAACCTGGGATTTTGATGGTGACCGCGCTTACGGTGAACCAGAAGATAGTCTGGATTTATTTCCGGATCTCTTTGTGGGAAGGGCACCGGCTTCAACCGTATTTGAAGTCGAGACATTTGTGGATAAAGTCCTGGCATACGAGAAGAATATCCCTTCGGATTATCAGCTCAAAATGTTGTTTTTTGCGGAATATGGTGATCCCCGGACAGATGATGCAATACACAAAGATATGATCGATGACTATTACGTGCCTCCTCGTTTTGATCCCATTTCGAAACTCTATGAGAGGGATGAAAACGAGAATGCCCAGGCGGTTCTGGATTCTATGGATATCGGTTTCAATTTTATGAATCATGCGGGACATGCTAACTATCCGGTCCTGTGCACAGGCCCGGACAATATCTGGAATGAGGATATAGATGGATTGATTAACTCCCCCAGATTCTCCGGTGTTCTTTATTCCGTTGGCTGCTGGCCGGCTGCTATTGATTATGACTGTATTGGCGAGCACTTTGTCAAGAATCCCAATGGTGGTGGGTTTTTCGTAGGAAATTCAAGGTATGGCTGGTATACACCATCCCTTCCCGGGTACGGTTCCTCTGACCTTTTCGATCAACAGTTCTTTGCCTCCATTTTCAGCAGAGGATTCCACCATTATGGACAGATAATTGCTGACTCAAAAATCCAGTTTGCAGGTGATGCCGATCAGGAAAATGATTTCAGGTGGATAGAATTCTGTTTGATCCTTCTGGGAGACCCTGAAATGCCACTCTGGACTGATACTCCTCAGAATCTGGTGGTGGATTTTGCGGATACCGTAACCACTGGTTCAAATCAATTCTGGGTGACGGTTAACCAGGGCTCACCAGTACAGGATGCGGTGGTTTGCTTAATGAAGGGAGATGAGGTTTACGAAACGGGCACAACCGGATCAGACGGATATATCTCCTTTTCGATTGACCCGGCTTCTGTGGGCACACTCTATGTAACAGCCACCAAACCCGATTTCTATCCCTTTGAGGGATTCTGCATAGTACAGTCCAATATGCCCTATGTCACCTGTAAAGATAAGTCCATTGATGATGCTGCAGGTAATGCTGATGGTATCGTAAATCCGGGCGAGCAGATTACTTTGAATCTAACTTTGAAGAATTACGGGAACCAGACTGCGTCCGGAGTAGAGGCTAAGCTCAGATCAAATGATTCATACGTGAGCATAACCGATTCTACAGGCAGCTTTGGTGACCTGAATTATGGAGATGAAGCCTCAGACAGCTATGCTTTCGACGTGAATGCCCTTTGCCCCAATGAGCATGCTATATACTTCGACCTGGAAATAACAGATGCGGCCAACCTTTGGCCCGCAGCCTTGACTGTGAGTGTAGGCACACCTGATCTGAGATACCTTGAAACCATTCTTCAGAATGGCACTGGAGTAAACGGTTTTCCTGATCCAGACGAGACAATCGATTTGACTATATTGCTTGAAAATCTGGGATCAGGGAATGCATATAGCTCATTTGCCAAATTATCCTCAGGTGATCTCAATATCCAGGTAATCGAGGACAGCGTATTTTATGGTGATATTCCGAATCAGGAGAGTAAAATGCCCGATCACTGTTTTAGTATTTACATCGACCCATCCTGTCCTGTTCCCAACTTCGTCACTATGTTTTTGAACATTGGAGCTGTTGATTATTCATCTCTGGATAGTTTCATACTGGTAATAGGCGATCAGGGTTTTGTAGATGATATGGAGGGAGGGGAGAATGGTTGGTCCCACACGGGAACCTCGGATATATGGCATCTGACCACTCACAGATCCCATTCTGGTAATACCAGCTGGTACTGTGGTAACGAGGGAAGCTGGCTTTATAGCTCTGATTTTACTGCATATCTTTACACCCCGGCGGTAATTGTTCCTCCGGATGCAGAGCTCAGTTTCTGGGCCTGGTATGAGATAGAAGCAGGGTTTGATTATTCCTACTGCGAGATAGATTACGGTGAAGGGTGGAGGGTTTTGTGCATGATGACCGGAGCAAGCGAAGGCTGGGTGGAGAAGACCTACGATCTGTCAGATCACTATGGTGATAGCATCCAGATAAGATTCACCATGTTCAGTGACAACGATTACTCCCAATTCGAGGGATTGTATATTGATGATCTGGAAATCACCGGAGAAAGGATCGGCATCTGCGGCGATGCCAATGCGGATATGGACGTGGATGTCGTAGATGCGGTCTACCTGGTTAACTATGTGTTCAGAGACGGACCGGCACCTTGTTCATAGTTTACCTGGTTAACCTGGTGTAAAGCTCAATTGGTTCTGTAACCAATCTGGCAGAGAAATAACCGCCCCTTTCTGCAGAGGGGTGGTTTAAATCATCTTACCTCAAAAACCCGGTCTTTGCCAAATTTATAATTAATTACTGGAAGTTAAATATTTTTTTTCAGAGCCGCGACTGAATCGACCTCATTTGTTTTCACCCTTTTCTTCTTTACATATTCAGGATATTCTTTTTCCATGCATTCCGGGCAGATGCCGTGACTGAAGTCTGCTTCTGAGTGTTTGGCTATGTAATCCTCGATTTGCTGCCAGTAATTTTCGTCGCTTCTGATCTTTTTGCAGAACATGCAGATGGGTAAAAGCCCTTTCAGCTGTTTGACCTGTGCCAAGGCCTCTGAGAGCTCCTGGTTTTTCTGACGCAGAGATTTCTCCAGCTGAATTATCCTTTCACCTGCTTTAACCCGGGCCAAAAGCTCCGTTCTGTCAAAGGGTTTGGTGATATAATCGTCAGCACCGGCATCCAGCCCTTTTATGATATTTTCCTTTTGAGTCAGAGCTGTCCAGAGGATAATGTAAACATATCTTGAGAGGTTGAGAGCCCGAACCCTTAAACAGAGTTCCAGGCCATCCAGATCAGGCATCATCCAGTCCGTGATAAGCATATCCGGCACTTCTTTTTCGATGGATGCTAAAGCTTTCAGGCCGTCCTCTACCGCAATCACCCGGTGCCCGTTTTTTGTTAGTATTCTTTCCAGAATCATCCTGGAGGTTTTATCATCTTCAGCTATTAACACCTTCATCTTTCACCCCTGTTAGTTAAGCCGCTTAATCGTAGGTGTCCACTGTAACCTGGGCTACTGCCTGGTTGATGTGCTCCTGGAGTAACTTCAGTTGATTCCTCAGATCATTAATGATCTCCTGGGCGCCCGCTAAATCACCTTTTCGTGCAAGAAGCTCCAGCTTAAAAGACAAGCCGGCAATGCGTCCGGCTCCCACATTCTCCGCTGCTCCTTTTATGCTGTGAGCTTCCCTTTCCGCTGTTGTGGCATCGCCTTCATTTACAGCTTGGTCCAGTATCTCCAATTGCTTTGGAACATAGCTTACGAACTCCACAAGTATCTCTTTGAAGAAATCCTTATCCCCGCCGAATCTCTCCAGAGCATTGCGGAGATTGATGGGGATTTCTTCTGGCCGATTCTCTTTATCCGGGTGACCCTGTTTGCTAATCGGTTCCTGGACTTGAGTGGACCTGATCCATCTCTCTATGGTATCAATGAATTTCTGTGGTTCTATTGGCTTGGAGATGTAGTCATCCATTCCTGCCTTAAGACACCGCTCTTTGTCTCCCTTCATGGCGTGGGCAGTCATGGCGATTATGGGAGTATGTTTTCCTTGCTTTTCCATCCGGCGAATAGC
>SMTZ1_10014313_pt1 | contig 10933 bp, 9 predicted proteins | sample DeeMarSWOR136_30_FD_25667 | JGI IMG/M metagenome (IMG submission 25667)
TTACAATATGAGATGAAATTATGAGTAAAAAATTTTTAAAAGGAAAAGTAGCCCTTATTACAGGTGCAGGTAGTGGATTTGGACGTGAAATGGCGGTTGCTTTTGCGAGTCAGGGGGCAAGTTTAGTTTTAAATGATATCAATTTGGATGGTATTAATGAAACCCGTGATATTGTTCTAAATTCATATAATGTTGATATCTTATTAGCAGAAGCTGATATTTCTAATGAGGAACAGGTTGATAGGATGAGAAAATATGTATTTCAAAAATTTGAAAATGTGTTCCTACTGGTAAATAATGCTGGAATAAGAGGAGGGTCGTCAACTCTAAAAACCAAGACCAAGGATTATGAACGAGTTATGGATGTGAATGTTAAGGGAGCATGGAATGTAACTAAATCTTTTTATAGAAAAATGACAAAACAAAAATTTTCGCCCGTTGCAGGAAAAATTATTAATATTACCTCTTGTGCGGGTACAGAATGTGGTTTAAATCCCTTTATAGGTATGTATAGTGTAAGCAAGGCAGCACTCATTGCTTTTACAAAACTTTGGGCCCTTGAATTAGGACCAAATAACATTACTGTAAACGCTATTTGTCCTGGCATATTTCTTACACCTATATACAACAATGATCCAGACTTTATTAGAGAATGGATAAAACTTAGGAATATTAAGCTTCCTATAGATAAGATTGGGGAAGCTAGTCAGGTTGCCGATGTTGCATTATTTTTAGCATCTCCTGCTTCTGATTATATTACTGGACAAAATATTATACTAGATGGTGGAATGACGATTTCAATCAATAAACTATAAATTCACAATGCTTTTTTATCTCTGAACTAAATTGTGATTTAACTCTAAATTATATATTGAAAAATTTACTTAAGATATTTTTTCACATTCATTGTTAATAACTTTCATGGTTACATTAAAATCTTGCCACCAATCTTGACCTTGTTGCGCAACTAACATCGAATCTCTTTTTCGAGAATCTAAACATCTAATTTCTTCTTTTAATGCTTTAATTTTGTTTTTCCAAACTTCAGCAAATATGCCCTGCAAATTTATTTTTACTTTCTTGACTAATTCTTCATAAGTTACTGAAACATCTTCGGTTTTCTGAAGCTTTTGAAGTTGTTCAAATTTTACTTTTTCTTTCGCTCGATTTAAATCACTACAGCTAATATTAATAGAAAATGGCTCATCTTTTCCCCATTTGCAAAATTGTTGAATTTCACATAAAGAACAGTAGTCATTAAAACTTACAGTATAATCCTCTAATCCGACGATTGAATAATTCAAAATTTTTGGCATAAATACCACTTAGTTATTTAACTAAAAATAAAACCAACAGACTATTATATTTTAGGTCAAAAAATTTTTTAAATACTTATTATTAAATTTATTAGTTAGACACTGATTTTTAAAAAAATTTCAAATTACAGCTAAATTTCCCAAAAAGGGAGAGTGGCTTAGCCTGGTATAGCGCACGGCTGATAACCGTGAGGTCGGGGGTTCGAAGCCCCCCTTTCCCATTTTTTTTCTTTAAGTAAATTTCAATAGCTTTCATTTACACTTATAATTATAATACGACAATATTAATCTTAAAATGAAAACTATCATAATCTCTGGAACTCCGGGTTGTGGCAAAACTTCTGTGACAAATGAATTATCTGAATTGATTGACGCTAAAATCATTTCCTTAAATGAATTAGCGATTTCTGATGAATTTTCCTTCGAATATGACAATGAAAGGAGAGCTTATGTTGTTGATTTTAAAATATTTCTCCCATTCATTACGAATAGAATCAAGAAGATAAAAAAGGAAAATCCTCAATTCTTAATAATAGAGGGCCATTTTTCTGATATTGTCCCCAACAAATATATTGATTTTGTTTTTATTTTGAGATGTGATCCGGATATATTGACTAATCGATTAAAAGGAAAGAATTATAATCAAGAAAAAATAACAGAAAATGTTCAAGCAGAAATATTGGGAAATTGTGTGAATTATTAATAGCAAAAACAATTAAAGATATAATAGAGCGGAAAAAAGATATTACAAGTTATTATATAGGTAAAATTGATTGGTTAGAAAAATTATATCAAGAAGATCGGTTAAAAGAATTTTTCGATTAATAAATTAAATATAGCTAGCATTACAATAATGAAGTGGGAAATAACTGAAATAGATGCTTTAGGGCGGATAGGGAAAATAATTGTAAATAATAAGGAGATGGTCACTCCAAATTTGTTTCCCGTTATTCATCCTTACAAAAACATCCTTAATATTTCAGATCTAAAGAAAATAGGTGCCCAAAGCATTTTCACAAATGCTTACATTATTTACCAAAAGCCAAAATTAAGAGATCTGGTTTTAGAAAAAGGAATACACAATTATTTGAATTTTGAGGGAATTATCGCTACAGATAGTGGAGCTTTTCAAAAATACATGTATAATAATAATGATATTGAAATTAATGCAGAATTGATTGAAAAATTTCAAGAGGACATTGGTTCAGATTTCCCGGTAATATTAGATGTACCAGTTCAACCTGATGATAAATATGAAATTGCAAAAGAGAAAATAGATTTATCTCTGCGAAGGGCTAAAGAAAATGTAAATCGAAGGATTAAAGAAACATGTAATTGGTTCGGTCCCATTCATGGGGCAAATTATAGTGATTTATTGAAAATTAGTACTACTGAAATGGCTAAATTAGATTTTAACGTCTACGCAATTGGAGGTTTAGTGAAATCATTATTGAATTATAGGTTTGATTTAGTAATTAAGACTCTTTTAAATGTAAAAAAAAATATCATTTCAAATAAGCCAATTCATATGTTTGGATTAGGATTACCGCAATTCTTTTCTTTAGCAGTGGCTTGTGGATGTGATTTGATGGATTCTGCTGCTTATATTCTTTTTGCTAAAGAAAATAGATATTTCACTTTATCTACAGGAACAAGGAAGTTAGAAGAACTCGAAGAATTCCCCTGTCATTGTCCTATTTGTTGTGAATATCAACCAAATGAGGTAATGAATTTTGAAGATAAATTTCGAATTGAACTACTAGCAAAACATAACTTATATATTTCCTTTTCAGAATTGAGAACTGTGAGACAAGCGATTAAAGAAGGGAATTTATGGGAGCTTGTAGAGCAAAGAGTGAGAAATCATCCCAATTTAGTTAATGCTTTAAATTTGATAAAGTCAGATTTATACTTTTTTGAGAAATATGAAAAAATCTATAAATCGCACGGAAGATTGTACGCTTCTCCAGAGAGTTCAAATAGACCATTGCTATATCGTTATGATTTAAGAATAAAAAATAACTATAGAGTTCCACTAGAAGCGAAATTTTTAATATTATTGCCTGAATTGGATGTTAAAGGTTATAAATCACCCAGCATAAAAAGATGGATGGATGAAATAGATAATAATACAATTATCTCCAGAAATCTACTTCACATTGGCTTTATTTCTGAGTTTTTTGGAATAATTCCTCTTGAATTAAGTTCTACTTTTCCAATGGGACAATATGAATCAATGGATAGTGTAGGAAACAAAGATAAATTATATGAAAATATGGAACAAAAGATAGAGACTTTCTTTAAGATATATGGTCAATATTATAATAAATGTGGAGTATTTATTCCAGAAAAATTTGTTAATCAATTCAATGAAGAGATAGAATATACAAAAAAAGATATTATTACCGACTTATTTGAATCTATAAGATTAAATTTTTCATTAGATATTTCCATTCTTAATGATCTATCAGGAATTTTAGAATTTTTCAAGGTTGAGTGATATTGAAAGAAGTAGAAAGAATTCATGCGTTTGGACATGAGAATGTATTATGTACACATAAATCTACAATAGAAATTACTAAACATAAAAGCCTGACTAAAAAAGGAGATTGTATTATAGGGGTAAACGCATCAAAAGCTTGTAGTGACTTAACTTCAGAATTAAAGAACCATATAAAAAATGAAAGAAAGATTACTGTTATTTTAAAAGTAGGTAATAAGCAAGATTATTTTTATGGATTTGGAAATAAAAGATTACGATTATTAGATAAAAATGATATGGTTTTTCGTAAAAGCAATTTTATATGTGAGAGAACTGCTTTAATAAACTGCTCAAAATCATCAATTGAATTGAATAGAGATTTAACTCGAACCTTAAAAAATCCCAAAGCAAAATTATTGATAAGTTTTGAAGTAAATGAATGACAAAGTTCTAAATAACAAAGTCAAAATCAGATTCATAAAGCTTGAAAAAAAAGATGCACAGCTTTTTATCCAACTTATAAAAGATCATTTCAGGTTTGATTCAATCATAGACCAAAAATATAAAACAGAACATATAGAAAACGATATCCTATTCCCATTGGTGGAAAATAAAAAAAATGTTGATAAGTTAATTAGAATGATGGAAAGTCTTATCTACTTTGAAGTAGTTTCTAAGAAAGGGATTAGTAATCCAAATTTCAAATATAGAACCTTGGAGGATGCTTTAAGAGGGAAAATTCCATCTAATTGCTTAAATTTAATTCCAAGATCTTATGATATTATCGGAAATATCGCAATTCTCGAGTTTGAGAAACCAAATCAAATAAATAGTAGTGAATTTGAGAAATTTAAACACTTAGTAGGAAACGCAGTAATTGACGTAAATAAAAATGTTTTATCTGTCTTTGAAAAACAAAGTGAAATCAAAGGCTCATACCGATTAAGAGTTTTAACCTATTTAGCAGGTGAAAATAATACTGAAACTGCACATAAAGAAAATGATTGTGTTTTCCACCTTGACATTAAAACTACCTACTTTTCGCCAAGGTTGGTTTATGAAAGACGTAGAATTGCGAAAAGTGGGATACTAGAAAACGAGGTGATTGTTGACATGTTTAGCGGGGTTGGAACTTTTTCAATCCAAATAGCTAAATTAAATCCAGTAAAGATCCATGCATTCGATTTGAATCCTACTGCTTACAGTTTTCTCAAAAAAAATATTGGTTTAAATAAACTTTTGGGAAATATCTTTCCCTATAACATGAATATTAGAGATTTAATTAATCCATCAAATCAGTTAGGAAAGAAACTACATAATAAAATCGACAGGATAATAATGAATTTACCTGAAGATTCTATTAATTTCATTGATGTAGGCTGCATCTTAATGAAAAAATCGGGAGGGATCCTGCACTTTTACCAGTTTTCAGAAAAGCCAAAAGCAATAAACAAAACATTAAATAGTTTAAAGAAGAAGCTAAATGGATTCAATTGGAAAATTGAGAAAATAATAGACTCTAAAATTGTAAAATCTTACTCTCCTAAAGCAGAATTAGTTGTAGTTGATCTATTTATGAAATATTCAAACTCTTAGACGAAAATATATTATTTACCCTTTTTTATCAAATCTGGATAAATTGGTTCAAATTTCTCATTGAAAAGCTTATGATTCATCCAAATCTTATCCCTATCATTCCAAATAAGATTTAATAAGGGATTGTATCCCTTCAAAAAATCTAAATTTCCATAGACTGATTTTAATAAAGTCTTACCATTCACTAAATCTGTTAAAATTATATAATGTTTAATCCCTAAATAATGAAATATTAATTCAAATATATCAAAAAATTCATCTAATTCACATTTTGGAAACCAAATTTCAATAAGTAATCCATTTTCAAAAACTCTTTCTTGTGGGAAGCCAAATATGAAAAATTCTCCTTCAATTTCATATATTCGACACACATTAAAAAAACTAAATATTTTTATTATTTTTTCATTGAATTCTTGTTTTATTTCTGGTAGGATAATTGAAACTTTTTCTTGAAAATCTAAATTCTTTAAAGAAAAATAAGGAAATATTAATTTCTTTTTTAGGAGTTCAGTAAAATTATTAATAATTGAATAATTTTTTGTTCCTAAATATGATTTAGCATCAAGAGAATGAATATTATATATTTGAGTTAGAGTTTCATATTCTTTTGTGCCAAATCCATAGATAGTAGGCTCAGAAATTGAGCTAAGATCGAATTCTCTTATTGCTGAAAGCTCTGGTTCATATTTAGGGTTGAACAAAATATCTTGTGCGTAAGACTTAAACCGAATAGGTGAATAATTCCACCCTATTTTTGTCAAATTGCGATCAAAGTGAATAATATCATAAATTTTCTTTTTATAAAACATACAATACTCAGAAACATTTTTTTTAGATTTTACAAGCCAGTTTATATAAGCTTTATTAGGATTTCTAAAGGGAAAAAGATATTCAATAAAAATTGATGGATTTGGATTAATATAGGCAGGATATTTAATATGTTGGAAAGAATTTATAAATAATTGTTTGAAATCAATTTCAAAAGTCGGAGATTTATAGAAAAAAGGACGAAAATATAAATAATATTGAGAAAAACCAAATTTCTGAAATGCTGCTAGAAATCTTATAGACTTTAGATACCTTTTAAAGTACTTCCTGTTTTTTGCTTCAAGAAACTTAATATGATCTAAGAAATAAGTTTCTATATTTCTAATAAAATTTACTAAAGTATTTAACTCTTTCAAATTAAAATTAATATCTTGATGTGAAATTCTATAAGTTATTACATTAACTAAATCTTGCATCTCTTTATTTTCTGGCCAAAAAAGTTTCTGTATATTATTAGCTAATGAATAATCAGGCCATTCTATTTTTTCATCAAAAATCTTTTTGGTAGATGATTGAAACTGATTAAATAAATCTTCTGAATAAAAATAACATCCTTTTTCAAAATCATAGAAGTTCCTTGCATCAAATCTTACACTTCTCATAACTCCCCTCCAAAAATATCGGCTGATTGAAATGACGGAATCCTTAAAAACTGACCATAAAACAGATAAAAAAAGTCTCTTTTCTTTTATATTTATGAAATAAATCAATAAGCGAATAAATTTTTCATCAGAATATAAATCCGCCATTCTATGTATATATATTCTTGGAAAGTAAATCTTCAGTTTTTTAATCCCATACCAGACATCAGGTGTGTCTTTTAGTATTACCTCTGGATAATATTTCGCGAAAGTATTTGTTAATATTGTATTGATTACCATAGGCTTCAAGATCGGAGGTTTGGAATTTAACATTCTTTTGATTGTAGTTTCAATCATCTCGTTTGTAATTTTATATAAATTTACAGGCTTGAATAATTCTCTGTATTTCTTTTCTCTTGAATGATAAATTTCTTTATATAAATGAGGAATCTCAATGATTTTTTTGACACTATCTAAATTTAAGATTTTGAGATTAAAGCATGAATTTAAAACATCATAAAAAGCTTGGGTGTTCTCCAATTTTTCTTTAAATTCACTTTTAGAATGAAAATATAAAGGAATAAAGTCATGGGTAATAATTTTTTTTATTTTATCATTTTGGAGAAGCACACGCTCTTCTATGATTTGAGATTCTAATGTAAAGTTTAGATATGATTGAAGCTGGTGGATATTTGAAATGTCAGGTTTACTTTTAAAAATTTCTTCAATTAGGCTTAAATAATTTAAAATTTGATTTAGTTGAGAATAAAAATACAAAAATCCCTGACCTTGATTGTATTCTAAAAAATCTAAAAATTGAATTCTCAGTTTGGGTGAATTCAGAATTTTTTCTATATTGTTCTTGAACTCTCTATTAAAATTCAATTGTTTTCTTAATTCATTTTCAACATCTTCTTTTATTGCATTTAAAGTTTCTTTTCTTTTATCAAAGGTTAAACCAGTAACAGAAACCATCCTTACACGTTCTAAAATAATATAATCAAAAATAGAGAGCGAAGGTGGGTGGGCAACTTTTAGATATTCTATATTGAATTCAATTTCATATTTTCTTTTATAATTGGAACTATTTGGATCAATTATTTTTACTGTATTTTTTATGTCTGAATAATAATTTAAATTTACGTGATCTGTTTTGTTTAAGGGGAGATACAATTTACATTCAATAATGTAACCATCTTCCTCCAATTTATTAATAAAATCCGAAAAATCTTTTAAATATATTTTTGGAACATGGAATGATACAGACACATCTAATGCAAAACTATTTGTTGAGAACTTTAATAGATAAAAAAAGGGCCATCCTTCTATTTCCGTTTTGATTTTCCCCTTTTCTAATAGGGGATTGAATTTTAAAGTACCAATAATCAGAAAAAGATCAATACTACTGTAAGAATAATCATACGAAGGAGCGATTGAAGAACATTTATTAATCCATAGCATGTTTTCGCTAAATTTTCTCAAGCTTAAATTTGTATCAATAAACCCACTTCTCTTGTATTTTTTAAAAAGGGTTTCAAAATCTGTTAAACTTAAATAAATCTTAGTTTCATAGAAAATTTGAATCAATATCCTTAAAGTTTCAATAATCTCGGGATTAAATAAAGATCTTGATGTTTTAAGGGCATAATTCTCAAAAATTATGTCGTAAAACCTATCAATATTTTCATTTTGACACAATAAAATATTTTCCCTTACTTCCTTGAAGAAAAATTGGGTTGCTGACTCAAACGGATCTTTGGCCTCAATTTTAAAAAATTTCTGTAACCTGTCTAAATCAGAGGAAATAAAATCCCTATCTACTAGAGAATCTCTTATTAGAGTCTTCCAACCCTTAATAACTGATAAATTACTGAGATTAATTTCAATAATTTGGTTAACACATATTTTAACAAGTTCACTCCGCTCATTTGGAATGAAACTATAACATGCCTCCCTAAATAAAATAATGGGCAAATATCTCATAAATTGGTCATCCAATAGAAATAATATCCTTAATTTACCTTTTTGGACACTTCTTTGAACGCCAAGATCAAGGATGGATGGATATACTTGTTTGTCTAAATTTGGGATATCAGGTTTTCTAATTACTATGCTTTGGTATAGGGGTTGTATTCCTAGATAATCAGCAAGCTCTGAATTAAGTGTATCAAAAATATATTGTATTTGGTTTAATCCTTTTCCTGTGGATAGATCTTCTAAAGTTTCATAATTAAAATGTACAGGCATGTAGAAAATATTAATTTCTTTACCTTGATTATAGAGCTTTATCTATTTTCTTAATAATCTTGTTATCTTTTTATAATTTTAGATGGATATTTTATTTTAAAATGAAGAAAATTTTAAAAATTACTATTAAAAGTGCTATAATAAATTTAAACAACTCTTTCTAAATTCATTTTTTTAGTTTAATTTAAAAACATAAACTAAAATATTATATTAATCCACAATAAAAGGGTGGAGGTATGCCGATTATGCCTCACGGAACAGGAGATGGTTAATTAGTTTTAGAATCCTTATTGGATTCTCCTATTTTTTTTTCTTTATTAAACTTTTAATTTGAAATCCTTAATAACATTTACAATATTCCATAATTAGATTTTTATAAACATTAAAGGGATGATGGAAAAATTGAGCAATATGGCCCCGATAACTATAATATATTCTGTGTTGATAAAATTTGACAGTAAAGTTCCTAATGGAAGAAAAATGAACAAGGACAAATTTCTAAAAGAAGAAATTACATGAAAGTAGATTGACCTATTACCTTTTTTAAATTTCATAATATAAACTGAGATATTTAGATTCGTAATTGTCGCTAAAGAGCTAGCTGTAAAATATAATAAAATAAATTAAATTGCGCAAAATCGACTATTGTATATAATACATATATAATGCCGATAATAGGGATTAATATTAAGATAATTTTTTTGGGCTTAATTCTTTTAATTATAAAAGTCGCTATGAAACCACTCAAAATGTTTATTAAAAAGTAAAATATTAGAAAAAAATTAAAAAGATTAAATTTATTAGGCCCAAACTTGACCAACAAAAAAGGGAAAAAGGGATAAACAAAAATTATATCACTAAAAGCAAAAAATACAAAAATACAAAATAAAGTGAATATTTTCTTAAAATTTGGATAGTCAATCATGTCATTTGAATAAGAAGAATTAAAACCTTCAGCATTTTCGATAATTGGAGATTTTTCTTGCTTTATTTCTCTAATAAATGGTATAATACTCATTAAAGGTAATAAAAAAATGGAACTAGTAATAAAAAGGAGATTCCAAGAATATATCGAATATACATCATTTATTATAATAAGATATAAAAATAAAGGAATTGTTTTCCCTATAGATTGACCAAATGCTATAAAAAAAAAAGAAGTTTTCTTACTTTGATTAGTTGGAGAAATATCAATAATTAATGATTTTGTTGATACATCTAACATAGTGCCAGAAAGAAATATTAAAATTAAGAAAAATCCAAAACTTATGATATTAGTAATAGAAAAAACCATCAAGATATAGATTAAAATAAATATGTATCCTGAAAATATAATATAATATTTTCGTTGATAACCATTTATTTTATACTTGTCTATAATTGAAGCTAACACGGGGCGTAATAATAATACAGAATATGCTAGAAATTGTAGAAAAGCAAGCATAATTCGATTAATATTTAATACGTCAAAAAATAGAATTGGAAAATAATTATTAAGAAAAACGAAAATGGAGGAATATACCAAATATATAAATACATACGAGATGTAGTTTACATTAAAGTAAGATCCAGTTGTAATATTTTTTGAGTTATGCATAATACATTTTTATGTTAGATAATAATTATTTAAAGAAAGACAAAAAGCAAAGTAGATCACGTGTAACAGGTATAAAAATCGATCTAAGGATAAAAAAAAAAGCTTTGAGAGATAATTTTTCTTATATATTTGATTATTTTGTAGACTTTAAATACAAAAGTCTTAACTTTATTATGTAATGCTCTATTTCTCGGAACCAGAAAAAATAGCTCATTCCTCGGGAGAAGTATTAGATGATATAATCAACGGTTTAGAGAACTGGTGTATAGCATTTAATGAATTTTTT
>SMTZ1_10007485_pt1 | contig 10932 bp, 7 predicted proteins | sample DeeMarSWOR136_30_FD_25667 | JGI IMG/M metagenome (IMG submission 25667)
GAAGATCTTCTTGGGAGGAGTGTGGATCAGTCCCATGATCTTGATCGCCTTTCTGTTTGCCATCATGGGCGTCATGTTTATCTTGATGGGCCTCATTGCAGAGATCATCATTCGCACCTATCACGAGTCCCAGGGAAAATCCATCTACAGTATACGATCAATGACGAATTTCGACTGAACCTTTAAAAAGATCCACAACGTCTCAGAGGTTACTTTGTCATGTGCGGTATCTGTGGGATCTGTTTTTCGGATGATACACCGGTAGACTTTGACGTCTTGGTGGCAATGACTTCGGCCTTACAGCACCGGGGCCCGGACGATGTAGGATATTATGCCAAAGGGGGAGTGGGCCTCGGGCACCGGAGGCTGAGTATTATCGACCTCGATACGGGCAGACAGCCCGTTTACAACGAGGAAGAAACCGTCTATGTGGTTTTTAACGGTGAAATTTACAATTTTGCTGAGCTAAGAGAGGACTTAGAGCAAAACGGGCACCGGTTTTATACCAGGACGGATACCGAAGTGTTGGTCCACCTCTATGAGGAGATGGGCGAACGATTGCTCGAACGACTGAACGGGATGTTTGCCTTTGCCATCTGGGACGTAACTCGGCAGAAACTGCTCTTGGCCCGAGACAGGATAGGAATTAAGCCACTCTATTACGCTTTTGTTGGCCGCAACGTGGCTTTCGCATCGGAATTGAAATCGCTCCTCAAAGCTCCCGGGGTAGACACGGAGCTGGATCGAGAATCACTGAGTCTGTACCTGACCTATGATTACCTTCCTGCGCCTTATTCGATTTTCGAGGGAATACGAAAACTCCCACCAGGGCATTACCTTGTGTATCAGGATGGTCAGCTGCGAGAGGAAGCCTATTGGGATGTAAACCTCAGGGATCGTTTGGCAGAGTCAGCGTCAGAAGAAGAGATATGCGACGAGCTTTGGACGCGCTTTAGAAAAGCGGTACGAATGCGATTGATCAGTGACGTGCCTTTGGGTGTCCTTCTGAGCGGAGGAATTGATTCCACTTCGGTGATTGCTGCCCTGCGGGAGGAGGGAATCAGCGGCATACAGACATTCTCCATCGGATTTGCAGACCGCTCCTTTGATGAATCCTCCTTCGCCCGGCGTGCTGCCACCTTTTTTGAAACCGATCACCATGAGGAAATCCTCGAGCCCCAGACACTACTGGATATCCTGCCTGCTGTCGGTTCCATTTTGGATGAGCCTCTAGCCGACGCGTCCATTATCCCAACGTTTCTCCTGAGCCGGTTCACGCGTAAGAGCGTGAAGGTCGCATTGGGCGGTGATGGTGGGGATGAGCTCTTTGCCGGGTACCCGACCTATCAGGCCTTTCGGTTGGCTCAACTGTACACAAAGATTCCCGCTTGGCTACGCAGGAATGTCGTTGAAAGGTGGGCTCTGAAATTGCCCGTTTCCTTCGACAACATGAGCTTTGATTTCCGGGTTAAGAAATTCATTAGCGGTGTAGCGTATCCGCCAGTCGTTAGAAATTATGTCTGGCTGGGAACGTTCACCCCGGAAGAAAAAAGGCGCCTTCTGAACGGGCGGGTCGGATCTGTGGAGACAGAATTGAATGCGTTTCAGATTCTGAATAGGTACCTGGAGGGGCGTGACTTCAATTCCCTTTTGGGGCAACTTCTGTATTTGGACATGAAGCTTTATCTCCAGGAGGGAGTACTGGTGAAGGTTGACCGAGCCAGTATGGCCAATTCCCTGGAGGTGAGAGTTCCCTTTCTGGATCACCATTTTGTCGAGTTTGTTACAGGACTTCCGGAACGTCTCAAATTGCGAAGGCTGACCACCAAATACATCTTCAAACAAACGGTGAAGGAAAAGCTGCCCAAAGACATTGTCTTCCGTGGGAAAAAGGGTTTTGGCATACCGGTGGCCAAGTGGATTGCTGGAGATCTGCGAGAACTCTTTTTGGACATTTTTTCCGAAGATCGGATTAGGCGACAGGGTATTTTTGTTCCAGCAGCCATCCAAGCTATGTTGCAAGAGCACTTGGCACGACGCGTGGATCACCGGAAGAAGCTGTGGAACCTTTTTATCTTTCAACTCTGGTGCGATAACTTTGGAAAAAACTGTATACACTGACGGCAAGAAAGATTTCATTCCGTTTCTGGCAATTCTGTTCGTTTTCTGTATTCTCTTTTCTGCACAGAAGATCTGCTCGTATGATATTTGGTGGCACCTAAAAACGGGCGAGTGGATATGGCATAACAAAGGCATACCGCATGTCGATCCCTTCTCATACACTTTTCATGGAGCAGAATGGATAGATTTTGAGTGGCTTTTTCAGACCATTATCTATCCCATGTACCAGTTGGGCGGATTTGCTGGTCTGATCATCTTCAAAGTTATCGTCATTACGTTCACGTTTGTTATCCTTTATTTCACCTGTCGCCAGGTGGATAGGGGAAAGCCTCTGCTGACCATTGCCGTTCTGTTTCTTATCCTGCTGGTTGCGCGTATGCGTTTTCTAGTGCGTCCTCAGATTCTGTTTTTGTGGTTTTTGGCCTTATATGGATACCTTCTCACCCTGTACCGTGCAGACAAGATCTCTACGCGAGAGATGATTCTGTGCTTTTTACCGCTCCATGTGCTATGGGCCAACTTCCATTCCAGCTTCCTTATGGGGGTGATTCTGGTAGGGGTACATGCGGCGGGCAGATTCATTCCTCTTGCTGTGAGCCATTCGCGAGATCTCAAACCGGTCCTACGCGACAGAAGGTTACGAGGCTTGTCAGCTCTGTGTTGCCTTTTGGTGGCTGCCTCACTTCTGACACCGTATACATACAAGGTCTTCCTCATTCATGTGAAGACAGCGGGTTCAGGGGAGATTCTTAAAGGAATCGCTGAGTGGGTGCCCGTAGACATACGGTTGTTGGGACTTTTGATTCATGATCCCACCGTTTGGTTTCGAGCCCTATTCCTCATCGGTGCCGTCTCTTTCCTCATTCAGCGAGACAACCTAAAGAGAGTAGAAGATGTCTTGATCTTCACCTTTTTTGCGTACTTGGCCTTTAAACATGTTCGCTTCGGAGGGGCGTTTGCTATCGTTGTCGCTCCAGTAGTCGTCAACAACCTTTCCGGTTTTCAGTGGCAGATGAGAGGATGGCGTTTGGTCAGGCTCCTCCCCCTTGTTGTGCTGATCGTTTTTGCTGTGCGAGATGTGGGGGCGCTCATTCAGGTGAAGAGGCTTGGACTTGGGGTGTGGAGCAATTACCCTAGAGGAACTGTGAATTTCCTGAACCAGCACCGGGTGAAGGGGAGGATCTTTAACAGCTATGGCCTCGGTGGATACATTATCTGGCACCTGTACCCGAGTATTCCTGTTTTTATCGACGGGAGGACAGCCACCATTTATGATCAGGATTTCTTCTGGCTCTATAATCTAGCGGAGAGCAGAAGGAAGGACGTGTGGGAAAAAATTGTCGAGCGTTACGGGATAGACATGGTTCTGTTGCTGGACAACAGAGAGGAGGGCTATGCCAAGCTGTCGTATTGGCTTGATGAGGATGAGAACTGGAGGCTGGTGGCGTTTGATGACAACGCCACCTTATATTTGAGGAAGGGGGTGACGTTTGATGATCTCATAGAACAGTATGGATTCCGTTGCCTGAAACCCTCCGACCTCTCTATGGACTACGCCAAGAGCCGTAATGAGGACATTGAGTATCTTGCCACTCTTCACCAAGAGCTTCAGGTGGCATGTAGCCGTTTTCCGGGTGATTTCTACCCGTTCTACTATCTTGGTATTTATCATCAGATCTATGGGACCCAGGAGCATCTCCAAGAAGCTGCCCGTGCTTTGCGAAAGGCAGTGGATAATCGGCCTGATTTGGCCCGGGGTTACTACGAACTGGGCTTTACCTTGATGAAGCTGGAACGATACGATGAAGCTATTGCTGCACTGAAGACAGCCATAAAGGCCGTTCCCAATCTTCCCCAAGATGCATACTATTACTTGGGGACTTCCTTGTTTCACGCGGGGGGTGTGACTGGTGCGATTAAATACCTTGAAGAATATCGGAAGCGGGCTGGCACCGCAACAAGGGTGGAGGCATACAAGCTTCTTGGACGGGGCTATCTTCAGAAGTATGAATTCCGCGCAGCCGTAAGCTGCTTTGAACGCGTGAGTTATCTGGAAGACCCCACCTGGGAGACCTTTACACAGAGGGGACTCGCACACTTTGGCCTGGATGAGCTGGACGAAGCAAGAGAATACTTTGAGCTGGCTATGGCGTTGAAGCCCGATGTGTTGCAAGTACTATATAACCTGGCGGTCACCTACGAAAAGTTGGGAGCACGAGAGAAGGCAGCAAGGCTTTTCGAGAAAGCCTCTCGAATCCAGCCAACAACGAAGGAGGAAGGGGTTTGGGTGGAGAAGGCCAGAGAGCGACTAAGGTGAAGAAAACATTCCTGGTCGTAATACTGTGTGTTTTATCTTTCGGTGGCGGATGGGTGTTTCACTATTGCTATCCGCCAGCCGGGCCTCCCTTGCAGACGAAGATGATTCGACGATGGGCGCTGGAAAGGACGTTGAAGCTGAGACAGGAGAGACTTTCTCAGGTCGTCATCGTCAAGGAAGAGGACATGGTGGGTTATTCCCGAAGGCTGCTGCGCTTTCGCTGGCAAAAAGTTCCTCTTGAAGCATATTTACTTGTTCCGAAGAAAGGCAAACGGTTCGCGGGCATTTTGGCTATTCACGGACATCACACCACAAAGGAGGATGTAGTTAGCGAGACACAATCTCCGTTCGACGTTAATTTTGGAGTCCGACTGGTCAACGGCGGGTCTTGTGTCCTTGTTCCCGATATCCCTTTTGCACGGGATCTGGCCAAGGAGGATCAGATCGCCCTCAACCTTATCATGAATGGCAACAATCTCATGGGAATGCGTGTATCCTATCTAAGGACACTCGTCGATCATTTATCCTCCCTCTCCTTCGTTGATCCGAAGAGGATAGGTTGTGTTGGCTGGTCCATGGGAGGTGGACTTGCTCTGTATCTTTCGGCGGTCGACCAGCGCATACGGGTTGTAGCGATTAGTAGCTACTTCGGGACCTATAGGGATACCGTTATGAGGAGACGCCAAACTACTGACAATTACATCCCGGGCATACTGAACATCGGCGAAATGGCCGATGTGGCCTGTCTCATCTCTCCAAGGTTTCTTTGGATTGAGGGCGGAGAGCAGGATCCAGAGTTTCCTACGGAGGCTTTTGTGAAAGGGATCGAGGGCGTAAAAAACTGTTACAGGGGTTATGAGAGGCGCCTTAAGTTTGAGTTATTTCCAGGGGGCCACAGGTTCAGAGGAGAAGGGATAGAGGAGTGGTTCCAGCGGTGTCTCTGAGCGTAACACCTTCTGCCTTGTACTGTTCACGTTTGAGGGCGTTACATTTTACAGGGATATTCTCTCGTGTACGTTGTGAACTAGGTATCCATGAAAGCTGATTTTGAGGAGAAATACCATTCTTTAGAAGAGAAACACTGGTGGTTCATCGCCAGGCGGGAGATCATTCTGAAGCTATTGGGAAAGATTGCTCCACAGCGAAAAGGTGTCAAGATACTAGAGATTGGATGTTCGGGTGGGCCGCTGATAGAATCGTTGGTCGCGGAGGGATATCGCGATACGTACGGAATAGACGTTAGCAAGGAAGCCGTACAGCGATGCCGTGAGAAGGGACTGGGGAATGTTGTTAAAATGGATGGTGCTGAGACCAGTTTCGATGACGAGGCCTTTGACGTGATCATCGCGTCAGACGTGCTGGAACACATACGCGACGATGGAACAGCTGTGGCAGAGTGGAAAAGGATCGTGAAGAGAGGAGGGTTTCTAATTTGTTTTGTTCCTGCGTTCAGCTTGCTCTGGAGTAAGCACGACGAGTCCAATGAACATTATCGGCGATACACCAAAGGGGGTCTCGAACGCTTATTTAGAAGGAACAAGTTTAGCATTATCCGGGCGTCATACTGGGACACCACGTTGTTTTTTCCCGTGCTTTTGTACCGGCTCGTTCTGAGAGGGGCTTGTCTTGGAACACTTTCGGCCAATCAACTCAATGCGGCCAATCATCTATTGAACGTTTGTCTGACCGGACTGTTGAGAATTGAAAACAGCTTGCTGTCCAGAGGGGTCAATTTTCCCTTTGGAATCAGTGTATTTGTCATTGCCCAAAGAGCGCAAGGGGACAACAGTGAGGGGTGACAATCGAGAGCGAATGTTTGGTACCTGGTTCTGAGAGTGTAGATTTTCCCACAGTACATAGCAGGGCACCGCGAGTATGGATGCAACAGGCTTGACGACATAATCGCCACATGGTTTCTGTATTACTCCAGAGATTCCTTCCAAGAAACGAGTGAAAGCGGGTCCAGTTTTTTCAGCCATTGCAGCTTCCGAGTGCGCTTCTCCCCCCTCTGATCCAGACACGCGCGGTGCGTCATATTGACTTTCTCTCCTCCACTAATTATTCTTACGGGTAATTCTAAGGTTGACTGTACCGGCGTTGCGGACAGAACGGGTTCATCTCCTTGATGCTTCCTCGTTTCAGCATGGATTCCTGCAATCCCATCGTACAGGGCGCATAGAGATCTGCGTGAATCAGGACTGGGCATAGAAATTTGCTATATAGAGCGGTTAGAAAAGCACCTGAAGTGTCGAGGAAGATTTCTATGACATCTTGAGTTGCGTGGTCTAAGAAAGGAGAATCGCATGGAGTTGGGGAGGGTCGCAACCGAGATTCTACAATCCTCGCAGTGCATCGCCCTGACTGGAGCGGGAATCTCCGTGGAAAGTGGTATCCCGGATTTTCGAAGTGCACAGGGGTTGTGGAGTAAGTACGATCCTATGGAGTATGCGCACATAGACGCCTTCCGAGCAGACCCGGAAAAAGTCTGGCAGATGTTGCAGGAAATGATGGAATTGGTGTTAGGTGCTGAACCCAATCCTGCGCATATTGCCCTGGCCGAGTTGGAAACAATGGGCCTTCTCAGTTGCGTGATTACCCAGAACGTGGATGGACTCCACCAAAGAGCGGGGAGCAGGGAGGTCATTGAATTCCACGGTTCAAACGAGTGGCTGGTATGTATCCAGTGTGGCAAAAGGCGAAGACCGCAGCTGCTCAGTCGTGGGGATAGTCCGCCTCGGTGCCCTGCTTGCGGGCGCATCTTGAAGCCTGACGTTGTCTTTTTTGGTGAACCAATCCCCTGGGAGGCTCAAGTGAGGGCCTTTGAAATGGCGCGCACATGTGAGTTAGTGCTGGTTGTTGGTACGTCGGCTGTGGTATATCCTGCAGCCCAAATCCCCATTGCAGCGAAAAGCAATGGCGCCAAAGTTGTTGAAATAAACACGGAGCCTACTGCTCTGACCGGTGCAGTATCTGACTATATACTCCAAGGATCTGCGGGCACAGTACTTTCCAAGATTGTCGAGGAGATCCGACGACGCGTCAGCTGAGGCTATCCATGAAGCTAGGACGTTGCGGCTTAACACGATCCGCGATCACGGGCATGAAGAGGTGCTGAATAGCCTGGTTACCGGGAGCATTCCATGGTATACTTGATTTTCGTTACGAGAACGGGCAGTATGGCTGAGATTACAAGGAAGTGAGAGAGCGACTGTTGCGGACGAGTCTTAATTTTGACGAAATAGATGAGGCTAAGACCCTCTTTGGTGCGTACAATGAGAATCTAAAGGCCGTAGAAAAGGATCTGGGTGTAAGAATACACACCAAAGGTGGGAGCGTCACCATCGAAGGGGACGAATTAGATGTTGAGCTTGCCGGAAGGCTGTTGAGGGAACTTCAGAAACTCCTCAAGAGAGGCTACCCGATCTATGTCAATGACATCGATTTTGCAATCCGCATTCTCTCTGGTAATCGCGCGGTTAACCTCGAGGATATTTTTCTTGATACTGTCTATATCTCCTCGCAGAAAAAGGTTATTACTCCGAAGAGTGTGGTTCAGAAGGAATATATTGATGCTATTCGAAGATACGATATGGTCATCGGAATAGGGCCGGCGGGTACGGGAAAGACCTATCTGGCCATGGCCATGGGGCTCTCGCTGCTGATGAAGAAGGACGTGAAACGGATCGTTCTGACCCGTCCCGCTGTGGAGGCGGGAGAGAAGCTGGGCTTTCTCCCGGGTGACCTGTTCGAGAAGGTCAATCCCTATCTGAGGCCCCTCTATGATGCCCTGCACGATATGATAGAATTTGACCAGGCATCCAAGTTGATGGACCGGGGCATTATTGAAGTTGCTCCGCTGGCTTTCATGCGGGGTAGAACCTTAAACGATTCCTTTGTCATTTTGGATGAAGCCCAGAATACCAAGCCAGAACAGATGAAAATGTTTCTGACGAGGATGGGCTTTAATTCTAGGGTAGTGATTACGGGGGACATCACGCAAGTTGATCTGCCGAATGGAGCGACGTCCGGGTTGATTCAGGTACAATCTATACTAAAGCGCATTAAGGAGATTCGCTTCGTGTACTTCAGCGAGAAGGATGTTATTCGGCATCCTCTGGTGCAGGACATTATCAAAGCGTATGAAGACGCCGACAGGCAAGGCAAATCCATGGAGTGCTGACGTGTCCAAGCCGACGAACGGTTCGACGAAGAAGAGGGGGATTATCCCTCTTTTACTATTATGGGGGAAGAGACGACTCCCATCTCCTTTGCGCTTCTTGCGGAACACTACGGTTCAGCGACGGCTTTTGCTGATCTTTGCTTCAGTGGCTACGACTGCGCTTCTCGTACCCACGTTGAAAGTGCCTCCCCCAGCTTATCAAGTGGGGGATTTGGTGCTCAAAGAAGTAACGGCAGATAGGGACCTGCTTGTGGAGGACAAAAAAGCCACGGAAGGAAAACGGCAGGAAGCGGGAGATAGGGTTGTACCTGTCTATGACTACGACCCGTCCGTGCTGCCAGAGCTCGAGGGGATACTACACACTGTTTTTTCCTTTCTGAGGAGACTCCGGGCCGGTGAGTTAGAGGGGAGAGACGAGCAGAAGAAACAGCTGGAGAAGATTCTTGGGTTTTCACTTACTGCTCAGGAATATGATGCCCTGAGAAATGAAGGAATAAGTCGTAGGGCGGTGCGGAGCATTGTTAATCTCATCGTGCCCTTCGTACAGAGAGGCATTGTGAGTAATAAGGAACTCCTGCTGCAAGAAGGGCTTGTCGCAAGAAATATTAAAACGGGAGAAGAGGTGACACACGGGAACGTTAAGTCCCTCGTGGATTATCGTGAGGCCAAGGAGGCCATCAAACAAGCGTTTGAAGGGTCGAAGGTGGAGGATATCCCCAAAAACATCAGGGATGTGGTGCTCAGGATTACCAATAATCTTGTCTTTCCCAACCTTACCTTTAACAAACAGGAGACTGCGAAACGCAGGGAGGAAGCACGTAGTCGAGTAAAGCCTGTCCTTTTTCAGATAACCAGGGGTGAAACGTTATTGGAGAAGGGTGACAGGGTGACAGAGGAGGACTTTGTCAAACTGGAAGCCCTTCGTGAAGGATGGCGCGCCCGTGACACGGTAGCCATGATCGTTGGATTTCTTTTACTCACCTGTGTTGTTGTTATCGCATTCTACCTGTTTTGTACAAAGAACATCAGGAAGATATCGTTGAGCAATAAAGATATCCTGTTTTTGTTCTTGATACTGGCATCTTGCCTGGGTATGACACGGATTGGAGTCGTGGTTGCTAAGGCCTTAGCTGACACATTCCCTGCTTTTCCCCTCGCATCCTACTATTACTTCTTCCCCATTGCTGCTGGTGCTATGTTGATCAGGATAGCTCTCAACTCTGAAGTCGCGTTGGTCTTCGCTATTGTTGTCAGTCTGTTCACAGGTGTGGTGGTGAGGGAGGGCGTTTTCCTTCCAATCTTCTACGTCATCGGAAGTATAGTGGGAGCTCATAGTCTGGCCCAGTGTAGCCAACGCTCGACACTGCTGAAGAGTGGCCTCCTCGTTGGGTTGACGAACGGACTGCTAATACTCTTTCAGGCGATGATTACTGCTCGGATCTTCAACGTGGAGATTCTATTTGAACTGGTGATGGGATTCGCAGGAGGCGCCACGGCAGGAGTGATTGTGTTAGGTATGACCCCGGTCATCGAGTCGGTTTTTGGGTATACGACGGACATCAAACTCTTGGAATTGGCCAATCTAGATCAGCCGCTCCTGAAAGACGTGCTCATGCGGGCGCCTGGAACATACCACCATAGCATGATCGTGGGGCAGATGGTTGAAACGGCTGCCAAGGCCATTAATGTCAACCCGCTTCTGGCACGGGTGAGTTCCTATTACCACGATATTGGCAAGATCAAGAAGCCCGAATACTTTGTTGAAAATCAAAGAGAGGGGGACAACCGCCACGACAAGCTTACCCCCAGCATGAGCAGTTTGATCCTGGTCTCGCATGTAAAGGAAGGGGTAGAACTGGCAAAGAAGTACAGACTGGGAAGCAAGATTATCGAGGCCATCAGGCAGCACCATGGTACTAGGCTCATCCACTACTTCTACCAAAAGGCCAAAGAACAGGGAAATCCTGGCGGGCGGGAAATTGACGAGAGCGAATTCAGGTATTTCGGTCCCAAACCTCAGACAAGGGAAGCTGGGCTTGTGATGCTGGCGGATGCCGTGGAGGCCGCATCGAGAACACTGGAAGACCCCACGCCTGCGCGCATACAAGGTTTGGTCCAAAGAATTACGAACGAAATTTTTATCGATGGTCAGCTCGACGAGTGCGAGCTAACATTAAAGGATCTCCATGAGATAGCGAAAAGTTACAATATCGTCCTCAACGCGGTGTATCATCATCGTATAGAGTATCCGGAGACTCAACAAGACGAGGCAAAAAATGGAGGTGGTGGTCCAAGACCGACAAAAACACAAAAG
>SMTZ1_10007956_pt1 | contig 10930 bp, 10 predicted proteins | sample DeeMarSWOR136_30_FD_25667 | JGI IMG/M metagenome (IMG submission 25667)
TTGCTGCTTCAAACACGTTAAGAGTTCCTTCCACATTCGTTCTGAATGCCTCAAGGGGTCTGACTTCTGCCTCGTGGGTCAGGATAGAGGCAGTGTGAATAATATGGTCGACCTGCTCATCTTTTATAACGTTTAGCAGTCGAATCATATCGCAAACATTACCGCTAATTAGCTTGATATCAGAGCCAAGGTCTTTCACTAGACTTGGCCTCAAGTCAATATCATAAGCGACAGCCTTATATCCCCGTAAGGCAAGTTCGCGCGACGTAAAGGTTCCGACAAGACCGCAACCGCCGGTTACTAGGATAGACATTTTACAGCCTCCCTTTCATTTTATATGTGGGTCAGTGCCCTGACACCCCTACTGCCTTTGACGGATTAATATATTTCATTTCCCTGGCCACTTTATGCCATGCGTTCTGCTCACCGTCCTATGCCCTCATGATGTAACATAGGGACTGGCCTAAGCCGTTCTACAGCCTCTTCATAATATGCGGCCCGGACGGAATAGCGCGTCACCAGTCACCGTAACTCCAAGATTCTACCCAACCTAGAAGTATCCTATTTCCCCTTGTACACCGGCCGGCGTTTTTCAAGGTACGCCTTCAAGCCCTCCAAGTTATCCCCTGATTTTAGAATCTCTCGTTGCAGTTCCCAGTTCAGTTCTTCAATCTGTGACCTGTCCATCTCTCTCGATTTGTAGAAAATTTGCTTATCCATTCTCACGGCAAGCGGGCCGTTCTCGCAGATCTTTTTGGCATACTCAATCGCTGTATCCAAAACCTCTTCTTCGGGTGTAATTTTGTTCACGAAGCCCAGGTCATAAAACCGTTTAGCACTGATCCGTTCCCCCAAAAAAAGAAGTTCCAAAACAATCGCCGGTGGTAAATTCTGATACATCGGCTCAGGAATGTTGAGGACCGAAAAGATATTCCACTTTGCTTCGGGTATGCCGAATTCAGCACTTTCAGCAGCTATTCTCAAGTCACATGCACTCGCGATCCAAAACCCTCCGGCGACACAGTAACCCTTAACAGCGGCAATTATCGGTTTCCATATATCGTGCATTGTTGGAACGATCATGGGAGATCTCTTGAGCTCTTCCAGGGAAAGCTCCCCGCACTCAAGGTCATATCCTACACAAAATGCCTTTTCTCCCGCCCCACTGATAATCCCCACGAGGGCGCCATCATCGTCCCGAAACCGCTTCCATATTTCCGGCATTTCCTTAAAGAATTCTTTAGTGTAGGCATTCAACCGTTCCGGCCTGTTCAAGGTTATAAATGCAATTCCACCTTTCACCTCATAATCAATCATGCTCTCCCCTTTCGCACACCCCTTCCTTTTTATTCATTCTTCATGATAAACGCTCTCAAAGCCCAGAAAGCATTGCTAGAGCCTATGTAAATAATACATCCCCCACTTGGAACATTCGCGGCAGTCACTTCAATCCATTCCGCTTTAGGAAGCAGTAAACCCCCGCAGAGGAAATCTTGATACCGTGGCGGCGTTGCAGATACCAGAATATGCGAACCTGACCCAGTTGGTACTTTCTCCTCAGGTAAACAAATTTTTCCTCAATTTCAGGTGGGGTTCTCGGCGCAGGGTTCTTGGGGCAGAGATCTCTGTTTATTATGCCTTCCTCTCCTGGCTCCGCCTAGTCCTTTTTCCAGCGGTAAAAGGTGTCCTAACAGATATCGAAACACCGGCAAGTTCTAGAGATACTGGCACACTGCTCAGCATGTTCAGAGGCCCTCAGCTTTCTCTTTACGTTCTGCTGTGCCCGATTCATACCACGACCTTCCGTCGCCATAGTTCGACTCTATGCCATAATTGTCAGGTGAAGTCGTGATATTCATACCTTTTTAATCCTCCAGCAAGGCTAGCATTCTGAACATAGCAATAAGTCAATATCCCCATAGAATGTGCCACCAGGTGCCTTAGTCAATTTGGCTTTGACGCAGTGATACACCAAATTGCGCCTTTCAATTTCACAACTCATTTCCGAGTATAAGCCTTCAATCCCTCCAATCATAATTTTTCTTTGTGCTAATCGTTCTATTTCGACTCTAATACTATAAATAATGCTTACGTAACTCCTCTATATTGCTTAATTCACCCCTGCTTCCTTCTAGAGCAATGCGACCGTTCTCCAAAACATATCCATAATCACATATCGAAAGCCCTGCTTTCACATTTTGCTCCACCAATAATATTGATTTTTCTTCCTTGTTCCTTATTTGCGAAATAATTTTAAGAATACTAGATACTATCATGGGGGCAAGTCCCATGGATGGCTCATCAAGAAGCATTAGGCTAGGTTTTGCCATTAAGGCCCTTGCGATTACAAGCATTTGCTGCTCTCCGCCAGAAAGGTATCCTGAAATCTGATGGCTGAGCTCTTTCAATCTCGGAAAATATTCACCAACAACCAAATCAATATCTTTTTTTACACTGTCTATATTCTTTCGGATATGAGCTCCAGCCATCAGATTTTCATAAACAGTTAGATTTCCAAAGATTCTCCTTCCCTCTATCACCTGTATAATTCCCATTCGAACAATATCTTCCGCCCTTTTTTTTTGTAATTCGGCGTTTTTGTATTTTATGCTTCCGTTAGTAATCGCACCTTCCTCACTTCTTAACAGTCCAGATATAGCTCTCAATACAGTTGTCTTTCCTGCACCATTTGAGCCAAACAGGCCAACAATGCTTTTCTCCTCTACATTTATGGATACGTCTTCTAGGGCCAATATAGCATTGCCATATTTTACGCTTATGTTTTCGAGACGAAGCATAGTTTTCTTCAGCCCTATCGCCTTCTTCTACTTTTTCCCGGCAATAAATGGTACGCTATACCAGTCGCTTGCAGGTACCCATTTATCTCCCGTCCATTCCACAATTCTACTATACTTGTTGCCCCGCCGACCCTCAGTACCTTCACCGTAGCTTAGTGGATGCGTTAGTCCACCCGTATCATAGTTCTTAATACTTTCCAGCGCCTCTTTCACCGTTCGACCGGTCAAATTTTCATATCCTACATCCTTACATGCCTTCTCAGCCGCAGCGATTGTGACATCGCTTATTAGCCAACCAAATACATATGACATTTCATCTTCAATATTATAATCGCCGTGATATTTTTTGTGCGCTTCTCTTAAGTTTTTCACTCCAGGCAGGTTGGTTTCTTCTGCTGAGGCGAAAATTGAGATCCCAAGCGTGCCCTTCGCAAGATCACCGGGTAACTTCATATAGTCCCTTCCAAGATCATACACTCCCACTAGTACCTTGCAGTTTTTTAGCAGTCCTACTCTTTCCGCCTCCTCCATCACCGTTCCAAAAGTAGGCTGCGCCTGCAGAGATATTAGAAAGTCGGGATTGCTAGATGCTATTCTCTTTATTTCTGCCCGTACATCTGTAACTCCAAACGGATAAACTTCGAAGGCAACCCTTTTCAGCCAACCCTTGTCTTCGCAGAATTTATATCCGTAATCCCAGACCGAGTATGTTCTGGGATGCTCCCTCCCTATGCAGGCAACCCTAGGCAGTCCATCTTTTGAATAATTCCAATTTTCTTCTAGCCACTTTCCGAAAGCGACATGGCAGTCGGCATATCCCGGCATGACCCAGTATATGTAGCCTGGTGGGACGATCTGAGGGACATTTGCATTCCATGCAACTTCCAAAATTTCATCCTCTATTCTCGTTTTCTTGACGGCCTCAACAACTGAACTATGCCCAACACTTATCTCTATTGGTTTCGGCTTCGCACCTGCAAACCTCCGATAACAAGCAATACCAGTTTTAACATCTGCCTTCATATCGGCCCAAAGATGTTCAATGCGATGGCCACAAATTCCATTACCTTCATCGTTCTCGTATTTAATCCTGTCGTCCGCCCCCCGCATTTGCCAAGTTCCTATTGACGCCCACGGCCCAGTCATAGCTGTTGCGGTTCCAATATGAACAACACCTTTTTCAAAACCGAATGCATTACCAGTTACCAGAAAAACAGCACAGGTAAAAAGTGCTACTGCCATATTCTTGCTCATTGCTTTTCTCCTTTCCATTTCACAATTTGTTTAAGCCGCTGTTACGAGTAGTTACCTTTTTTGTCTTCTTTTCCTAGTTCATTACCCCAGCCCCCCGTAGCTCCTTCATCTCCCCATATCTAGCACACGGCAATCACCTCCCCTCTTTCTAGGACTGATAGCCCTCGAGCTTTTGGCTAATAAAAGTCACAGCGTGGGTTATTCCCCTTGGCTCGAAGATTAAAAACAGCATTATTATCACGGAGAACATCAGGCTCCCTAGGGACACTCCAGATGCGGCACTGAACTCAAAAGGTAATAAATTCGTAAAAACCGGTGCGTAAATGACTGTAAGCTCTGAAAGAACTAAAAGAAATGCGGTTCCCAGTATCGCTCCCGAAATTGTGCCCATTCCTCCCACAATCAGCATTGCTATGTACCACACTGAATCCATTAAGTAGAAATGGTCTGGAAACAAGTGCTCTGTATAAATTGCCCACAAAAAACCAGCAACTCCAGCAAATAATGCACAAAGGAAAAAAGCGATAAGTTTGTATTTAAATACATTTATCCCCATAGCTTCAGCCGCTAAATCATTATCCCGAATTGCAGTCAACGCTCGACCCACTCTAGATCTTTTTATGTTCCATACGATAACCGTCATTATTGAGCATACTACTAGTGCAACATAATACTTTTCTAGATCACTATTAATCGTTTGCCCAAGAATTGTTATCTCAGGTACAGGCTGCCCCCAGACTAACCCTCCCGTTACGCTTTTCCAATGGGAAAAAACCCATGGAAGTATGAATTGCGCGCCCAACGTAACCATCAAAAGATAAAACCCTTTAACTCTTAGTGCGGGTAATCCGAACAAAAGTCCGATTGAGCACGTTACGGCTACTCCAACTATCATTGAGACAATCCACGGGCATCCAGCCTCTGAAAGTATAGCAAAACAATACGCTGACACGCCTACAAAAGCGGCCTGAGCCACTGTTATTTCCCCACAAAAGCCCAAAACAATATTAACCCCATGAACTGCAACGATCGTTATTAGGATAAGGATTAGCAAATTCATTATATGGCCGCTTGCTATGGCAGGCATCAAAAGCAAAGCCACCAGTAAACCGACAATTAATGAGACTTTGATATTGCGCATATAATTGGTCATATTGTTTTAGAATTACTTTCCTTCTTCAGTTATTAATATATATCGGCGTCCCCCATCATACCCTTTCTATTGCCTTAGATCCGAAAAGTCCCGAAGGCTTAATCATTAGTACAATAATCATTATGATATATGGTGCTATTTCTTTCATTCCGCCACCAACCATGGGATCGATGTACCATGCTGACATGTTCTCTAAAACCCCCACTACAATACCCGCCACGGCAGCACCGATCAGTGAGTCGAGTCCTCCAAGTAAAACGACTGCAAATACCTTAAGCCCCAGATTGTTAATTGTGTAACTTACGCTTTGCATGCTCGCAAATAGTATCCCAGCAACGGTAGCAACAATAAATGAAATTACCCAAGCGACCATATATACCGTGGTGGGCCTTATTCCCAACGCTTGACTTGCTTGTTCATCCTCGGCTACACATCTCATTGATAACCCTAGCTTGGTACGCAAAAAAAAGATCGAAAATGCGAACGCCAAAATTACTACGATTATGAATGAAGCAACATACTCCTGTAAAATGCTTAGCTTTCCAATTCTAATAATGTCCCCGGGCAAAAAATTGGGAGCACTATAGGTCTGCGTTTGCCAAAACAAACAAACGGCCCCGTCGAAAAATATGGATAATGAGATTGTCATCATTATTACAGCAAGCAGCGGTTGGCCAACCATGGGCCTTAAAAGCAGTTTCTCAACCAACATGCCTAATGCTATTGCTATACAAAACGTTCCCGCAAAAGCGAGCCAAATTGGCAATCCAACCTGAACACATAGGCTCCAGAAAACGTATGCCATAAGCATCATCATCGCGCCCTGGCTGAAATTCAGTATTTTACTGGCTTTTATAATCAGAACGAATCCCATTCCCACAAGCCCGTATATTGCCCCTATGGCAATTCCGCCAGTCAACATGTCGATGAAATCAACCATATCTTGCTTCTACCCTCGGTGTGCCATTTGAATAAAGCGAAAACAAAAATGCCTTGTCAATTCCTAAAATGATATGGAGCTTTCCTGTGGCCAACTACACTTATCTTTCCTCGTCTTTTAGCTGTCTATGACTAAGCCTGGTACTTTCATCTTTTTCGTTTTTCTTTTCCACAGTTTTAGTCCGTTCGGGAAACTTTTACGGTTTCGTTGGCCTTAAGAAGCGCGGCTTTTCAGGTCCTCACTATCTTCTGATTCATTTTCCAGCGTTTCTCCTAGGTAAGCACGAATCACCTCTTCGTCTTTTGTTATTTCCTCCGGGTTTCCTTCCGCGATTTTGACTCCAAAGTTTAGCACAGCAATGCGGTTTGCAATTTTCATTACTACGTTCATATCGTGTTCAATTAGGATTATGGGTAATTTTTCTCTATCGGCAATGCCGACGATGTACGTACACATTTTATCTTTTTCTTCTCTGCTCATCCCTGCCATAGGCTCGTCAAGCATCAGAAGCCTTGGTTTCATAGAGAGCGCCCGTCCCAATTCCACCCTTTTTCGAACTCCGTATGGTAGTTTTCCGACAACGCTTTCCCTGTATTTCTCCAGATCCAGAAATCGCAATATTTCGTCCATTCTCGGAATTTGCTCATGGTCTTGCTTGCGAGAACGGCCAAAGTATATGCAGTCCTCAAGAAATGAGGAATTGAGGTGCATGTGTGCCCCTGTCATTAAGTTGGTGAGAACTGTTGATTCCGTAAACAGCCTTAAATTCTGAAATGTCCTTGCTAATCCCAGTTTAGCTATCTTCCTAGGTTGAAGTTTAGTTATTTCCTTTTGCATAAAATATATGTTCCCTTTTTGGGGTTTGTAAAAGCCAGTTATGCAATTCATCAGCGATGTTTTTCCCGCTCCGTTCGGCCCAATAATTGCCAATATTTCATTATTTCTTAGACTCATACTTACATCGATAAGGGCCCTCGTTCCTCCGAAATTCAAGGAGATATTGCTTACATCAAGAAATGCTTCATTGATGGATTGCTCTTTAGATCTAGAATTCATTCTCAACTAATTCCTTCAGTTTAAATCTTTGTATCTTTCCAGTCGGCGTAGTAGGCCAGTCAGAGATAAATCTAACGTACTTCGGTATCTTGTACGAAGCGATTTTCCCTTTGCAGTAATCCGCGATTTCGTCTCCCTTAAGATCCGCCCCTTCCACCGGCTCGATAAATGCCAGCGGAACTTCTTGCTTGGCCCGATCTGGAACACCGATCGAGCAGGCCATTTTTACCTTTTCGTGGCCCCTTAAGAAGTCGTCGATCTCGTTCAAGGAGACATTTTCCCCGCCTACTTTGATCATGTCCTTTATTCTGCCTACAAAGGAGAAATAGCCGTTTTCATGTCGAATAACGATGTCCTGCGTATGGTACCAGCCCTCTCTATCAAAGTAGATGGCCTGATCTTTCTCCGGCATGCCCAAGTATCCTTTAATAACATAGGGACCCTTTACACAGAGCTCCCCCGCCTGTCCTGGGGGAAGCTCTTCACCCGTGGTGGGATCTCGGACCATCAACTCAAAGTTCGGTAGAGGTGTGCCTATTGTAGTCGAAAGCACCTCCAGAGGATCCCCCATCTTCGTCATCGTCGTAATACCGCCCGTCTCCGTCATTCCATACAAACCTATGAAATTTCCGACTATGGTTCCAGTAATCGCCTTCAACTCTTCTATGGTAATTGGTCCTCCTCCTGTCCATCCGATGCGAAGAGAACTTGTATCACAGGGATGATTCTGGAGATAATTCACCATATCGACCCACATCTTTACCATCCCGACAGTAAAGGTGATGTTTTCCTCACTTATTTGCTCTAATTTCTCTTCTAATGTAAAATAGGTGGCCAAGACCATTTTGGCGCCAGCCATTATGGGACAGAGCATGCACCAGTAATTGGCAGTAGTATAGAAAAGAGGAGAGGGAACCTGGAAAACGTCGTCTCCGGTCACATCCGTCCATTTGATATAGTTCTCGATGTTCATCAGAATGTTATGGTCCGCCATGGCTCCCTTAGGGTGGCCCGTTGTCCCTGATGTGTAGAATATATTGACAACATCTTCTGCCTGGACTGCTTTTTGTCTTTTTTTCAGCTCTCGGTCCACTACCGGCCCGTAACCCTTGCCTATGAGATTGTCAAGCGCGAGCATACCAGGCATTTCCTTGAGACATATGACGTTCTTCAAATGAGGAAATTTCTCCGAATGGAGGTTTCTCGGCCTTGCTCCTTCCAACTCAGGACAAATTTCGTATAGAATCTCACTGAAATGATTAGTAAGGAATCGATCGGCCATTACGAGGGTCGTTATCTCGGAATTCCTCAAAATATATTCGACTTCACGAGACTTGAACCTAATGTTGATAGGAACCGTGACGAGGCCGCTCTTTGCATTGGCCAGATTTGTGTATATCCACTCCGGGTAGTTCGGCATCCAGATCCCCACTCTCTGCCCCTGTTCAACACCCAATTCAATGAGACCTTTAGCTAGGCTTTCGACCTTATAAGCAAGCTCTCCATATGTAAAACCCTGTCCTTGATATCTCAGCGCCTCCTTCTCGGAGTATTTTTCCACTGCCTCGTCAAACACATCCCCTATAGTTTTTCCAATGACGTTTGGCATCTTTGCTCTCTTTATTCAGCTTTAAGTGCGAAATTGGACTGATTGTCGGACTTCTTAGGAATCGGAAAAAAACAGGAGTAAAGTAAGTATTGAGACTGCGGCCTTTTCTGTTGTTACTAATAATACCCGCCTTTGCTTCTGTATCGCTCCGCCTTAACTATCCCGCCATTCAATTCCAATACTTGACCTGTCATATATTTCGACGCATCAGAAACCAAGAAAAAGGCGGCTTCAACGACATCCTGGATCTCCCCCAAGTTTCCCTGAGGAATGCGGTCCAATAATTCCCTAATCTCTTCCCCTTGTATCTCTAAATCTTTGACGCCATCAATATATCCCGGAATGATACAATTGACTCGTCCTCTTGATTCAGCCAGCTTTTTTGCTAGCGTTCGAGTCAGAGCAATCGTTTCAGCCTTTACCATCTCGTAGCGAAGTGAATCTAGGTGTCTATCCCAAGCCCATGGTGAAAGATATAGAACGATTCCCGATCCCCTTTTGTTCATCTCTTCTTGAATGGGGTTGAAAAGGTTTCGAGCTAAATTCATGTTTGTATCCAGTCTCAGACTACTGAGATCCGTCTTTCCTTCCAAGCTCTGCACTTCTATGTCGCTTATGCCCAGGTCCTGGATAATCATATCAAGCTGGCCCAAATCCGTTATAATCTTCCTGAATAGTTCTAACGTCATTGGCCCATACCCTTTTTCGGTATAGAGCCTTGCTGTTTCCGGTAAGCTTTCCCTCAGGTGATCCGGTTGAATTGCGTCAATAAAATTATTGCTATAGGCGTATATGCTCAGGATTGCTCCCTTGGATAGAAGAAATGAGGAAATCGCTTTTCCAAAAATTGTTCCACCATTCAGAAAGAGGATTCGCTTTCCGTCAATACCCTCCGTTCCTCCCACTCTTTCCGAAGTAACGCCCTCTACGTTTCGCAGACCATTAAATACCAAGTTATAAATGGAATTCTCCATTTCTGATTCGCCAATGCCTCTAAGGTCCCACCTTTTAATCACCCAACAATCGATCATGATTTTGATCAGGTTTGCTACAAGCCGAGTGTTGCAGTCTCGCAGCTGACCCTTATTAACACATTCTTGGAGCACGGATTTAAATCTGCCGACATGGTCGGATTCTTTTCTGAGTAGTTTCTTCAGTAGAGGGCGACTCAGAACGTGGATGTCTTGATAGACAAACAAAATGGAATTTGACCATGTGCGCGAAAGCTCTAACTCACTGCGGATCATTCTTTTCAATTTTTCTACCGGGTCTTGGATGTTTTGCGTGCTTTTGATAAGAGCCTCATCAGCAAGCCCAGTTAAAGTGTCGTGCACCAGAAGAAAAATGTCCTCCTTATTACCCACATAATCATAGATGTTGCCGTGGCTTATTCCTGCCTCATCAGCCAATTCCCTTAAGGTGGTCCTGTGATAGCCTTTTTTTGGGAACAGCTTTATAGCGGCCTGAATAATTTGTTCACGTTTTTTTTCAACTAATTGCTTGCTTTTTATGGTGGTAGGTATTTTTTCGGGGCTTGACGTCAATTTGCTTACCATATGGTCATATTTATTTCAGTCGAGAAAGTAACACATTTTCAGAAGGTTATATGCCAAATATGAACGAATGGTCAACATTCGACCATATGGTTTTACTATTCATGAAATGCTTTGTCAAGAAAAAACTCAGCATGCCTCGGCTGCACACAGCTACTACCGAGTCGAGAGTCTTCTTTCCTCAAAATCTGCAAAAGAAAACCTCTCAGCTCTCACTATCGACTGGTCGCTTTCCCGCAGAAACAGCGGCCGACTTCGGCTGGAATACCAAATCTCAGGGGACTGTGGTTATGATAGGATATGGCGATGTACGCGCGAAGAGTTGTAGATTTTGCTACCCATATCACTCTTATACACCCGCGAGCTTTCAATATCTGCCTCTTCGTAAGCCTGTCCAGATATTTACTGTACTCGATGTCTTTCATATATGTGTTTTGACACATTCTCCCTGGTGGGCCTGGGGTCGGGCAAAACAATTTTTTGACTATTCATTTTTTATGTCCCATGAATGGGTGTTTTCAGTGCCTATATCGTCTTTTTCACCCCCGAAAAGAGCCTCATAGGGAG
>SMTZ1_10014219_pt1 | contig 10928 bp, 10 predicted proteins | sample DeeMarSWOR136_30_FD_25667 | JGI IMG/M metagenome (IMG submission 25667)
GTCTCTACCTATTTTGATCCGTGTGCTTGGACTGAAGTGGAACTCTCCTCAGAAAGCCTAATTTACGAAAATCTCGATACAGACCGTCTAATTATTGATGATCTTTCCACATCAATAGTCAGTCCAGGTTCCCAATCCCTTAGTCAAGGTTTGGAACTTGATTTCTTCCTCCCTTTCTTTCTTTTCCAGAAACCACCATACAAGAAGGCATTTGCTCTACGCTGTTAGGAAGTTTAACCGTTAGGCCTTCCATTCTTCCTCGACTAACAACAGAACATATCTAATTAACTAAGAGAATTACTATGTACAATTGGAAATTAATTTATCCAATTTTAAGAGCCGTTTATTGGATCAACATTCTAGTTCTGCTTTTGATTTCTCTTCTGATTAAGGTTGCCAATTTTACGCTCAAGACAACCAATAACCATATAAAGGAGTTTTCTTATGTTTGGGCTATATTTGAATCCATCTGACATCGTAGCAAGGTTAGATTCCCTGAGGACATTGGCTCGTTCCTATGTTTCCCGGATCAAGGCCTCGGAGTATGCCCTCATGATCATCCTGGCAGCATTGATCGGCCTCGGAGGAGGTTTCGGAGCTGTTGGTTTCCGATATCTGATTCGCTCGGTGCAATGGGCCACCTTCGGCTCTTTTGACTATACCCTGGAAGTGGTCCGAGCAGTTCCCTGGTATTTCTTAATCTTTATTCCGGCTATCGGCGGGGTACTTATCTACCCCTTGGTGAGCCGCCTGGCTAAGGAGGCCAAGGGGCACGGGGTGCCTGAAGTGATGGAAGCTGTGGCCCTGCGGGGCGGTGTGATCCGCCCGCGCATTGTGCTGGTGAAAGCCGTAGCCTCGGCCGTCTGCATTGGGACAGGTGGTTCCGTCGGTCGTGAGGGGCCCATTGTCCAAATCGGCTCGGCATTCGGCTCGACAATTGGCCAGCTCCTACGTTTATCGGCTGCCCGTGTGCGAACCTTAGTTGGATGTGGGGCGGCAGCTGGGATCGCTGGTACTTTCAATGCCCCCATCGCTGGAGCCCTGTTCGCTGTGGAAGTCATTCTGGGGGACTTCGGAGTGCCCCAGTTCACTCCTATCGTCATCTCTTCGGTAGTCTCAACTGCTGTCTCCTGGCACTTTCTGGGTAAGAACCCCGCTTTCATCGTTACCAGTTATGAATTGGTAAGTGCTTACGAGCTACTCCCCTATGCTCTTCTGGGTCTGATGGCCGGAGGGGTTGGCGTTATTTTCAGCACTGTCTTGTACAAGGCCGAAGACCTGTTCGATAGCTTGAGGATCCCAGGCTTCAGCAAGCCGCTGATTGGGGGAGCGATGATCGGTACCCTCGCCGTAGGGTTCCCACATATCTTGGGGGTTGGGTACGAGACGATCGACATGGCTTTGGCTAACAAAATGACCTGGTACCTGCTGTTGAGCTTGGTATTCTTAAAGCTGGCGGCGACTTCCCTCACCCTGGGTTCGGGGGGCTCCGGAGGCATTTTTGCTCCTTCGCTCTTTCTCGGGGCCATGGGCATTTTTGCTCCTTCGCTCTTTCTCGGGGCCATGACCGGAGGTTTTTGGGGAACGATTGTGCACCATTTTCTGCCTTCGATAACGGCGGGGGCAGGCGCCTATGCCATGGTAGGGATGGGAGCTGTGGTGGCTGCTACTACCCATGCGCCCTTGACGGCAATGATCATTATCTTTGAGATGACCCGCGACTACAAAATCATCCTGCCTTTGATGGCGGCATGCGTGATCGCAACCTTTCTGGCTACGCGCCTGAAGACGACGTCTATTTACACAGAGAAGTTAATTCGGAGGGGCGTTGAAGCGTTTGAGCCTCTGGAGATCAACGTCCTGAAAAAAATTCTCGTATCCCATGTCATCGATAGGAAGCCTGTGGTGATTCCAGAAGAAACAAGCTTTGAAAAACTTTTGGATCTGGTGGTTCACAGCTCCCGGTCTGAGTTCTTCGTCGTCCACGATGGCCGCCGCTATGTAGGAACCATCTCTGTGCACCAAATGAGAAAGGTGCTGCAGGAGAGCGATTCAGTGAATGCGCTGATCATCGCACGGGATATGGCCGATTCTACCTACCCCGTTTTAACACCGGAGGATAAGCTGGACGTGGTCATGAAGCTCTTCACGCAGGTGCATGTAGACGAGCTCCCGGTGATCTCAGACCACAAACTGGTGGGGTCTGTGCGTAAAACTGATGTGCTTGAAGCATACCACCAGGAGCTGGTGCGCCACGATCTATCTGGTATCTTTCTTGGCGCCCTGACTTGTGTGCCCCGGACGAAATTCGTGGATCTGGGGGAGAGCTATATCATGGCAGAGACGGAAATCCCACCCTTTTTTGAAGGGAAAACCCTGAGAGATTTAAATGTCCGATCCAAATACGGCGTGGAAATTATCTTGATTCGGCAGGCAAAGAAATCAAGGAGCAAAACCACGATTGTCCCTTCACCCGATTACTGTTTCGCTCATGGGGACATGCTTCTTATTGCCGGTAGGAAGGAAGAAGTCCGGCGATTGGCGGAATGATTTGGTTGCCTGACGTATTTGTTAAAAAATAAATTACCCAAGGCCCAAGTCCAGCCAAAGGCGGGATCAGAACAATCAAAGGTTTCTAGGGCACAAAGGACCAAGACTAAACCTAAAACAATCTAAGATCATCCCACTTGCATCCTTGAACCCTATAAGGGTCCCTTCTCTTTTCACCAGCCCTCAGTCTTGTACCCGCTCGGACTATGGTCGGTTTCATCTCCTAATCCTGAATTATGTTTTAAGCCTTGCGAATAAATCAGACTCTTTAAGAGAGATGTCAAACTTATCCTCATTGATCTGCTTCAGGTTATCCTTTGATTCCATTCGAAACTCTGCTATACTTAACTTCAGGCCATTTCCTACCCTGATGGAGGAAAATCTTCTTCTCATTATAGAATTAACAGGGAGGTGATATTGTGAAAGTTCGTGGATGGATTTTATCGTTTTTTCTCTTCTTATGTTTGGGAGGCATTTTACCAGTCCTTGGATATGCGGCCGATCAAGACCGGCAGGCCTTTGAGAGTCTGCTTTCGGATCTGGAACAGAAGATTAAGGAAGCAGATAAGAGAATGATTGCTCATCCAACGTTCCTTGAGGAGCTTAAAGCTTTGGTTAAGCAGTATCGTTCCAGACTCCGTGTGGTCTACCTTAGCGAAGATTTCTCTGATGGAGACTACCAACGCAATCCCGCATGGATTGTGGATTCGGGGAAGTTTCAGGTGACCGGATCTCGTAGGCTGCTGAGCGAGGTCCCTGTGGAGAAACCCATTTCGACGCCTCCTTCGTCAGAGAAATCGAGTCCTCTGGGTATTATTATGAAAGAAATCCTTGGACCGAAGGAGGAGGGAAAGCCTGAAGGCAGCCCGTCAGAACCTCAAGAGGCCCGTATTCACACGCTCGCCCAAATTGGACCTCAGTTCGAAATCGATCTTACCCTGGTATCGCGATCCTCCTGGGGGTCGACGGAAGTGGTTCTGTTGGGCGGCAGTCCGGCCATTCCTCTGTATCGAATGGTTTATCGGCCATCCGCTTCGGCCGAACGTCCCATTGAGATATTCAGGGAGAGAGGTGGCAGGAGTTATCTCATTGAAACGGCAAACCTGTACTCTTCCCTCGACGATGGCGCTCTTCATCGGCTTCAATGGATGCGTGATTCTCAAGGCCGGATGCGAGTGATGGTGGATGGGAAAGAAGTCCTCACTACTTATGAAATCTATTATCGGGATAACTTTGCTGGCTTAGCCCTGGTGAACAAGGGTGGTACATACGAATGGGGACCGATTCTGGTCCTTAAGGCCCAAGAGGCAAAGACCCAAAAAACTAACTGAAAGCGTGTGCCTCAGGTCAGGCCTGCCCGACGTAGGCCTGACCTTTTTTATTTTCTTATAAACCAGAATTTCTGAATCTAGAGAAGTTAGAAACGATTCCGAGAATGGAAAAAGGTAAAGCGGAGAAACCGATAGCACGAAAAATGCTATTCCGGCCATCATGTTGATCATTTTTTGGATCCTTGCCATCGTCCTCTGGCAAAGCATCCAACATATCTTTTCCCTCTTCAATTTCGAATATATCGGTACTTCCCTGGGGTTCGCTATCGGCTAATATGCCCTGCTCTCTAGGAAAAGGAGCCTCTTGGACGGAAGGTTGTACAGTTTTTGGTGGGCGGCTATATGCTAGGATTTTTGGAGTCTACTTGCTTTTGAAAACATGTAGCTCGAAGGCTTCCTAGATTAACCTTAGAATTGACATTCAACCATGTTTCTCTTAATATTAAACTCGCCTAAAAGCGAGTCCCTGTCATATGGGTTTCTTGGATTAAGAGCAACGCTTTGCCCAAAAAGACATTGTAACAGCACCAGGTAAAAATTTGATAAGCAATGCTTACTTGTCAGGACTGGACAAGAACTTCTATCTAATGGGGCTGTATTTCCATGTGCTTATTTTCTAAGATGATGATTAGGTGTCGTTATGACTGAAAAGATCCTATTGAAAGAAGATCAGGATCAAATCGAAATACTTACTCTAAATCGCCCTGAAGTATTGAACGCTTTTAACATGGCTTTGCTCCATGCCCTCAAGGAACAGATCAATGTCCTTCAGGCAAAAAATGACATCAGAGTGGTCATCATTACAGGTGCTGGTGGGAAGGCATTCTGTGCAGGCGCCGACTTGGATGAACGTGCGGCATTTGATGAGAGTAGAGTGAAAGATTACATTTCCACTATAAGGGAACTTTTTCAGTCAATCGAATCGCTGAATAAGCCAGTGATTGCGGCAATCAATGGCATTGCCTTCGGTGGAGGAACTGAACTTGCCCTGGCATGCGATATCCGCATTGCCTCCGTCAATGCTACCATGGGCCTCACAGAAACGCGGCTTGGGATCATTCCTGGAGCTGGAGGCACTCAGAGACTGCCAAGGCTGATCGGGCCCGGGAAAGCCAAAGAGTTAATCTATACGGGTCGAAAGATAGGGGCAAAAGAAGCGTTAAAAATTGGGCTTGTAAATCAGATTTTTAGCAAGACTTCTTTACTTAAAGAATGTAAGAAAATGGCAGCTATGATATGTGAATCTGCTCCCATAGCCATAGAACAAGCCAAGTATGCAATAAATGCCGGACTGAATACAAATCTCAGGGAAGGGCTTGAAATCGAATCAAAGGCATATTGGGTAACCATTCCAACCACTGACCGTTTGGAAGGACTTGCGGCTTTTCACGAAAAGAGAAAGCCCGTATTTAGGGGACAATAGGGGAATCAATCAATAAAATCCAGTTTAGCACAGAGTCAAGATATCGTCGTCTGTGAATGAATATCAAAGCAACGATTGCTGCAAATAGCCCAAGATAAGAGTCCATATTAGCAGGAAAGGGATAGATCATGGTTGAAGTTGGTGTATCAGATATTGCCATATACGTTCCTCCTTTTTATCTTTCCCACGAGGAACTAGCAAAAGCACGTGGAGTGCCAAAAGAAAAATACATCATAGGATTGGGCAATCAAAAAATGGCCGTCATTCCAAATTGGGAGGATGCCGTCACGATGGCAGCGAACGCCGCCATGCAAGTCTTGGAAAAGACTGGAACTGATCCTGAGGAGATCCAACAACTTGTTGTCAGTACAGAAAGCGGTGTGGATCACTCAAAGGCAGTAGCGAGCTTTGTTCAGGGGCTATTAAAGATCGGAACCCGTTGTAGGGTGTATGAAGTCAAGCATGCCTGTTATGGTGGAACGGCGGGCTTAGTCGACTCTATAGACCGGATATCACGAAACGGAAAAACCACACGGAAGGGATTGGTCATCATGACGGATATTGCCAAATATGGTTTTGGCAATGCCGGAGAATCAACCCAAGGAGCTGGAGCGGTGGCCTTGCTTGTGGAAAAAAACCCCCGTCTTTGTTCCGTTGACACTTCCCTTAATGGGGTTTTCTCTAAAGATGTATTCGATTTCTGGCGGCCGACAGGCCATCGCGTCCCTATCGTGGATGGGAAGTTTTCCATAGAATGCTATCTTATGGCGTTGGAAGGTGCTGTTTCGGAATTCCGTTCCAATTTAGGGCTTGAGCAAGGGGAACTTTTGGATTATCTGGATTATATTATATATCATATGCCATTCACAAATATGGCCAGGAAGGCACACCGTCGCTTGATAGAGATTGAGCGGGAAGGTAAAGATTTGGAAACACAGGAGGAAATCTACAATCAAACCTTTTCAGACAAAGTTGCTCCCGGGCTTATGGGAGTTAGAGAGGTTGGAAATATCTATACGGGATCTGTTTATATGGGGCTTATTAGTCTCCTGGAAAATGAGAGGGAAAAGACCGAAGGTAAGAGGATCGGGATTTTCAGCTATGGTAGTGGGTGTGGAGCGGAATTTCTGCTTTACAATATGCAGACGAAAATTAGTGATATTATCGATTCATTGCATTTTAAGGAGCAGTTGGATAAAAGAAAGGAAATCACATTCGAGCAATACACGCAGTTTTATTCAAAAAGCTCCGAGGAAGTTTTTTATTATCCTGATGAGGCCAGTTCTTTTAAAAACAGATATACTAAATTTGTGTTCACTGGCTTCAAGGATCATAAACGACAATATATTTAGTGGAGGGGAATGATTGATGTAAAAGACGAAAACTTCTCGGATAATCAGTACCTGCCCGATGATGACGTGTTCTTAAGCAGAAATCTCGGGACACTTTCGTAGAATTTGAGCTAATCATTGGATTAATTAACCATTCCCTCCTGAGTTAAAAGTTTTTCCCATCTCAATGATCACTCTAAAGTATTTTCCCCATAAATCCCCAAAAAATGTCTTCAAACTTATTTTAGCACTTTTTGTGATTTTGTAAGTAGATTTCAAGACTTATATGTGCCCAATCATCCAGCAAAATGGCAGAGAAAGCATCTGTCAAGGGCTGCAGATACAAATTCAACAACTTTTCAACAAATCATTGTGGATTAGAAACATTTTCCCAAAGAGACGCTTTCTTCTGAGAATTCTCAATGCCCGGTCATCATAGTTAAAACAAAAAGCTTGAAGGCGGTTCTATCCTTTTTAAATCTCATTTCGGTCAATTCTTAACCATGTTTATTTTATATTCTAAGAAAATCCAAAAAATAAAGGATTCTGAATTCAAAATCTGGCACAAGAAATGCTTATCAGACGATCATGTCGTTTTTCTGGTATATTAACTTAACTCTCGAATTCGTTCTTGCGATCCACACCATAAAAAACCGGTTTCGCTGCCATAAAAATAATCAGCATTTCAGATAAACTCTGTATGCCTCCAAGCTGAAATTTGCAACCAACATAACCTTTCTCCAACCTTAAGGGCCGTAGGACCAGTCCTGAAACAGAACACGGGCTGTGCAGTTCCCTCGCGCCTCGCGTCTTGCAACCTTCAGTTTTCAATGCCCCTTATCCCTTGTGCTTTTCAGATACTTTTTAGGATTTGGTTAAAGCTTGTGTTAAAAAGAAATAGACTTTTTATTTTCAGTGTAGTAAAAGGGTTCAGCATGGGTTCTCTACGTTGAAATCACAAACTGTGATTTCGAAAGAGCTTATTCTCATGCCTAAGGTCACAGATTGTGACCTTATCGCGTAAGCAGAAAGGAGTTTAAAAGAGTGACAGGTGAGAAAGCCATCATCTCAATTGGGCAGATTAAGCAGCGGATCCTCTTGATCCGTGGGCAGCGAGTCATGTTGGACGCTGACCTTGCGATGCCTTATCGTGTGCCAACCCGTGCCGATAACTGAGCGGTGAGGCGAAATTTAAAGCGTTTCCCGCAAGACTTTATGTTTGAACTTACCCAACCTGAGAAGAATGAGGTGAGCACAATTTGTGATCACCTCAAAAACCTCTCCGGGAATAGGAGGGACGGAATAGAGAGGCGTTCCGGAAATTATGAATTGCTGTTTATCAAGAGATGAAAGGCTTGGGGTTGCCCCTAAAAAAATTGGTCCTCTTCAATTCGGATTTCGCCTGCCTGCCGGTAGGCAAGAGATGCCTAATAAGGTGTTAACACTTTTTTGGGGAGTGCGATGGAATCAAATAGAACAATTCGTATTTTTGATGGAGCCACTGCGATTGTCACCGGTGCAGCGTCAGGAATTGGTCGAGCCCTTGCCGAAGAATTAGCAAAGCGTGGATGCGAAGTAGTCTTAGCAGATCTTCAGATCGAATTAGCAGAAGAAATCGCTTCAGAAATCAACAATTCGGGTAGCAAAGCAAAGGCGGTCAAAGTAGATGTAACCGATTATCCTGCGATGGAACAGCTCATCCAAGAAACCGTTAGGCGTACGGGTCGGTTAGACTATATCTTCAACAATGCGGGTATTGTCATTGGTGGCTATGTCAACCAGTACGGTATCGAAGATTGGAATCGAGTTGTCGATGTCAATCTCCTGGGCGTGATCAATGGAATCCAAGCAGCTTACAAAATTATGGTACAGCAGGGATTCGGACATATTGTTAATACTGCATCTATGGCTGGACTGATGCCTGGTCCAGGAAATGTCCCCTATACCACGACCAAGCATGCGGTCGTGGGCCTTTCAAGATCACTACGGGCCGAAGCCTCACAACTGGGGGTCCGGGTGAGTGTCTTATGCCCTGGCGTTGTTCGTACGCCTATCTTAGATGGAGGAGGGAAATATGGCAAGATGCTTATAGACATTCCTCCTGAGCAAGTACGTGAACTGTGGGAAAAGCTCAGGCCCATGTTCCCAAATCTATTTGCAAAAAAGGTGTTAAGATTGGTTGCAAGAAATAAAGCGATCATTATCGTGCCGTCATGGTGGAAGCTGTACTGGTGGGTTAACCGATTATCTCCTTCACTAGGAATATTCCTTTCTCAAAAACAGTTTCAAAGAGTACAAAAGAAGCTTGGCATCGAAATAGAAAGGGTATGAGTCGGTGTCATCCATAAAGAGTTGTCCCTGCCTTAAAGCAAAGCACATAGGGCAGAGGGTATAGTGTAAAGAGTATTACCCACGACACATAGCGCAAAGCGCATAGTGCAAAGAATAATAGATCCCTTTTCTACTTTTCAAAGGCACGTTTTATTGATCAACTGAAAGGCAGCTTGCTCTAATCGCTCCTGAAAAGTCTTTACTTCAAGTTTCATAATGGACCGGGCCAATAAAGAGAGCCCTTTCCGTTCTGCGTCTGAAAGCCACCCATAGACTTCATCCCATTGATCCTTGAACCTCTGGGCTCCTTCGAGTCCAGCCGAAATCATGGCCTCTATAGGGAGAAGCGTCCAGGCCATGGAATTCCTGTATCCTTTCCCAAATCTGGTGCTCCTCTTCGGTATCAGAAAGGAGGTAATCAAGAAGGGCCAATTGGCTGGAACCCAATCCATTCTTGGCAAGCCAGAGTGTGACATCTTGATCTTTGATGGCCACTGAGAGGAGGTAGACACATTGTTGGAGAAGAGGGAGATCCAGGCCACAGAAACGTCCGGCCTCCTGAAGTCTATTTGAGAAGCGGAAGGTGTAGAACTCTGGAGCACCATGATGAAGTGCATGTCCGGTCTCATGGTGTATTACACCCTGGACGATTGTCTCATCGATTCCCGTCAATCTTTCTTGACAAATATGGATCCTTGGATAACCCCTCCATGCATCATGTGTGGCCAAAAAATCTGTTTCTTCTCCTGTGACAACACCGAGTTCTTTTTTTTCTCTCTGATAGAAGTCGTGATATTTCTCCGTCGTTTTCCAGATCAATACGGACAGATAGGGAGGAGAAGAAGGTACTTCCTCTATTTCCAGAACCTTGTTCACCCACGCTCTAACCTGGATCAAGAAGCTCTCGTCTACCTCCTCTTGAGCTACCATTTGAATCTGCGTGCCCATTCGACAACTCATCTCCTTTTATCCGGGATATGGGGACCGATATGACCAAAGGGGGTCTGACAAAGAACGGTGGAAAGGCCAGTTCCCCGAAGGAGATGGTACACCTCTTCCATCTCCTGGTAGGAAGGTCTTTGAATTATCCTACCTTCTATAAGACCTCTTCTAAATTCAGGCCGATAATCGAGGACACAAACCTGAAGATTTGGGTCGATATCTGAAATCTCCTTTCCGATCCGCTCCACCTCCTCCATCGAAATGAGGTCACGGTTATAAGGAATACCAACGCCAAGAAAGAGTCGATCCTTATAATTTTGAGAGATATAACGAACAGCTTCCCACGAGGTTCTGAGATAAAGAGAGGCCTTTTCTTGATCATCAATACCTGTAATACGACAATAGGTTTCAACATCGATGGCTTTGAGATCGATTCCTACATCCGTCATCCCTGCCTGAAAGAGTTCATCAACGTATTCATGTGTAAGAAGTGTAGCATTGGTATCCACATGAAGCCTCGCCTCTTTGTCAGGATTTAGTTTTCTTAGGATGTTCAGGAATTGGATGAGCCATGGGCGATTGAGTGTCGATTCCCCTCCAGAGATCGCCATTCTATCAACTTCTTCCCTCTTCCTCGCCCTGGTAAGAGAGATGGCTGCTTCTTCAGGAGTGAGGTAATCCCCTTTCCGATCCGCTCCACCTCCTCCATCGAGATTAGGTCACGGTTATAAGGAATACCAACACCAAGAAAGAGCCGATCCCTATAATTTTGAGAGATATGACGAACAGCTTCCCACGAGGTTCTGAGATAGAGGGAGGCCTTTTCTCGATCTTCAATACCCGTAATACAGCAATAAGTTTCGACATCGATGGCCTTGAGATCGATCCCTACATCCGTCATCCCTGCCTGAAAGAGTTCATCAACGTATTCATGTGTGAGGAGTGTGGCATTGGTATCCACATGAAGCCTCGCCTCTTTATCAGGATTTAGCTTTCTTAGGATGTTCAAAAATTGGATGA
>SMTZ1_10007489_pt1 | contig 10927 bp, 7 predicted proteins | sample DeeMarSWOR136_30_FD_25667 | JGI IMG/M metagenome (IMG submission 25667)
AGATAGCGGGCAGGTATGATCACATCGGTGTCGATGTTGTTACCGAACACAAATACACGACCCTCGAGCTTGAGTTTCGATTGCGTCATAGCATACCTCGACCTCTCTTGGAATAAATAGGCGCATATAATGAAAATACGACATGGAGAACTTGGATCATTCGATAAATGGTTATAAATTTGAATAGGTAGTGAGTGGAAAAAAACAGAATGTACTCACGGGCAATGTACTATATGAGATAATGTACATGCACGTGCCTGCATTTCCTCATTCCTGACTACCTCCTCAATACTATCATAAGAGAACTATACCATATTCAGGTACGCATTATTCGGAAGAACCTAAAACTGTATGCTGTCAGCGCTGTGCTTCAGCCTCACCTGCATCATCCTGGCACATCCTTCAGGCCACAAACAGTCGATCGGGTATGGTTCCAGTTTGATACCCTATCTGTCTAGGTCCTCAGGCGAGGAAATCCTGCCCGTCACCGCAGAGGCTGCAGCCACGGCAGGGGAGGCAAGGTATATCTCGCTTTCCCTGTGCCCCATGCGTCCGATGAAGTTCCGGTTCGTTGTGGAAACTGCCCGCTCACCCCGTGCGAGAACGCCCATGTGGCCTCCCAGACAGGGACCGCAGGTTGGCGTGGACACGGCACCCCCTGCCTCCACGATGGTTTCGATCAGGCCCTCCCTGAGTGCATCAAGATATATCTTCTGAGTGGCAGGGAAGACCAGGAGACGGACCCCTCTCTGTACCTTCCGACCCTTCAATATCTCCGCAGCGATGCGAAGGTCTTCGAGCCGTCCATTGGTGCATGAACCGATCACCACCTGGTCGATGGGTATCTCTTCGATCTCCGAGATCCCTTTCGTATTCTCGGGAAGATGGGGAAAGGCGACCTGCGGTTCGAGGTGGTCGAGGAGGTATTCGCGCTCCTGCGCATAAACAGCGTCCCCGTCGCTCTGATATACGCGGTAACTGTCCTTCCGCCTGGCCTCCTTCACGGCCTCTCGGACGTAGGAAAGGGTACGGTCATCTACGGGGAAAATCCCGTTTTTCGCTCCCGCCTCGATGGCCATGTTTGCAATGGTGAAGCGGTTGTCCATTGAAAGACTGCCGATCCCATCACCGGTGAACTCCATGGTCATGTACCGTGCGCCGTCCACACCGATATCGCCGATGATCTTCAGGATGATATCCTTGCCGCTTGTCCAGCGCGGCAGGGTGCCCTTCAGAACGAATCTGATGGATTCGGGTACCTTGAACCACGCCTTCCCTGTGGCCATGGCGCAGGCCAGGTCCGTGCTGCCCACTCCCGTGGAAAAAGCTCCGAGCGCACCGTAGGTACAGGTATGGGAGTCCGCGCCCACTACAAGGTCCCCGGGAAGAACGAGGCCCTTTTCAGGAAGCAGGGCGTGTTCAATGCCCATCTCGCCGATCTCGAAATAATTGACGATACCCATCTTTCGGGCAAACTCCCGCATGTACTGCGACTGTTCGGCAGACTTGAGATCCTTGTTGGGCGTGAAATGATCGGGTACCAGAGCGATCCTTTCAGTGTCCCACACCCTGTCGAGACCGAGTTTCGAAAACTCATGTATGGCTATAGGGGCGGTTATGTCGTTTGCGAGGGCGAGATCACACTGCGCCTCGATGAGTTGACCGGGCCTGACTTCCGGTAAACCTGCATGGGCAGCAAGTATCTTTTCAGTAACGGTCATCCCCATTGAATACTCCTCGGGCTGTGTAAGTGTCGTATATAGTACTGTTTACAGACCGCGAAGGCAAACAGTTTCATGTTTTGGTTGACATTATAGGGCAAGGGGTTACACTAAAGGCAAAACCGACTAACGTTGCGTGCACGGCATGTCCTGCACATGCTGTGGGTTTAAAAAGGGTTGTACATTATAGAACGCTTGAGGAGGGGGAGATGAAGAAAGGACTGCTCGCTGCAGTATTCTTGATTTTCATGCTGGGAACGCTCAACCTGTTGAACGCTACTGACATGCGGATATACAATGACGGCGAGATCGACTACGTGCCGCTGAAGGCGAGTTTTGCACTTGGTGCCGAGGACATGGAATCGACCGTAAAGGAGATCCGGTACAGTATAAACGGTTCGTCCATCGAGGTGTACGATGAACCGATCACTTTCGACACAGAGGGGAGGCAGGTGATCGTGTACTGGGCGGTAGACATGATCGGCAACGTGAGTGGTGAGAAGATATACTCCGTTATCGTCGATGCCACGCCCCCCGAGGGCTTTGTGAGCGTAATGGGGCCTGCATTCATGGGGTCCGATACCGTCTATCTCACTGGAGAAAGCACCGTCGTCATCTGGGCTGAGGATGAGCTTTCCGGTGTCGATGCCATCTATGTTTCCCTTGATAATGGTGGGTTCGTGCCCTACACGGAACCGGTCAGCATAATGGAAGAGGGATATCATACCGCATCCGCCTATGCAGTGGACAACGTAGGTAATCGCACAGAGGAATTCAGTATAGACGGTTATGTGGACAACACACCGCCGAATGTCACAATCTCCGTACGCAACAGCTTCGTCGAAGTGGCCGGTAAAAAGTTCACGAACGCGGGTAACATCTATACCGTCTCTGCAGAGGACGAGTATGTTGGGATAAGAGAAATCCTTGTTTCCCTTGACGGCAGTGAATTCGTTACCTACACCGCTCCATTCAGGGTTCAGATTCCGGGTGCCCACACCGTTCAGGCAAAGGCGGTTGACCGTCTCGGGAACGAATCGGCGCCGGCCGAGCTTTCCTTCTTCGTGGATATTACACCACCGAAGGCTTCGATGGGTGTCTCTCTGGAGGAGTAGAAGGATACCGGTTCCTGTTTCCGTTTACGTGGTAATGTGATATTATACCCCTATACCCCTGCTGGTATATTGGCAGGGGCTTTTTTAAATCCGGGAAAGGCAGAGTGAGGCAATGCTCGAGAAGTATGTTCGCAATATATACGAGTACGTTCGGAAGCAGAACGAGTGGAGGATGCGTACCATAAACCTGATCGCCTCCGAGAACGTGCTCTCAGACACGGTTAGAAAGCTTGCGGGCTCCGACTTCGCGCATCGCTATGCAGAAGGCCATCCAGGAGAGCGCTACTACCAGGGTACCGAATATATCGACAAGCTCGAGAGTGATCTGCGCAACGATATCAAGTCACTCTTCCGCTGTTCCCATGCCGATGTACGGCCCATCAGCGGTACCAACGCCAACGAAGCGGTGTTCTCCAGCTTCATTCGTTCCGGCGACATCATCATGGTCAATTCCACCCCGGGGGGTGGACACATCAGCCATCACCTTGCCGGGTCCGTGGGCAAGTTCACCACCAATGTGGTAGATTTTCCCCTCTCTTCTGACGGGTTTCACATCGATGTGGATAAATCAAAAGACCTGATCCGCATCTGCCGCCCTAAGATGCTGATTTTCGGCAAGAGCCTCTTCCTGTTCCCTGAGCCTGTTCAGGAGTTTTTCGATATCTGCAGGGAGCTCCAAATTCGTGTCGTGTACGATGCCGCCCATGTACTCGGCCTCATCGCCGGCGGCAAGTTTCAGGACCCCCTTGGTGAAGGTGCCTTTATCGTCACTGGAAGCACCCACAAGACCTACTTCGGAACGCAGCGGGGCATCATCATGAGCAACATGGGTGCCTCTGAGTGGCAGAAGGTGGACAAGGGGGCGTTTCCGGGGTCGTCGAGCAACCATCACCTCGACACGCTCGTGGGCCTTGCCGTGGCTACACAGGAGATGATCAGTTTCGGCAAGAAGTACAGCGAGCAGGTGGTCAAGAACGCAAAGGAGCTTGGGAAGGCGTTAAAGAAAGAGGGCTTCCTGGTAGCCTGTGAAGGGTTCGATTTCACAGAGAGTCATCAGATCGCCGTTGATGTCCACGAGTATGGAGGAGGCAAAATGGTTGCCAACCTCCTGAAGGAGAACGACATCATCCTCAACATGAACATTCTGCCCCATGAGCCGCTCAGAAATGTCACCAATCCTGACGGCATCCGTATCGGTGTGCAGGAGATGACGAGAGTGGGTATGAACGAGCCCGAAATGGAGGAAGTCGCACGGCTCATTGCGGAATGCATCAGGGATGGTAAGGAGGTGCGGGAGGAGGTTTCCCGGTTCAGGCTGAATTACAGTTCTGTTCGATACTCCTTTGACAGCATGCTCGGTGATCTTGAATCACCCAACCGTTTCAGGCCTGTCGTGCCGGGTGCAAAGGCCGGTGGCGCATAGGGAGGGAGGTCTTTTGACGCTCCATGAAGAATATTCTTCTTTCGAATGATGATGGTGTCGAGAGCAGGGGCATCTGGGCTTTGAAGGAACACTTCGAGCCGTACTTCAAGGTTTTCGTGGTCGCACCTGACCGGGAGCGGAGCGCCACGGGACACTCCATATCCCTGCACGATCCCATTCGCCTGAAGGTCATCGAGGAAGGACGTGTGTTCGCGGTGAACGGGACCCCCGTGGACGCTGTTCACCTCGCCCTGCTCGGCGTCATCGAGGAGCCCATCGATGTGGTGGTCACGGGAATAAACAACGGTCTGAACCTGGGTTCCGATGTATTCTACTCCGGCACGGTTGCCGGCGCTTTTCAGGCAACGAACCGGAACATACCCGGACTTGCTGTGTCCATCGATGTCACGAGCAGACCTGTGCATTACGAGACGGCAGCTTATTTTGCGCGCAGGGTGGTCGAAAAAATTGGTGAGAAACAAATCGACAGTGATATAATTCTGAATGTGAATGTTCCCAACCTGGAAATCGAAAAGATCAGGGGGGTGGAAGTCACGCGGCTCGGAAAACGGTGCTACAGGGACCGCCTCATCGAGCGTGAGGACCCAAAGCGAAACAAATACTACTGGATCGAGGGCGCCCATACTCACGATGTTCTCGAGGAGGGAACGGATGTGCATGCGATTCACGAGGGCAGGGTATCCATTACACCTCTCCGCTTCGACATCACTGCCGATGATTATATAGAGAAACTGAAGGGGTGGCATTTCTGCAACCTGTAAGGGCATGAAGAAGCAGGAAAAGATAGAAAAGCACATCGATGAAGGAAAGCGCTCCTACGAGAAGCGGAGCTATGAGCCGGCGCTCAAGCACTTCCTCGACGCGCTCGAACTGGACAAGAACAACCCAGAAACGCACTACTACCTGGGAATCGTCTATGCCCGCACGGGGCAATACGAAAGGGCAGCCGAATACCTGCGGAAGGTGCTCGACTCCGAGCTTGCCTACATCAACAAGATCCACACTGAGATGATACTTGGGTACATCTACACCATACAGGAGCGGTATGAAGAGGCACTGCTGCTCTTCAGGGGGATCCTGGACATGGGACTCGAAAGTGCCCAGGCCTATGCCGCAATCGGCTACATCATGGATCGGAGGGGTCAGTTCAAGGATGCGATTATGAACCTTTACCGGGCCATCGAGATCGATCCAAACAATGCAAATGCACATAACTCGCTGGGATATATCTTTGCAGAATCAAGTCTTAACCTCGATGAGGCCCTGAAGGAGTGCAAGAAGGCGGTCTCCCTGGACCGTGAAAATCCCGCCTACCTCGACAGCCTCGGCTGGGTCTTATACAAGCTCGGTGAGAAATCAAAGGCAAGGAGTTATTTGAAAAAGGCCCTGAAAAAGGCTCCTTCCAACGAGGAGATCATGAATCACTTTAAAATCGCCATGGAAGACTAGGTGTCTTGCGTGTACGTTACTCAACCCTACCCTGAATGATGGCCCCTGGTTTCACGAAGTAGATGACAGCGGGCAGTATGAAGATGACGCCGATAAAGCAGCCGAGCATGGTAACCGATATGAGAAGGCCAAAGTAGAGGATTGGCTTGAAACTCGAGAAGAGCAGTACACAGAACCCTGCAATGAGGGTGAAGGAGGTAAAAAAGATCGGTGTACCCGTTATGCCGAGTGCCTGCTTCAGCCTCTCTTTCAGGGAAAGGCTGTGCTCCGTTCTGGTGAAGCGAATAAGGTAGTGAATACTGTTGTCCACACCGAGACCCACGGCAATGCTGGCAATCATGGAAGTGATGAAATCCAGGGAGACGTTGAAGTAGCTCATGGTGCCGAAGTTGAGAAACAGCCCGAAGAATATGGGAATGAGGCCGAAGAAGCCGAAAATGAAGGATTTGAAGGTGATGGTAATAATAATGAACACGATGATGATGCTGAGCAATACACTGATGAGCTGCGATCGTACAAGGTAGTCGACCATGGAGACGTAGATCAGATCGATACCTGCTATGCTGACGGTGATTCCCTCATAGGGATGTGCAGCTATGAATTCTTTCAAGTCCCTGACAAAGGCCTTCAGCTCGGCAGCAGTTATGTCCTCCTCGTTAGCCCCTGCCGTGCGGACGACGATGTTTGCATGGTGAAAATCCTCGGTGATCACATTGCTCAGGCTTTCCATGAACTTCGACATCTTGAACATGAGAAGGATCTGAAGCAGGTCCGCGTCGGTTTTGGGGAGCCTGTACTCCGCTGCGTCATTGCCATGTAAGAGCTGGTTCGCACGTTTCACATAGCCCACCAGAGAGTTGGTGGGTCCGAGGAGTTCCTGATCCCGTATCCACTGCTCGACTTCATCGATGTATCGCAGGGTGGACAGAATTCTGAAATCCGAATTCGATTCCTCTTCGGTGCTAAAGCTCACGTTGATCGTCGAGGCTCCGCCGAAGTTGGATTTTATAAAACGCTGACTCTCCAGGATGCTTGAGTTCTTTTTGAAGAATCTCTTCCAGCTCGTGTCCACATGGATATACGGAATACCCACAATAGCCCACAGTGCGATGAGGACGGCACCGATGATGATGAATCTCCATCTTTTAAGGATCATGTCGCCGAGAAGCAGGAAGAGACGGTGCATCCTGCTCCCCTCAACCGATGCCCTCCTGATTGTGCGCGGTTTTTTAGACAGACAGAGAATACCCGGCAGGAAGGTGAGACTCAACATCATCGAGATAAAGACGCCGATCAAAACGAAGACGCCGAGTTCCATCATCGGCCTGATGCGATTGACCGTGAGGGCTGCAAATCCTGCAATGGTGGTAAGGGCCGCAAGTATGATGGTCTTACCGATGTTGACGACCGAGCCTTCGATGCACGTGCATTTATCCGAATCGGCATATATGTCCTTGTAGTACTGGTTGAGAAAATGGATGCTGTAGGAACTGGAGATGACGAGGATCAGGGTCGGAAGCATGACACCGACCATGGTGATGGTTCTGCCGAGAACGCCCATGATACCCAGCGTCCAGATGATGCTCCCGATCATGATCGACAGGGGAAGGATGATCCCGCTGATGGATCTGAAGTTCGTGAATAGCACCACAATCACAAGCATGATGATGGGAAGGGCGAGACGTACCGAATCCCTGCTGATGTACTCCTTGACCCAGCTCTCAATGATCGGGGCACCCGCGATGTAGAACTCCTCAGGCCCGCGGTACGGCTCTATTATTTGCTCGAGCTTCATACGGAGGTCTTGCAGGTCCTGGTCGTGTTTCAGTTTGATGTATATGGCAAGAGATTCGCCGCTTTCAGATACCACGATGTTCTTCAGAATGGGCTCGGAGAGCATCTCTTCACGGAGTTTCTCGATCTTTTCGGGGGATTCGGGTATCTCACCACCCGGAAAACTGGTCTTCACTACGACCATACCGAACAGATACTTGAAAACTTTGGCACTCAGGGGGTCGATGATCTCCTCGACCTCTGGCAGCTTTCGTATCCTTTCTGCGATGTTCTTGATTTTTGTGAGGGTGGAGAGCGAGTAGGCATCCTCGGCTTTCACGCTGATCATGACAAAGGTCGATGATCCGAATTTATCCAGCGTTCTCCGGAGGGCAACCAGTTCCGGGTTATCCTGGGGTGCCAGGTCGATCAGATTGGAGGAGAGCCGCACATTGCGCGCAAAGTATCCAAGGGCGATGGTGATGAGTACAACCACGACGATGATCGGAATCTTGAACCGAACGACGAAGCGCGCAAATTGCTGTATCATCTAGCTGAAGATCCTCGATTTTCTCCCAAATATACAGGATGCGGATGTGCGTGTCAATCTGCACTCGACACTGACTGTGAATTTTACTACCTTTGTGAAGACAAATTTGTGTGACGGTTTACTCATGAATCACGAAATCATTCTACGATGCCGCAACTGCGGAACCAAGAACAGGGTCAGGCTCGAGAAGCTCTCCTCTCTCCCACGCTGCGGGCGGTGCAAGAATCAGATCCATATACCCCGGAGGGTGATCAGTATCAACGAGACTGAGCTTGCGCATGAGGTCCTTCAGGAGACCATTCCCACTGCCGTTGATTTCTGGGCGCCCTGGTGCGGGCCGTGCAGGATGATGGGGCCTATACTCGATGATATTGCTGCAAAGTACGCGGGACGGGTCAAGGTGGTGAAGGTCAATTCCGATGAAAGCCCCAACCTCTCGATGCGGTACGGCATTCAGGGAATACCCACTCTCATCCTCTTCAGGGACGGAAAAGAGGTCGACCGGCTGGTCGGCGCTGCTCCCCGGGAAAACATCCTCCGTTTTCTGCGCCTCTAGACCCCTTCCGTATCGGAGCTGAGATATCCTCAACCCTGGTCATCTTGGGATGATCTCATGGGCGCCCAGGTCCGTGGAGGTCACCGAGCGCTCGACGTAGAACCAGTCGAATCTGGCCTGCTGCAGTTCCGCAGGACTGAGCAGGTTGCTCAGGTTGTACCCGTTGTCCGCGATTTTCCAGGGGTTTGTGGATTTCATGAAATCCACGATGAAGAGCGCGTTGAAGGAATCGATGAATTCCACCTCTCCGTAGGAGCCATCGTCGAGGGGTGGCAAAGCGTTATACTCGTTGTTTCCAGCGGGCCTTCGCCCGGGGTTGTAGAGGGTTTCGAGATCGTTGATGGTTTTCAGGTCCTGGGCCGGCACCTCCCCCCTCAGATAGCTGGTCTGACACATGTCTTTACCGAAGGCGTTGTAATAGATGAGGAGATCGTTTATCGAGGAGTTGAGCTCACTCAGCACGATGCCGTGCTGCAGCACACCCTCACCACCCATGAGTATGTTGTTGATGACGTTGGAGCGTGTGGTTTTCCCGTACAGTGCTGCCGTGAGCACTGCTCCGGGCGCGCCCTGCCCGTCAATGGTGTTGTTGACGATGTCGGCATCGCTGTTCAGGATGAAGATGCCGTAGCAGGAGTTGCTCGGGTCAGTCGTGCTCCTACCGCCAAGCACGAAGTTGTTGAAAACATTGCAGTTGCCCGATCCGCTCAACATGATACCAGCATGAACGTTGGGTGCGCCGACGCCGATGTCCTCACCGCCGATGATGGTGTTTCGATAGATGTTCGCCACAGCCCCGTTTTCCACCCATAGGCCGTAAGTGTCCCGGTCAAAGGTCTGTCCGCCGTTTATCTCCTGATTGTCCTGGATGAGAGCGGAGGCGTTTCCGCTCATGTAGACTGCGAAGGCCGGTCCCGCTCCCGTGGCGATGGCGCCTTCGATGTAGAGGTTTTTCTGCACCGTGATGTTCTGCGCATCGGCACCGATGAGGATTCCGTGCGGCTTACCCTCCCATCCCCCGGTGATCTTTTCGTTTTTTTCGATGAGCACATCACTCGAAGACCCATAGATGTCGATGGCGGTGTTGCTCATGGCTGCGCCGCCTCCCTCGATGTCTCTGTTGTCGTGAATGTGGATGGCGCGGGCCCCCTCGATGGAGATACCGCATCCATGATTCGTTCCAGTGTTATTCGAACCGAATATATACGAAGATCGAATTTCAATATTCCGGCTGCCGCCGGTGATGCGCATGCCACGCCCCTCTTCCGCTGCATTCGACCCGGTAAGAGCGCATCGGTCTATCAGGATGCCCGAACCCCCCGCATTGATGAGCAGGGCGCCGTTTATGTCAGGCACTGCGGTATCAGGGCCCTGTATTGCGATGCCCTGGAGGGTGAAGCCGGTCACTCCGGACAGGGTGAGGGTGTAGCCGCTTGCCGCCGCCTGTACGGTGGCCGGGAACATGAGGGGATCAGGATCATAGGCGCTGAAATCGGCATTCCACCCCGCCTGAACTCTGAAGTTGTTGAAGGTCGGGTTATCGAACACCAGGTTCTCGGCGTAGGTTCCCTGCGCCACTTTGAGGTGGGTGAACCCGTATGCAAGGGCCCTGATGATGCCTGTGGCCATGTCCTGCACGGGCACGCTGCGGTGAAATCCCTCATTCATGTTGTTTCCGCTCGCGCTCACGTAGATGGCATTGTCGATGGTCTCCAGGGAGAAAGGAGGGGAAAGGGGTGAGCCCGGATTCAGGGTGTTGCCTGCGATATCCCTGGCGGAGATTCCGTTGCCGTTCAGATATACCATGTAGGTCTTGTTGGGCATGAGCTGTTCAGCGGGCACAAAGGTCGCACGCTCTGTGCCTGCCGTCGGTTCGGACCATTCAAAATGGCCGTGATCGAAGGTTCGAACATCCTGAAAGTCGCTTGACATGAGGAGAAAGGAACCCTCAACCGTGCTCCTGAGCATCTTCTTGTCGAAGTCGATCGAGATCCTGGTGTCCGTCTTCTGCAGTCCGAGGGGAAGGGTCGTGTAGGACCCGCCCGCACCTGTTATGTTGAACAGGGTACCGGGATCCGCTGCCGCCCCGGTGGTGAAACGCCACTCGAAGCCGTGCCTCATACGAAGCCCGTCTGTGGCCTGCGCTGGGTCCATCCGGACGGTCACCCCAGCGTTTCCCGGAAATTCGAATGGGGGATCGGGCTCGAACACCGCGAGACGCCCGCTCGTGTCCCAGTGGAACGTGCCGTTCGACGCATAATAGGTCTGCCCGCTGCAGGAGAAGCGAAAGCTCTGCTCAACGGATGACCGGTCCATGGG
>SMTZ1_10008429_pt1 | contig 10927 bp, 8 predicted proteins | sample DeeMarSWOR136_30_FD_25667 | JGI IMG/M metagenome (IMG submission 25667)
ACGAACAAAGAAGAGCTAAAAGACCAACTTATCTGTGCTTTTGAGAGTGACCTTGCCATGGTACCTATCTACGAGTATTTGCTTCCTTAGCTATCATACTCAAGGTGAATGAAATCCTACAATTTTCCAACAAATCAAAGATGCTGTATACTTCAGTTTTGTCACTTTTCCAACACGTAGATTGGAAGATATTTGATATTTAGAGAGGTTAAATTTTTATATCACACCTCTTGACAACCATTAAAGGGTCGTGGGCATGCTTTGTGTTCTTTTAGTGTGAACCACATTTGTTGGATAGTGTCACCAAATATTTCTTCTGGATATGTGCACGATTCTACTACGTCAAAGCCTTCCTTTGAAAAGAGGCTGATCATCTCTTTTCTTGTGTAGTACGCAAAATACCGAGGAGAACCACCATAGGATGCAGGATTTTCTTCCAGTCCTTCACCTTCTCCTCGTTTAAAATTCACTGCCACTACTCCAGTAGGTTTGAGAACTCTTTTGAATTCTTTAATCACTTTTCGTACCTCAGATTTTGGAACGTGGTAAATACTTCCACTTGACCATATGCCGTCAAAGGTATTATCATTAAAGAGGAGGTCACACATATCCATGTGCTGAAAATCACCCTGAGGATAGTATGTTTGTGCTTCTTTTAACATGCCTACTGATAAGTCAATGCCAAGAGCCTTTCCGCCATTCTTTTCTATGAGAACGCAATGGCGCCCATCACCACACCCAACGTCAAGGATTACGGGGTCAGATTGCGGGATGTACGACAGTAATCTCTGTATGTAGGTTTCTTCCCATTCCACAGTAATAGCATATAACAGTTTTGGTGTACATACTGAAAGAGCGCTACCAAACGCATGGGAATGTTCAGTTGTTCTATATATTGGTTTTGTTAGTCTGCTATCTTTCCAGTATATTGCTTTTTCTTACTTATCTTGTCTCTTCCATGAAGCGTCCTTTTAAGTATCTGCAAATATCTTTCTATTGTGGATTTTTCAGGGTTATACACTGAATAATGGAGGGTTTCATAATTTGTAATTTATGTCTAGGTCATATCTTTCAGGGGTATCAAATCAGTGGGTGTTTCTCTCACTTTTGTTACACGTGTAACAATTTTTTGTCTTTTATTGATTTTATCTTAATTCTATGATATTTAGAGAGATTCATAATTTTGGGCACCACATTTTTTGACAATTCCCATCTTTCTTGAAGATGTATTCTAATATCTCGATGAACTCGATGTAACAATCTCCATGCACATCAATTCACCAGAAGAATCGGTGTATACACGAAATCTTTGTCCATGGCTGATTGGAGGCTGGTTTCACTCTGGAGATGTCACTTGTTTACTGGAAGGCACTATAAATGGTCAAAACCTGGGTCCTGTGAAAGGTAGAGGCTGGTACGAGAGGAACTGGGCTCACATTCCATCACCACCCGCAAGCTGGTTCTGGTTCATGACCCACCTAGAAAACGGGGATGTTTTCGATTTATTAGTTGAAAAGTCCATGGGTATCAGAATCCATTACCTGGATGAGTGCTGGCTATACCAGAATAGAACATTCTATGGGATACCCCATTATGAAGCCCCTATTCCAGGAAAAGTGAAAAGAGCCATACGAAAAAGGGACTATTCCCAGATCATAGGAGAACAGATCACGTGTAGAGGAAGAAACAGCACATAAACATTCGACATTACAGCCACTATTACTGATTTTCGTCAGTACGACTATTGTAATTTGTGTGCCAGTATTAAATGGGCGAACTTCATCTTTGAAACTGAAGGTGAAGCTCACATCAATGGTACAGATATTAACATGAAAGGGCGGGGTGCAGCAGAGTACGCTCCTATACTGTACTGGTGGTGCTAACTGGAGTTGTCAGATACAACAAATTACTTACTGAACGTGGGGGTCTTTTTTCCACAATTCAACAACTTCATTCGGCCACCCAATTTTCTCTAGAACTTCTCGTACTGCATCATCATCAGTAACAGGGCCGTGTTCCCTCCTTTTTATGATAGCCTGCTTTGGTATATTAAATATCTTCTGTTCTATATCTTGATACCAATCCCATCCAAAAAATTCAAATCCATCCTCATCTATGTACAAAAAGGTAGCCACCGTTGCTAATTCAGAATTTAATCGGTCTTTCTCTTTTTTTACGAAGGCGCTTTTCACTTGATTTGATGCTTTCTCCATCGTCATGAACCATTTTTCACCAAAGTCAGGAAAATCAGTCACCCAGGCAGATATATTTGCCAGAGTTGGCCTTTTCTCCTCCTCTATTCCTCTCTGCACTAATTTTTCCCCATAAAACTGATGCAATTTCCCAGGGATTCCCTCTGCCATCATTTCAAGATGAGGAGTCATATAATTCAGGTAATGAGTATGTCCGTAGACAACGTTCACCTTTTGAGGTACTTTCTTGGAACTGATAAACTTCTTCCACCACTTGGTGAAATTATCTACAGTGTCCCTCTTTTTGTATCTCATACCAACGAGCCTGTCCCATATGGGTCTTCCAATATCCAGGTAAATTCGTGGGATTGTCAAAAGCAAGAGCAGCCAAAAGGTTGGACTTTCCCCCAAAAAAATCGATGTGTGTGCAATCCAGTTAATAATTTTAACGATTACACTCGCTACAAAGAGAAAAGGTATGTAAAGAGTTAAACTGTTTCCAACATTTCTTATGGTAGCCCATATTTTGTAACTCCCTCCTGTCTCTCTGAAGTACTTGTCAAATTGATGACCGTGCACGAACACATAGGCTTCATCACCGTACTTCTCTGTAGTCACTGTGTCTCCTGATTGAGATGGATACGCATTGGGAAAGACCTTCATCAATGAGCTCCCTAAATGGTAGTACATGAATTCTTTTTTGTGGGGCCTTTCTAAGCAAATGTTCTTCAGAATGTTATCGTGATTCCCTAGAACATATATTTTTTCTGCTTTTATCTCTGATAAAATGGGTATTACCGTGGAGAGACAGGCAGCTACTGGTTCGTTTTCCGATTCCCAGAATTCAAAGATGTCTCCTAAGAATACAATCTTATCGGGTGGGGATATGGTTTTGTCTTCGATATTTTCTTCTCTTATGTGACCTTTCACAATTTTGACTTTAAATTCCTTTTTTTCTTCTAACTCTCTGATCCACTTCAAAAAATCTGCAAAGTAGCCAGGCATGCTCACATTCAAGCCGCCTTTTTTGATCCCAAAATGGGTGTCTGCCACAACGATGGTTCCTCCCATGGATTATCTTTATGTATCTCCTTAAATAGGTTTGCATAATATGGTCACATTGCAATAGTTTCCACTTTTTGTTACACGTGTAACATTTCATTTTCTTTTCTTAACTATTCTTAGAGTTTTTGACAGTTTCTCAGGTTTTTTGATGTCGTCTTACAGGAAAACATCACAGTAGCAGGGTGAAATAGAAAAAGGTTTATATACTTAAGTATCACCAGTAATATGAAAATCCTTGAGGAGGAGTTAAGTAATGGAAACCCCTTTTACTAAAGAAGAATTGGATAGAAGCTTTGAAATAGTAGACTCTGATCCAACTACTCTAGAAAATAAAGATAAACAGATTAAATATTAAAAATCTGCAATAGGTGATGCAGTTTGGACCAAAATGACCAACTTTGGATTGAGCGATCCTACAAGAATTGCAGCGGATGTAGGAGATGTGAAATTGCCTGTTCACTCTATCATGAAGGAAAAATTTGGCCTGAAGCTTCAAGAATTAGGGTTTTCATGCTTGTTCCAGGAGTAGAAATTCCCCATTTATGCTTCCAATGCGAGGATTATCCTTGTGTCGAAGCCTGTCCTGTAGGAGCCCTTTCTGTAAACGATCAAACTGGAGCAGTACATACAGATGCTGCAAAGTGTACAGCATGCAGTCTATGCATAGCAGCGTGCCCCGGGAATGTTCCACACCTTCATCCAGATGGTAACTCCGTTGTCATTTGCAATTTATGTGGTGGTAGCCCACGATGCGTTGAAGCATGCCTGGAAGGCAGATGGAACACTCTAATGCTTCTGCCAAAAGAAAAAGACATTTCCTATAAAGCGTTAGCCGCAACACCTCACAAACTCACAAGAGAAGTTGCTTCCCAAATTTTTGGAGAAAAAACCACAAAGGAGGTTTTGGGATGACGAGAGGCTATGCTGGAAAATTCCTGGAAATAGATCTTTCCAAAAGGACTATTGAAGAAACAACGTTTTCAGACGAAATTCTTAAACAATATATTGGTGGAAGAGGGTTAGCTGCAAAGATATTATGGGATAGACTAGGGAAAAAATGGGAAACAGTAGATCCACTCAGCTCAGAAAACATTCTTCTCGTTTTCACAGGCCCGCTGACAGGATATATTCCTGGAACAAAGGTTTGCATTTCTGGAAAGTCGCCTCAAAGCAATGGTGTAATAGGGTCGACTGTAGCAGGCGAGTTTGGAATCGATTTAAAATGCGCAGGATATGACGGCTTAATTATAACTGGTAAGGCAGAGAACCCATGCTACATCTTCATATGCGATGACCAAGTCGAAATTAAAGAAGCTTCACCTATCTGGGGTAAAAAAGCTAGGGAAACTGTACGTTTTCTTGTTAAAGAATCAATCAAAGAAATTAAAGATATTAAACCAGATTATGGAGAAGTAGTTGAACCCTCAATTCTCTATATTGGACCATCTGGAGAGAACAAGACGAGGGTAGCAGTTGTCGTCTCTAAGTATGCGCATGCTGCAGGTTACGGTGGATATGGTGGAGTCATGGGGACAAAAAACCTGAAAGCACTAGTTGCAAAAGGGTTTGGTCCATTACCTGATGTATATGCTCAAGAGGAAACATTACATCTTATCCATGAATTTTCAGCAAGAAGTTTTGAAAGTGAAAGGTTTAGACGCTGGGGGACAGGAGGAGGGGGTTACAATTTTGGAGCTGAAACATCTTCAGAGCCCATCAGAAACTGGCAGGAGGAATGGCATGACAAAGAAAGCTACAAGGGAGAAGAATTCGACAAGTACTGGGTCAAAAAATACTGGGGAGATTTCGGTTGTCCCACAACGTGCCTCAAACTTGCTGTGCTGAAAAAGGGAAAGTACGAGGGAGCAATATGCGATAATCCAGATTATGAACTTGAATCCTATTTGGGTACAAATCTTGGAATATTTACTCCAGAAAAGAATATATATCTTTCTTATGTGTGTAACGAGCTTGGGTTATGCGGAATTCAATGTGGAGCAGTTCTAGGATTCGCAGCAGAACTCTACGAAAAGGGTATACTCACAAAAGAGGATTTAGATGGAATACTGCTTGACTGGGGAAATATTGAAGCCTTCGTAACTTTGGCTGAGAAAATAGCTGCGAGACAGGGAATTGGCAATATCTTGTGTGAGGGAATCTATCGAGCTGCCTTAAAGCTTGGTAGAATAAAAGGGCTTGACTTACTCAACTATGCTGTTCAGGAGAAGGGCGTAGCCATAGGAGCGCACGGCGTTAGAAGCGGAAGAGACTATGTAACAACGAATCCAATTGCTTATGCATGTTCAGTTCAAGCAGGAGACCACACATCAGGGGCTGATCTCCCGATTGGTCACAGGCACAGCGAGTTATTCTCAATCATGAGTGATTCAGCTGTCTATTGCTTTTTTGCTACAATGGGAATTAAAAATAAAGATATATTCAACTTTTACGAAGCAGTGACAGGATGGAACCTAACAGAAGAGGAATGGTATCAGGAAAAAGCTTTAAGAATTCTCCAATTGCAGAGGACTATGCTCCTTTTGGGTGGACCTGACATCAAGTGGAAGCCTAACCTGGATGATGATCTTCCGCCACGGTTCTGGGAGCCACTGCCCTCAGGGCCTGACAAGGGAAGAACCTTGGACAGGACCGTTTTTGAGAAGTCAAAGCTTGAATATTTTAATGCTGCTGGTTGGAACGAAAATGGTGTGCCAAAACCAGAAACGCTGCACAACCTTGGCCTAGAAGATGTTGAAGCGAAGCTCAGGGAAGTAAATTTGCTGTAGTGACATACTTGTGGAAGGCTTTTCTATCATAAAAGATTTTCGATCAGCCAACAACCAAGGTTGATTACAGCTATGATCTTCCCTAGTGGTGCAGTATAGATGGGCCATCTCCACTTTTAAAAATAGTGAGGATTAAGCTGTAACATATTCCTCAAGAAGTAAGAGATATGGGCTCGGAAATGTTACATGTGTAACATTTTCTTCCCTTTGTAATGTTCTTGCAATATCTCCGATACCAAGAAATTAATATCAGGAATCAGGTCTTAATCGATGTATATTAAGAGGTGAGGATTATCATTAATACTGTGAGAAAAAGTGTTTGAAATAACCTCTGAAATTGAATCCCTTTTTGTCCAAGAATGGAAACGACAGCGAAAAAATATCAGGATTCTCCGTAAAACTGGAGAACCCAAAAGATTTATATACAAAGTACTGCAGTACATGATACGAAAAGAAAAATGACAGAGCATCTTTTCTGAGCATTTGTATGACAATACAAAACTGCAAAGAGATTCACAGAGAATATCATTTAAAGATCAAAGAGGGATAGAATGAGTAACTATCGTGAAGATATTGAAAGGCTTAAGAACCCAAAAAATATTCGAGAAGCACTGTGTGCAAGTAGTCCTTACACGTTGAGAAAAGCTTTTGAGAATGACGAGACTGTTCTTCATCTCATCAAGGCTGGACGTGAAGTGACTCCACCAATTTTTGAAGAACTTGAAAAAAATGGGCTCAACTTGAATGAGATTACCCTTTCCTGTTTCACCTACATTGTGCATAAGGTAGATCCAAAATCGGCAGTGAAAATTCTGAAACCGCTCTTTGCTGAAGCAATGAAGAGCCCTGGAGCTTTTTTCGTCTATTTTGCAGCACATATCCTGCGTCAGGAGAACAATCTTTCAATTAAGCCTTTACAAATGGATTACAGCAGAGCTGAATTAAAGGAGACTTTGAAACGAATTTCGTGAAAGGAGGAAGAAAAATGCCTATATATACTGCAGCTGGACATCTCATAGAAATTGCTGATGACAGGATAGGTTGGCCTACTTCTCCAGACCCTGATCCACGAACGTGTGACTACACACATTTTGATCTTACTACAGAACAACTGGGGCAGACGTGGAGGTATAACTGCTGGGGATTTACATTTCTTCCGAGACGTTACTGGATCAGCCATGGGAGTGATGTAGATAGGATTCTTGAAGATAATTGTGATTTAGTACTTGGTGGTTCAGTGCGAGTTGGAGATGTTATCCGCTATCGCGATGACCGTGGTATTACCACACACACAGGTCGGGTCTGGCAAACAGATGGTGCAGGTCATGCCGCAAGAATTCGGAGTAAATGGGGTGCTCTGGGAGAGTATATTCATGAACCACTCTGCTCCGATTTGCCGTCAGGTTATGGGACAGACTTGGCATATTTCCGTCAAAAAGCTCCTCTGCGCGGCATTGCAGATTTGTGGATCAAAGACTCTCCAGGGGATAATGGCGAACAGTTTCCTGGTAGACCCTGGTGGACCAGTCCAGATATTTTCGTTGATGTGCCGCCACATGATGGTACTCCAGATGAACATCCAGTGTTTGATCATCCCAACCGCGTGTGGACAGTAGTGTGGAACAGAAGTGATCAACCAATTGAGGAGTTTTATGTAAGGTACTACTGGGCTGATCCTGCAGCAGGTCTTGCCCCATCAGATTGGCATCTCATTCCAGGTACACCAGAACATCCCAACCCTGCAGGTCCCATTAGTGTTGACGGAGATACCAGTGTTGAAGCACCTTATGTAGAATGGACACCCACAGCTGCTCCCGCTCACCAGTGTTTGTTGGCAATAGCTTACGTTCATGACGATCCGACAGATTCTTACAATCCAGATCCTTTGGTTTACCCTTTCGGCATACCCTGGGATAACAACATAGCACAGCGCAATGTCCACATAGTTCGGTTAGAAGGTGGAGAAAAAGGTGGATTATCCATACATTCAGGATATCCATTCGATGACAATCGAGAGATGAGAGGTTCATTACATGTGTTATTAACGTACAGCCCACCAATTATTGGGAGGAAAGTGATTCCACTTAAAGCAGCCATTGTTTTAGATAGAAGAAAAAAATCGTCCTTGAAATCATGGAAAGATTACCTGAGAATGGGAGGTAAATTCAAACCAGATCTGCCCAAAAAACCTGCTGAAAAACCACTGGCTGGAACAGTATTTCCTGATATCCTTTATGAACCCAAGAACCCTCATAAAATTGATATTGAAGTAGCTGTTCCAAAAGAGGTAAAAGCAGGCTCAGTCTATTCTCTGCATATAGCTCAATATATTGAAAATACAGTTACTGGTGGTTACACTGTGGTCATCAAGATAAAGTAAAGAGGTAATTCATAAATCTGACATCCTTGTTTCATGCACACGAAGAAAAACATCAATAAAGCCAAGAACCAGTACTGAAGGGCTCGATGGATTGCTAAATACAAAGTCCCCTCGTAGTATCACCTCATTTATTGGTTAGTGTGATGCATCCCTTCAATTGAGAGTTGAACAATAATGAACCGTTGTGGTGAATTAACTCTTGATCTCCTTACCAAGCATCTTCTTCCGTAAAACCTTGGAAGCTAACACCACAACCCACACAATCCATAACAATCAGTACGACAACATGATCATTCCTGTCATCAATCCTAGTCCAATAGTGAAGAGAGTTCCCAGAATTAAGAAGAACAGAATCCAAGGGGGTTATCAAATCATCAAATGTCAATTTTATTACACGTATAAGCTTTGGCAAATCTACCTTTTCTATTTAAGCACTTGAAAATTTGACAATCCCAATCCAAGGAACAGACTATATACTGATTTGGCCAATGAAGGGAGAGCAATATTAACAGAAGAGCCCATGAAGGGCCAAAAAGGAGCCACTGTGACAATCAAGATGGCAGGTTTTTTCATCCAAACCTTTAAAAAAATGGAAGAATAGGGCCTATATAAATATTTACAGTTTAGAGAAGGTTGGAAGAAGCACAGTAGTGATATTTGAGGAATATTTCTGCAAATTTGTTCTTGCCTTTCATTCTTAATCTTCGTGGACAACAAAGAGTTTTCCTAGAGGAAATTTTCTTAAATTGTCTTCTATGATTTGTTGAATTCCGAAGGGTCTTTCCCTTGTAGATTTTCTGAAATCTTTTCTAAGAACTTTTGAGGGTCGTCTTCTGTAATTTCTCACGGCCACAGTCTTGTATTTCCTTCTCGTTCCACTTCTCTTGTGAACCCTGACGGCTGTCAACTTTCTTCCCATACTTCTCCTTATTTTTCTGCATTTATAAAGTTTTTTATAAATCAACCATGCTCTCTTGGAAGGTGGAGATTACGCTATCTCAGAACTGGCTAGTACTCTGATGAACTCTTGTGTGAAATCTAAGATCTGTCTGTGGTTACATGAGGTGGTTTTGGGAGTCAAAATTGTTTTGGATTTTTCTTGGCTGGAACCGTATAATTGATTGAGTTAGAGAGCATGATAATGAAGGTTCATAAGTCTTGGTTTTCTGGTGGCTATTCTGGCGAATCTAAGATTACCAATTGTGCAGTTTCTGTCGTTCCTTTATTCTTTTCTCCATCGCTGATGGTGAAAGAAAAGACTCTAGATAAAAAGGAGATTGCAGTTCTACTTCAAATCCTTCTGCTTTAAAACTCTGTATTCCTGGTGAAAAAAGGAAAAGAATCAGAAAGACTATAAAAGTGACATAAATAGTCCAATTTATTTCAATAAAAGGTAAGAATATTAGAATAAATGGATGAAAAACTGAAAAAATGATTATAGATAGTAAAAGACAGATGAATGAAATTCTTCTCCAGTGATGAAATGGTGATAACCACCATCTCCACCAGACTGGTGTTGTCTCATAGGTCCAGATATTATCAAACAGTTCATGAGCTCGTACTTCTATAGTTGATTTTGTCTCTTTCATTTTATCTCTTTCTGATTTCAATATGATGCACTCCTTAAGTTTTTCTTTTGCTGAATAAATGTCTTTGTTCCTATAATAAAAATAACCTAGAAGAAATAGGATATATGCTCTCAATTCCTCTTCTCCTCCTTCTTCATACAATTCATCCATTGTCTCCAGTTTTCTTATGATTGCCGCCATTCCTTCTTGATACTCCCTATCTCTTAAGATTTTGTATATCTCTTCTTGATATTTTTCAGCTTTTATATCAGATTTGAATTCTATGTTAAGATATTCAGCATATATATTCCAAAGGAGAGGTAAAGGATTGCCCAAATCAGAGCAAATTGCTTGTTCAAGGTGTTTGATTGCAGTGCCATAATCCTTTTTTTCAATATTGATTCTACCTTTCAGCACTAGAGTAGAGGTGTTTTTATTATTTATATTGAGTGTTTCATCAGCTTTTCTAGAAGCTTTTTCGAGATCCCTGAGAAGAAAGTAAAGTTCTCCCAGATTGGACTGTAGTAATTCATTATGCGGCTCTATTTCAATAGCTTTTTCATAGGCCTTTGACGCTTTTTCATATCGTCCAAGGGTGTAAAGAGCATCTCCTTTGCCGACCCAAGCATCAATAGATTGTGGCTCTATTTTAGATATTAGCTCTATTTCAATAGCTTTTTCATAGGCTTTTAATGCTTCTTTATATTTTTCAAAGTTAAAAAGAGCATTACCCCTATTAATCCAAGCATAAGAAAATTTTGGATCTATTTCAATAGCTTTGTCATAAGCTTTTAATGCCTTTTTATACTGTTCAAGGTTGAAAAAGGTGTTACCTTTACCAATCCAGGCATTGACAAATTTTGGATCTATTTCAATAGCTTTGTCATAAGCTTTTAATGCTTCTTCATATTTTTCAAGGTTAAAAAGAGCATCTCC
>SMTZ1_10018078_pt1 | contig 10926 bp, 8 predicted proteins | sample DeeMarSWOR136_30_FD_25667 | JGI IMG/M metagenome (IMG submission 25667)
AGTCCCGAGTTTTCCGGGGAACTGCCCCCAAGGAATTGTTGATGAGGTAGACAGAATGATTCAGGATAGGGAATTCTTCCCTTATCGATTCTAAGTCCCGATCTAGATTCCAGGCATGATCCGTCATAATATCCCCCTATTCCTATTATCAAAAATCAGGCCGGCCGCGCCTCAGCTGGGAAGGCCATTCTTGATGTAATGGGTGACCGCCTCCACGAACATGTCCAGCTCTCTGAGCGTGGTGTAGATACTGGGTGTGACGCGCATCCCGACGACATCCTCGGGTACCTGGACAGTGATCGTATAAATTTTATGCTTATCGAAAAGGACCTGCTGGAGCTTAGCCAGATCGAAGTTCTCAACGGTGAAGGTGCCGAGTCCACAGGATTGTTCGGGAGCATAGGAGGTAAGAATCTTGACTCCGGGGAATCTTTCCAGCTCTTTGGCCCAGTAATTCCGAAGGTACCGCAGCCGCTCCTCTTTATTCTTCCCTCCGATGCCGTGATGGAAGGTGATGGCTTCGTTGATCGCCAGCTCCAGATACTCAGGACGGGTGCCGATGTGTTCAAACTTCCGGATATCATCGCTCAGAGGATCTGGGGCTGGGAAGAGGGGCCAGATTTTTTTGATTTTTTCTTTTTTCACGAACAGAAAACCTGTTCCGATCGGAGCCATCATCCACTTGTGCAGGTTGGCTCCGTAGATATCGCAGTCTAAGTCCTCCTGCTTATGCACGAAATGACCGAAGGAGTGGGCTCCGTCAACGACCACCTCGATACCGCGCTGGCGGGCCATCTGGCAGATGTCCTTTATCGGAAAGATCTGGCCGGTGAGGTTGGTGATGTGACAGACGAGAATCATCTTGGTTCTGGGGGTGATATTTTTTTCGAACAGCTCGGCCAGCACTCCCAAGTCTGAAGGAGGATAAGGGAAGTTGAAGGTCTTGACCAGAATGCCTTCCCGTTTCTGTCGCTGGAAAAGGGCATTTTTCATCGAAGGATAATCGTGGAGCGTGGTCAGGACTTCATCACCCGGCTTGAGCTCTAAACCGAGAAGGCCGATCTGCATGGATTCGGTCACGTTCCGGGTGATGGCGATTTCTTCGGGTGAGCAGCCAAAGGTCTCAGCGATTCTCTTCCGAGCGAGCTCTTTGCGGTGCCGCAGGACGTGCCACAGGTTGTAGGGTGGAGCGCCGTTCGAGAAATCCAGATAACGGTGGACAGCATCCATCACCACCTTGGGGGCCGGATGAACGCCGCCGTTATTGAGGTTGATCAGGCTGCGGTCGATGTTGAATGCCTGCTGGACGTAAAACCAGAAGCTCTCATCCCGGGCCACCTCGAAGGCGGTCAGCCCTTTGACTTCTTTCAGCTTTTCGCTGAGAGCGGCCTGGGCTTCACGGGAAGACAGGCCGAACAGTCCTAGACTGCTGACGCCCAGGCCGAGGCCCTTTAGAAAATTCCGGCGGCTGGTTACCATCCTTTCCTCCTCTGTATGGAATTTTTTCTAACCATATCTTATTCGCCAACATCTTGTCAAACCCTGTCCCTGCGCAAGCAGGGAACCAATCCCCTCCTCCGCCATCCCCGCGGAGCTTGTGCCCGTGAAACCTGTGCCTGCGAAAGCAGGTAGCGGGGAGCGGGAACCCAATCCCATCCGTCATTCTCGCGGAAGCGGGAATCCAGTCCCATCCGTCATTCTCGCGGAAGCGGGAATCCAGTGCTATGATAAAATCTTATTAAGATATTTCTGGATCCCTGCTTACAGCCTGTCCCTGCGAAGGCAGGGGCAGGGATGACGGAGGAGAGCAGGAATGACGGAGGGAAGCAGGGATGACGGGAATGGACGCGGCCTCGCCTTTAAGGTTTCATCCAACAAATCCCTGAATAAAAATTTTGAGATGCATCCCTCGATAGCAGCTTTTTTGCCATAGGCTTGAATTTTCAATATAATAAAGAAAATTCGTGTTTCTAACGAGGAGGACATCATGAAAAAGACCATTTTATTCCTGTGTCTGGTTTTAATGTTTATTCCTCTTTCCTGGGCCAAAGTCGGCGACATCCTCCAGGTGATTAAAACGCCCGGCCCCTGTCCGACAGGGCTGGCTTTTGACGGACAGAACCTCTGGCTGGCCGACAACTTCACGGATAAAATCTACAAAATCGACCCAGCGAGTGGAAACATCCTGAAGAGCTTCGATTCCCCCGGCCATCGCCCTGAGGGGCTGACTTGGGACGGCCAAAACCTGTGGCACATCGACCAGGGAGAACGCAGCATGTACGTCATCGACCCGGAAACAGGAAAAGCCCTAGCCGTGCTGGAATCGAACAGCAACGACCCCCGTGACCTTGCCTGGGATGGCGAGTATGTCTGGATCGCCGATTACAGGCGGGACATCCTGATTAAAGTCTCCACAGCCGACGGGATGATGGTCCAGAATTTTCCCTCTCCGGCGGGTGAACCAGCCGGGCTGACCTTTGACGGGAAGTACCTATGGGTGACCGACCGGGGTGAAGATAGAATTTACCTGGTGAACCCGGCCGACGGACTCACCATCTCCTCCTTTCGCTCCTACGGCCCATTCCCCTACGGCCTGGCTTGGGGGGATCAAGAGCTGTGGTGTGTTGATTACGAGAACGACGAAATCTACAAGGTTAAAGTCTTCTGTTCGGACATCCTCTCCAAGTGGGATGAGCGTCAGATGTCGCTCCACTTCATAAAAGAGTTCCGCAACTACGGACCGGGGACTGTCAAAACCCTGGACATCTACCTTCCGATTCCAGAAAACCGCGATAACCAGGATCTTATCGGAGGAGTGGAGTTCGATCCTCAGCCCAATCAGATCATCGAAGACAGCTGGGGTCAGAAAATCGCCCATTTTCATTATGAAGACCTCAAGGGATACGGAGTGGTCAAGCCGAGCTGGAAAGTGAAGGCCAAAATTTTTGCGGTCGAGTATTTCATCTACCCCGACCGGGTCAGCAGCCTGGAAGATATCCCTCAGGATATCCGCGAAAAATACACCCAGGATGGGGATAAATACAGGATCAGCGATCCCTACATCCAGAAGCTGGCTCAAAAAATAGCTGGAAACGAAAAAAATACTTACTGGATTGCCCGCCGCATCTATGACTATCTCGGGGAGCACCTGACTTACAACCTCAAACCCCTCGGGGGATGGAATCCCGCCCCGACGGTCCTGAAGCGCGGAACAGCCTCCTGTTCAGAGTATTCCTATACGATGATCGCCCTCTGTCGGGCCCTGGGCGTTCCGATCAGGTACGTGGGGGCAGTCAGCCGCCGCGGCGACGATGCCTGCATCGACGATGTCTACCACCGCTGGACAGAGGTCTACCTTCCTCCTTACGGCTGGATTCCGTTCGATGCCAACAAAGGGGATACCGACCGACCCGGACGGGGGGTCCTGGGCATCGGGAATGTCGATGCCCGCTATATCATCACAACCGAGAACGGCGGCGGCGACAAGTATCTGTGGTTCGGCTACAATTACGGGTTTAAATGGACGTCTGAGGGAAAATGCCGCATCCATGAAGAAACATACGGTCTGTATTCCCCCTGGGGTGAGAAGAAATACCACAAGCCTTTGAAAAACTGAGTCTGTAATAGGACCTCATCCCTGCACCTGACACCTGTCTACACAGGTGCAGGCTCCAGCAGGGACCCAGTGCTGTGATAAAATTTTATTAAGATATTTCTGGGTTCCCGCCGAAGCCTGCACCTGCGCAGGCAGGCGCGGGAATGACGGAGGGGGGGATTCCTGCTATCTGCTTAGGTAAGGAGGTCATTTTTGATACCCTCAAAGCTCCTCTTCCCTTTTTTTAAAAATCCAGACGGGATGGACGGCGGAGGGGGAAGCGGCCGTAGAAAAAGTCATCTCCCCGGATAGAAAGGGTTTGGACTGCGGCCGATCTCTCGATCATCCTCCTGATGGCCTTATGGAGGAGGTTATCGGGCTTGCTGTAGGGACAGACATAGATGCAGAGGGCACAGTCTGTCCCGACTTTGCGCCAGTACCGATAGCACTCCTCGCGGTTGAGCACCCACTTTAAAACGCCGTTCTCCTCGGTCTTCTCTCCGAAAGAGATGGCCTGGGCAGGGCAGTTTCGGGCGCATTTCTGGCACTTCTGGCAGAAGTCCTGCACTCCTGAAGTCAACGGCTCATCAGGGACCAGCGGCATATCTGTGGTCACCAACCCCAGCCGAGCGCGGGGTCCGTATTTGCGGGTAATCAGGATCCCCAGCCTCCCGAGCTCCCCGATGCCAGCCTGCCAACCCAGGGGCGGCAGGATGATCTGGTAATTGCTCCCCGCGGTGTGAGCCCTGGCTGGATACCCCAAACGGCGGATCAAACCGGCCGTGATGATAGATATCCGTGCTCCCTCAACATACATCTTCCCTGTTTCGACTACGACTGGGGCTTTCGGAGCCGCCTGAACCATCCCCAGGTCCATCTCCAAGGCAAACACGACTGCATACGCATGGGTGTTCTTTATTTCTTGACCGTAAGGCTCCGGCCCCCGTCCGACATGAGAGTAGACATAAGCCTGATCTAGACGGCAGATTCCACAGACATCAGACCCCAGGTAGTTGATGATGGACTTTATGCATCGTGTGTTTTCAGCGGGTGCGACCTCCACTCTATCCGCACTGACAGCGCCATCGACTTGCGTCAACTGGTGTTCTAAAAAGTTAAACTCCATGTCCGCCAAGGAAAAAAGCCACGGATTTTTCACCAAGTGGGACGGCGAAAAAAGGTCTGGAAGTTTCCTGATTTTCTCATCCATCTCCCTGTACTCAGGCCGGCTTTGGTAGTATTGCTTGAAGATTTCGGTTCCTTCCTCATAATCGAAGCGAGCAAAGATGACATCCCTCTCATCTATTTTTTTCTGGTCTCCCACGATTTCTAAGGCCTGTCTTTTCAGCGGATAAAAAACCATAGTGAGGAAGACAAGCCCAGAAAAAACAAAAATACACCCGCCCAACCAACTGCGAACAGGCTCTCTGATGACCAGAAGGGCCGCCTGGATAACAAGGAGGCTGACGAAGAGAAGCGCACTCCTCCAGAACGCCCTCCCCTCTTTTTCGGCCAGGCTGTAAACGGCAAAAATAAGAACAAGCAGGGTCAACAGGCCGAGGGAAACCTCTCCCAGGATGAGCCAGATCGACATGGCTTAAACTTAATAAACTCCTCCCCCCTTGTCAATCAACCATTCCGACTTGATTAAAAAAATGAGGCACATCGCAATAATGGATATCAGATCGGCCGGAGGATTGTTTCTCCTTCTCTAAACATCAGTCTTCAAAAAGACTCATGATTTCCTGGACCTGGCCAGGCCGCAGGGGAAAATCATACTTCTTAACCAGTCTCTTGACCGGATCGAAGACGATGACGGCACTCCCCGCCTTCCCCAAGCCGTCGAACAGATGCCAGCGGTCTATAACAACAGGGAATTGAAGACGATTGCCCTGCATAAATCCCTTCAATTTCTTCTCGATGATCCGGGTGAACGTGTTCCCGCGCTGATTCCCAAGAGAAGCGTCAAAAACGAGAACACCCCAAACCCCACATCCTTTCCCAGCCCCTGGAAGCTGATGATAAAAATCAAGCAGAGACTCGAGGCACGTCAGACACATGAAGCTGTCGAAGTCGATGATAAACACAACCAAGGGATGAGGGGAAAGCCCCTGATCAGGAGAACCCGGATTCAAAGCGCCGCTTCCCTTCCCCTTCTCCGCCGCCTGGCTTCCGGACAGAAAGAGGAGGATGCTCACAGCGACCAGCACCAAGAAGAGTGGCTTCTCTCTTTTTTCAAACATCACCAGGCGGCATTCAATCAAAAACGTAGTGCATCCTGAACTTTTTCAAAGTCACACCCTCGTTGGCCCTCGAGTAGAGGAAGTTGTTGCGGTCGATGTGGATGCAGTGGCTTGCCTCCGGCAGGGTTAAGATCGTTAAGAGCGTCCCCCGCCGATTGAGGACATAGACATCGCGGCTGCGGTTCCTGGACACATGCCCCCCCAAAACGAAAAGAAATCCATGGCTGTCCAGCTCCACGTCTTTGAACATGACTTCAGTCGGCAAAACGTATGTGGAAATATTTTTCCGCTTCACTCTTTTCACTCCTAGAAGCTGTGTAGACCACAGTTTTTTGCCTTGGCTGTCCCATCTTTCCACCCTGTCCTGGAAGGTATAAGCCAGGTACAGGCTGCCCCCAGCATCGATGTCAAAACTCACCGCATCCATCATCGGCGCCATCTTCCTGTTTGCATACGGAATCTCCTGAACAAGCTCTCCTCTGTCATCAAAAATAAGAATCGCAGGTTTTGTGTCCATAAAAAGAGTGGCCACAGCAAAACGAGAGTCCGAAAGAACTTTAAGGTCAGAAACAGGGATGTTCAGCATGATGCGGCGCTCGAAGTTTAAATCACAATCATAGACGTGAAGGCCCAGGATTCCCTGATCGGTCGCATAAAGATAGTGCTCCGAACAGTCCAAGAGCCTCGGGGCTGTAAACTCCCCCGGACCCTGCCCCCGTCCGCCTGCCCTTTTGGTGAGCGTGCCCTCAGGGCTGAATTTCTTCAGGCAATAGTCCATGGCATCGGCCAGATAGATATTCGAATCAGAATCAACGACGACACCGGTCCACTGGAATATCAAATCATCATCCAGGGAGCCGATGGTTAAGACCTCTTCTAAGTCTATTCTTTTTAGCTCGGCCGCTTGGAGGGAGAGAGACAAAAAAAGGCTCATAGCTAAGAAAAGGGCTATCGAGAAAACTCTATTCTTCGACACGTTCAAAACCTCACCAAATATTCTTTTATTCCGACCGAAATAGAGCGAAAAACCTCTACGCTTCTACGTACTTCTTACAGAACACGTACCCGAGGCCTGAGAAAGAGCGCGGCGAAGACCAGGCAAAGGGTTATCAGTTTTTTGTTTTTAAAAATTTTCGATATCATCGGACGCCTCCTGTAAACATTCCTATTCATAATAAGTTAGACACCATTCATACCCCATTAAACAACCGGAAAGATACATGATTCCGTTCTGCACTCCTCCGAAAAGACTGGCTATGGCCGCGTCAATGCTGCATCTGATGAGCCCTTTCTCGCAGTCGCCGGCCAGGGCTGGGCCCGCTGTTAAAATCACTGCGAGCAGAAGACCGATTATGACCCCGGCTGCGATTGTTCTGTGATGCTTTTTTAAATATGTCATCTTTTGACCTCCTTTCACTTGTTTAAGAGCAAATTTGGTGCCAGAAAGCAGGACAATCGCCAGCGTTGTAAATTATTGATAATAAATTAAATATAAAAATGCCCCCGATTGAACAGTAAAGGAAAGTTAACGCCTGGCGGCTCTTTTCCGGGAACTTTTGTTTATGGCTGTTTTCCTTCCCCTTCGCCCTTCCCGCGCCTGTTTACAAAGGTGTAAACTCCAGCGGGAACCCAGCCCTAAAAAAGATGTCATTCCCGCGCAGGCGGGAACCCAGATATATCTTAATGAAAATATATTATATTACTAGTTTCCTGCCTCCGCAGGAAAAAGCCTGGGTTCCCGCCGGAGCCTGTCCCTGCGAAGCTTGTGCCTGTGAAAGCAGGTAGCAGGGGCAGGAATGACGGAAGAAAGAGTCAGGAAGGAGATATTATAAAGATATTACTGGGTCCCTGCTGGAGCCCGCACCTGTGCATACAGGTGCAGGGATGACGGAGGGGGGATAAAAACGTAAGGGCTAATCTTTCATCATCGGGATCTTGATGCCTTTGTCTCTGGCACACTGGATGGCTGTTTCATAGCCCGCATCGGCATGCCGGGCCACCCCCAGACCGGGGTCAACTGTCAGGACCCTCTGAAGGCGAGCCTCTGTCGAATCCTGCCCGTCGGCCACAATCACCATCCCGGCATGGATGGCCAGTCCGATCCCGACTCCGCCCCCATGATGGACAGAGACCCAAGAGGCGCCGCTTATCGCATTCAGGAGGGCATTGAGAATCGGCCAATCAGCGATCGCATCCGACCCGTCCTTCATCCCTTCTGTTTCCCTGTTGGGCGAGGCCACAGAGCCTGTGTCCAGATGGTCCCGGCCGATAACGACCGGAGCGCTTATTTTACCCGCCTTCACCAAATGATTGATCACTGACCCAAACCGGGCTCGCTCCCCGTAACCGAGCCAGCAAATCCTCGAGGGAAGCCCCTGGAACTTCACCTGCTTCTGAGCCTTCCGGATCCACCTTTCCAGCGCCTCATCACCAGGAAATTCCTTGAGTACGGCTTCATCGGTCTCGTAGATATCTTTGGGATCTCCGGACAGAGCGGCCCAGCGGAAGGGCCCCTTGCCAGTACAAAACAGGGGCCGGATGTACTCAGGAACAAAACCTGGAATATCAAAGGCGTTCTCCACCCCAGCCTTCTGAGCCTGGCCGCGGATGTTGTTGCCGTAATCAAAGGCTGTGGCCCCTCTCTTCTGCAGTTCGAGCATGGCTTCCACATGGACAGCCATGGACTCATAAGACCGCTTGATATACTCAACCGGATTATCCACCCTCAGCTTCAAGGCCTCTTCGTACGGCAGGCCATGAGGAACATAGCCGTGGAGTTCGTCATGGGCCGAGGTCTGGTCGGTCAGAGCATCGGGTGTGATCCCGCGTTTCACGAACTCGGGCAGGATATCGGCCGCATTGCCGAGGAGGGCGAAAGAGCGGGCCTCGCCCCTCTTCTTAGCCTCCATGGCCAGGCTCAAAGCCTCCTCCAAATCTGTCACCATCATATCTACATATTCCGTTTCCAGCCGCCTCTGGATTCTTTTCTCGTCGACTTCGATAACGAGGGCCACGCCTTCGTTCATGGTGATGGCCAGCGGCTGTGCGCCCCCCATCCCGCCGAGGCCGGCGGACAGCACCAGTTTCCCCTTGAGCGAACCGCCGAAGTGGGTCCGGGCCACAGAAGCCAGCGTCTCGTAGGTCCCCTGAAGGATGCCTTGCGTGCCGATGTAGATCCAGCTCCCAGCCGTCATCTGGCCGAACATCGTCAATCCTTTGGCCTCCAACCGGCGGAACTCATCCCAGGTGGCCCATTTCGGCACGATCAGGGCATTGGCCAGGAGGACCCGGGGAGCATCGGGATGAGTCTTGAAAACGGCCACGGGTTTTCCGGACTGAACGAGCAGCGTTTCATCGTTGTCCAGGCTTTTCAGCGCCTCCACGATAGCCCAGAAACACTCCCAATTCCGGGCTGCCTTCCCGGTTCCCCCGTAGACGATGAGCTCTTCAGGCTTCTCCCCCACCTCAGGGTCGAGGTTATTCATCAGCATCCTGAGAGCTCCCTCCTGAGACCAGCCCTTGGTCTGAAGCTCTGTCCCCCGTGGGGCTCTGATCTCTCTGTATTCATAACTTTTCTGATTGGCCATATCCGCCTCCTTACTGAAAGACAATCTCTTTGTATTTTCCCATCCGCTCCACCGTCTTTTCTCGGCCGATGAGTTCCAGAACATCGAAGATTCCTGGACTCACCGGTTCCCCCACGGCCAGCATCCGCAGGGCATGGATCAGGAGAGCAGCCTTGACCTCTTCCCGCTCGGCCCGCCGGCGGAGGACCCTCTCGATGTTCGCGGCCGAGAAATCACCAAGGGCGAGAAAGTCACGACCGAGTTTTTTGAGCAGGCCCCCCAACCTTTCATCCTTTAAATGCTTCTCGACACCTTCCGGATTATAGGTCAAATCGTCCGAGATGAAAGGGCCTGCTCTTAAGGGGAAATCACTGATTTTCCGGCTCCTCTGTTTAAGAAGATCGATTAACTTAAAAAACCATTCTCGGCGTTCACCGTCCCACCGCTCATCCCAAAGATCGACCTTCTTCAATTCTTGTTTGACAAGAGGAGCAAGCTCACCAGCTTTCAGCCGGGAGATCAGCTGCCCGTTCAGCCTTTCCAGTTTTTCCAGGTTCAGGATGGGGCTTCCCTTGCTGACCTTCTTCAACGAAAATTTTTCGACCATCTCACCAGCTGAATAAATCTTCTCCTCCTCCCCTCCCGGCGACCAGCTCATCTGGGCCAGAAAATTGAGAAGAGCCAGGGATAAAAACCCTTCTTCCTTAAACTGGAGGATCGAGGTCACTCCATGTCTCTTGCTCAGCTTTTTTTTATCTGGACCGAGGATGAGCGGGAGATGGGCAAACCGAGGCGGAGAAGCCTCGAAAGCACCGTACAGCAAGATCTGCTTGGGGGTGTTGGAGATGTGGTCATCCCCCCGGATGATGTGGCTTATGTCCTGATCGATATCATCGACGACAACAGACAGATGATAGGTCGGCAGCCCGTCACTCCGGAGGAGGACGAAATCCTCGATAATCCTGTTCTCGACAGAAATCGGACCATGGATGAGGTCTTCGTAGCGAACGACTCCTTCGGGCACCTGAAACCTGACAGCCTTTGGCCTCTCCTCTGACTCGAACCGCTCGCGCTCTTCTGGGCTGAGCTTCAGACACCGCCGGTCATACTCCCAATACTCTCCCTGGGCGGCGGTGATTCGTTTCCTGTCTTGAATCTCACCAGGCAGGCAGTAACAATAATAAGCCCTCTTTTTCTGGACGAGCTCTTCGGCCTTTGTCCTGTACACCTCTAATCTTTTGGACTGGTAAACAGGCCCTTCATCCCAATCCAACCCCAGCCATTTCAAACCTTCGATGATGCCCCGGCTCATTTCTTCCGAGGACCGGGCCAGGTCTGTGTCCTCGATGCGGAGGATAAACCGGCCTTGATGGTGGCGGGCGAAAAGCCAGTTGAAGAGGGCTGTGCGGGCGGCTCCGATATGGAGATGCCCGGTCGGACTGGGTGCGAATCTCACGCGAAAGGTCATCGGTTTTGGTGCCAGTTTGAATATACCATAATGAAAGATAAACCGTAAACCATG
>SMTZ1_10026176_pt1 | contig 10925 bp, 6 predicted proteins | sample DeeMarSWOR136_30_FD_25667 | JGI IMG/M metagenome (IMG submission 25667)
TCTGCTGCCCGTAGTCGGACTCAACAACGTATTTAACCGGTGTTTCAATGTCGTCAAAGGAAAGGACCGGAATGACTGGACCGAACTGCTCCTCGGCGTAAATCCTCATCTTTCTGCTCACAGGATACAGGACAGCAGGATAAAAGAAACTGTTATTTGTTCTGCCACCCCCTTCATTTATAACTTGCGCGCCAAGACGCCTGGCATCCTCCACCAGCTCACTCAGGTATCTCGGCTTACGTGGCTCTGGGAGCGGTGTTATGAAAACATCATTTTCCCATGGCATACCACACTTGTACATCGTTGGCCGTTAAATGATAGGCAGCCAAGAATACATTCTTTGATGGTTAGGTCAAGGTCGGCATCTGGAAGAACAATGGCTGCGTTCTTTGCCTCCATCCCCAAAATACTACGCAATCTGTGAGGCTTTGGATGCTGCTTTTTCAGGTGGTTTGCTGCGCCACTGGTGCCAATGAAAGCCAAAACGTCGATCTTACCGGAGGCCATCAAAGGTGGAAGCACCTCACGGCCTCTTCCGTAGATGGTATTCACCACGCCCTTGGGAAAAGAATCTTGGAATGCCTCCAATAAAGCATGATAGAGTAACATCCCGTGCTTGGGGGGCTTGAGAATAACGGTATTTCCCATGATCAATGCAGGAATGAGCGTGGTGAAGGTCTCGTTTAGAGGATAGTTGAACGGCCCCATGCAAAGGACTACGCCCAACGGGGCCCGACGCACTTGTCCGATTATTGCCTCCTGGATGATAAATCTTGAGGAAACTCGGTCTAGGTCCTTTAGGGCAGCTACTGTGTCTTTGACATAGGCAATGGTCCTATCAAACTCCTTTTCAGAATCTTTAAAAGGTTTCCCAACTTCCCACATCAAAAGATTCACGACCTGTTTTTTCTGTTTGCCCATCCTATATGTAAATTCTTCAATGTGCGCGATCCTGTCGCCGATGGACAAGGTTGGCCATAGACCCCTGCCGTTTTCGTAAGCGTTTACAGCAGCGCTCAAAGCTTGTACTGATTCCTTTTGGGTTAATTGCGGATATCTTCCGATGAGTTTTGGGACGGCCCCGGATGCTGTCCTGACACAAACCGGTGAGATTACTTCCTGCATCGGACCATGCCAATGACGGAGTTCCCCGTCGATCAGATATTCAACCTGATGGATTTGTGGCTCCAACAAGAATTCTTTTGGAATGTTTCCCTCATCGGGGAATATGGCATCAACATTGTTTGCTACACTCATTCAGTCAAACCTCCAAGAAATCCGTGAATAAAGCTCATCGTTAACGCCGCCGCATTTTGTCCTAAGCCTTCATTCCCACGCCCGCCCTCTCACTCTTTGGACAATCTGGCTGTCCATCCCTTTGCTTATGAGCCAGGGTTGTATGGTCATATCAGGAGGTGTCAATACCGCTTCCGCGGCCGGCGGGCGGTATCCCAGAGAGCTATGAGGCCTGAAGGTGTTGTACTCCTGCCGACACCCGGGAGGTGCTGTTAGCGCCCCGCGTAAGGCATGCGGTCTTATCATGAGAGCCCCGGAGTGGGCAGTTGACAGCCCACAGTCATTTGTATATAGCCTATTTCGTGATGGGAAACAATACTCTGGCAAAAGGAGTCTTGGAATGAACGTTGAAGAAGGCAGAAGACGGGTTGTTATTGAAGACGTAGCACCGGAGATAGACGGCAGCCGCTTTGCAATCAAACGCACCGTCGGCGAGACAGTGACGGTAGAGGCCGACATTTTTTCGGACAGCCACGATGCTATTTCCTGTGTCCTACTTTATCGTGAGGAGAAGAATTCAGAATGGAAGAAGGCCCCGATGGAACTGGTTGACACCGACCGCTGGCGCGGGTCCTTCGTCGTGACAACAATTGGACGCTACATTTACACTCCCCAGGCTTGGGTAGACCGATTTAAGTCCTGGCGGCGCGACCTGCAAAAAAAAATTGAGGCACAGCAAGACATATCCGTAGATTTACTAGTGGGAGCTATGCTCGCAGAAAAGGCGATCCCGCGTGTTCCTAGGGGTCAAGCCCGTAGGCTCCAAAGCTGGGCAAAAGGGCTGAGGGCTTCTGAGGATCTTGAAGAAAGTATCGGGCAGGCGTTGGATGACGAGATTCTCAGCCTGATGGCCCAGTACCCAGATAAACGGTTTGCGACGACCTATGACAGAGAGCTGGCGGTGGTCGTGGACAGAAAAAGGGGCCTCTTTAGTGCCTGGTACGAAATGTTTCCGAGATCATGTTCCGATGAACCAGGCAAACACGCCACCTTTAGGGACTGCGAGGCTCGACTGCCGTATATCGCGCAGATGGGCTTTGATGTGCTGTACTTTCCCCCTATCCACCCCGTTGGATACACCCACCGCAAAGGGAAGAACAATGCTCCGGCACCGGGTCCCGATGATCCAGGCAGCCCGTGGGCCATCGGCTCCCAAGAAGGAGGGCACAAGGACATCCATCCGCAGCTGGGAACACTCAAAGATTTTCGGCGATTTGTCAAGAAGGCTAAGGAACACGGGCTGGAGATTGCACTAGACATCGCCTTTCAATGCTCTCCTGACCATCCCTATGTGAAGGAGCACCCCGAATGGTTTCGGTGGCGTCCCGACGGAGCTGTCCAATATGCGGAAAACCCGCCTAAGAAGTATGAGGATATCTATCCTTTTGACTTTGAAACCGATAACTGGCAGGCCCTTTGGGAAGAGCTCAAGGGTGTTTTCCTCTTTTGGATTGGGCAGGGTATACGCATCTTTCGAGTAGATAACCCTCACACAAAGCCATTCCGCTTTTGGGAGTTGCTTATCGCCGATATCAAGAAATACCACCCCGAGGTCATTTTCCTCGCTGAGGCGTTCACCCGTCCTAAGGTAATGTATCGCCTGGCAAAGCTTGGTTTTAGCCAATCCTATACCTATTTTGCATGGCGAAATACGGGACGAGAGATCCAGCAATACCTCACAGAATTGACCAAGAGCGAAGTGCGAGATTTCCTTCGGCCTAACCTGTGGCCTAACACACCAGACATTCTCACTGAGTACCTCCAGATGGACGGAAGGCCGGCTTTTATGGTCCGTCTAGTTCTGGCAGCCACGCTAAGCGCCTCTTATGGCATCTATGGCCCTGCCTTTGAACTGTGTGAGAATCGAGCCACGGAGGTTGGAAGCGAAGAATATCTGGATTCTGAGAAGTATGAAGTTAAATTCTGGGACTTGAAAAGCTCTCACAGCTTAAAAGACTTTGTTGCCCGTGTGAATCGGATCCGCCTGGAAAACACAGCTCTGCAAAACAATTGGAGTCTCCGTTTTCATGCCTTGGACAACGAAAAGCTCATTTGCTTCACCAAACATAACGAAGATTTTTCCAACATTGTTCTTGTGATAGTCAATTTGGATCCCCATCACACACATCGAGGTTGGTTGGAGTTTCCGTATAAAGAGCTGGGGTTCGATTATGATCAGCCTTACCAGGTTCACGATTTGTTGACCGATGCCCGGTATCTTTGGTATGGATTACGGAACTATGTTGAACTTGATCCTCAGTTTGTCCCCGCACATATCTTTCGGATTCGACGTCGGGTCCGTCGTGAACACGATTTTGACTACTACATGTAGAAGTATCAACTGCCATGGCCAAAGCCGCTGAGAAGCCATCGAATTTGCAGGATGACCCTTTGTGGTACAAGGACGCCGTCATCTATCAGCTCCATGTAAAAACGTTTTACGACAGCAATGGAGACGGTGTGGGTGATTTCAAGGGGCTTACGACAAAACTGGACTACCTTCAGGACCTGGGAGTGACCGCCATCTGGCTTCTCCCCTTCTGCCCCTCTCCCCTGAAAGACGATGGGTACGATATCTCTGATTACACGGGCATTCAGCCTGCTTACGGAACTTTGGGCGATTTTAAGGCCTTCTTACGAGAGGCTCACCACAGGGGGTTGCGCGTCATCACAGAACTGGTGGTGAATCATACCTCTGACCAACACCCCTGGTTCCAGCGTGCACGGAAGGCCAAGCCTGGAAGTGCATGGCGCAACTACTACGTATGGAGTGACACGCCTGACAAGTATAAGGAGACACGGATCATCTTTCAGGATTTCGAGTCCTCCAATTGGGCGTGGGATCCGGTGGCAAAGGCATATTACTGGCATCGGTTTTATTCTCATCAACCCGATCTCAACTATGAAAATCCTCAGGTGCAGAGGGCTATGTTGAAGGTCCTCGATTTCTGGTTCGGTATGGGGACGGATGGTCTTCGACTGGACGCTGTGCCCTATCTCTATGAGCGCGAGGGTACCAACTGTGAAAATCTCCCTGAGACGCACCAGTTTCTGAAAAAAATGAGAAGCCATGTGGACAGCAAATTCGAGAATCGGATGTTGTTGGGAGAGGCGAACCAGTGGCCAGAAGACGCCGTGGCCTATTTTGGCGACGGGGATGAGTGCCACATGGCCTTTCACTTTCCATTAATGCCCAGGATGTTCATGGCCATTCGCATGGAAGATCGTTTTCCCATTATCGATATACTGGATCAGACACCTCCCATCCCCGAGTTTTGTCAATGGGCCATCTTTTTGCGCAACCACGATGAGTTGACACTGGAGATGGTCACTGATGAAGAGCGTGACTACATGTATCGGGTCTATGCCCAGGATCCCCAGATGCGGATTAATCTGGGTATCCGTAGGCGTTTAGCACCCCTTCTAGGGAACAACCGGAGAAGGGTCGAGCTCATGAGCAGTCTGCTTTTCTCCATGCCGGGGACGCCAGTGGTCTACTACGGAGACGAGATCGGCATGGGGGACAACGTCTATTTAGGTGACCGCAATGGGGTTCGTACGCCCATGCAATGGAGTGGAGACCGAAACGCGGGCTTCTCCCGGGCCAATCCGGACAAAACGCCTCATTGCCCTGAGAAACCGTTTCAAGGCCTTTTGTCGGGGAAGCATTGAATTCTTGCACCCGGACAATCCTAAGATCTTGGCCTTTATCAGGCATTACGACGAGGAGACTATTCTGGTGGTGGCCAATCTCTCGCGTTTTGTCCAGTATGCGGAACTGAATCTGTCCTCTTTCATGGGAATGGTGCCCATGGAACTCTTCGGCGGGTCGGAGTTTCCTGCGATCGGCAAGAGACCTTACTCTCTCTCTCTCGGTCCCCACGGTTTCTATTGGTTCACTCTTGAGCCACAGCGTGCTGTAGAGGACGCAATCCGTATTGAAACAGTGGCATCTCGCCTTCCTGTATTTGAAGCAGCCGGACCGAGGGAAACCCTCTTCGAGGGAAAAGCCATGGCCGGGCTTGAGGAGGCCCTTCCCATGTTTTTGCAGCGATCTCGTTGGTACGGGGGCAAGGCTCGGCGCATCAAATCGGCTAGGGTGAGCGAATTGCTCCCGATTCCCGATTTCCCGATGCTCCTCCTCTATCACGTATCGCCCTTGTTGACGTGGAATATAGGGAAGGAGAAAGTGAGACGTATATCCTGCCCATTGCTTACAGCTCAGGAGAGGAGGCAAATGAAATCCTAAACGAATACCCGCAAGCCCTCATACTCCAACTGCACTGGAAACAGACGGGGGAGCGGGGGATTCTTTTTGATGCCTTGGTGCAGAGGCGGGTCTGCAAGGCGCTGTTTGAGACTATCGCCCGTAGGCGTCACATAAGGACCAGAGAAGGTGAGATCCTGGCATACTCGTCGCGCGCCTTCCGGCACTCAATGGGGGAAAGAGACGAGCCCATGGAGCCTTCCATCATGAAGGCGGAGCAGACCAACACCTCTGTGCTTTACGGGAAACGATTCATCCTGAAGCTCATCCGGCGTCTTGGCGAAGGGGTCAACCCCGACCTGGAGATCGGACGTTTTCTGACCGAGAAGGGGTTCAAACACATCCCGCCTGTGGCCGGGTCCATAGAGTACCGAAAGGCCGGGCAAGAGCCCATGACCTTGGGGATCCTCCAGGGTTTCGTGCCTAATCAAGGAGATGCGTGGGAATATACACTGGATGTCCTCGGGCATTACTTCGAGCGGGCACTCGTCCAGCGGAACAGGGTGGAGGAGCCACTGACACCTCAAAGACCCTTGCCGGATATGGCACAAGAAGAAGCTCCCCCAATCGTTTTTGAGGTGATCGGCCCGTACTTAGAGATGGCCCGACTCCTGGGACAGCGTACCGCAGAGCTTCACCAGTTTTTGGCCTCTGATTCGGGTCACCCTCGCTTTGCCCCCGAACGCTTTTCTACTCTCTACCAGCGATCGCTTTATCAGTCCATGCGGGCACTGACAGCACGGATCTGTCAGCTTGTCCGCCAGCGTCTGAAAAACCTGCCGGAAGCGACGCTCCCTGATGCCCAGAAGACCCTTGAGTTGGAACCGGCAATTCTGGAGCGGTTTCGTGCCATCACCAAGCGAAAGATCACCGCCCAGAGAATCCGTTGTCACGGTGACTATCACTTGGGCCAGGTGCTTTATACTGGAAAAGATTTTGTCATCATTGACTTCGAGGGAGAGCCTGCACGCCCCATATCTGAGCGGAGAATTAAGGGGTCTCCTTTAAGGGACGTGGCCGGGATGCTCCGCTCGTTCCACTACGCGGCCTACTCTGCCCTGTTCGCCCAAGAGGCCCGCGGAATGATTCGCCACGGAGACTGGGCCTATCTGGAATCCTGGGCAACCTTCTGGTGTATCTGGGTCTCCGCTAATTTCTTGAACGCGTATTTGGAGGTGGGTAGGCAGGGAGAGTTTCTGCCCGAGACAAGGGAGGACCTCCAGTTGCTCCTGGAGGTTTTTCTCCTGGAGAAGGCCATCTATGAACTCGGTTATGAGATAAACAATCGCCCTGATTGGGTCAGGATTCCCATCCAGGGCATTCTGCAATTACTCAACAAAGAAGGTTAAGAAGAGAGGAATCTATCTTGGTAAATATCCCATACCTTACAGATGACGATATCTATTTGTTCAATGAGGGAACCCACTTTCGCCTCTATGAAAAACTGGGGGCCCATCTTGTCGCCCACGCCGGGACGGAAGGCGTATACTTTTCCGTGTGGGCCCCTAATGCGGAAAATGTCTTCCTCATGGGAGACTTCAACGGTTGGGAAAAGGAACACCATCCCTTGCGTCTCAGGAAAAACTCGGGAATCTGGGAGCTCTTTGTGCCAAACGTGGGAACGGGGACTACCTATAAATACCACATTGTGTCTCGACACAGAGGCTATCGGGTCAACAAGGCTGATCCCTTCGCCTTCTACAGCGAAGTTCCTCCCAAAACGGCCTCTGTGGTCTGGAGCCTGGATTACAACTGGAGTGACGAGAAGTGGATGACCAAGCGACATGAGCACAATGATTTCAAGGCGCCTATGGCCATCTATGAAGTCCACTTGGGCTCTTGGATGAGAATTGTCGAGGAAGGAAATCGTGCATTGACATACAGAGAGCTTGCACCAAGGTTTGCAGAATACGTTCAACATTTGGGTTTCACGCATGTCGAATTTCTCCCTGTGATGGAACACCCGTTCTATGGTTCTTGGGGGTATCAAACGTTGGCGTACTTCTCCCCAACAAGCCGGTACGGTACTCCACAAGATTTTATGTATCTTGTTGATTGCCTGCATCAGCATGAGATTGGAGTTATCCTGGATTGGGTACCTTCCCACTTCCCTGATGATGAACATGGCCTTGGTTATTTTGACGGAACTTACCTGTATGAGCACGCCGATCCACGACAGAGAATTCATCCTGACTGGAATAGCTTGATTTTCAACTATGGCAGAAAGGAAGTTCGAAGTTTTCTCATAAGCAGCGCTCTCTTCTGGTTGGACAAATACCATGTAGATGGCTTGCGCGTGGATGCTGTGGCCTCTATGCTTTATCTCGATTATTCACGCAAACAAGGTGAGTGGATCCCGAACCAGTATGGAGGTAATGAGAACCTGGAGGCCATTTCGTTTCTACGCCGTCTTAATGAGGAGATTTACAGGAGTTACCCGGATGTACAGACCATGGCCGAGGAGTCTACAGCGTGGCCCATGGTCTCAAGGCCGACGTACGTAGGCGGTTTAGGCTTTGGCATGAAGTGGGATATGGGCTGGATGCATGACACGTTGGCGTATATGTCCCACAATCCTGTGTACAGGAAGTACCATTATAATCAACTTACCTTTCGGCTCGTATATGCCTTCCAAGAGAACTTTGTGCTTTCCCTTTCTCACGATGAGGTTGTACACGGCAAAGGGTCACTTCTGACGAAGATGCCGGGCGATGAGTGGCAAAAGTTTGCCAACTTGAGGCTTCTCTTGGGCTATATGTATGCCCAACCAGGGAAGAAGCTGCTTTTTATGGGTGGGGAGTTTGGCCAACGGAATGAATGGTATCACGAAGCCTCTCTTGACTGGCATGTCCTTAAAAACCCTTTGCATGCCGGCCTCAAGCGTTGGGTAGAAGACCTGAATCGGGTTTACAGAAACGAGCCAGCCCTTCACGAACTCGACTTGGATTCCGAGGGCTTTGAATGGATTGATTGCAATGACGCCGAGCAAAGCACACTGAGCATGATGCGCAACGGACGCTCCGAAGAAGGCAGCCTCCTTATCGTGTGCAATTTCACCCCCGTTCCTCGTCATAATTACCGGGTCGGAGCACCAAAAGGGGGGATCTGGACCGAGCTTTTGAACAGTGATGCCCGGGACTATGGTGGCAGCGGTCAGGGCAGCCTGGGTCACGTCGAGGCGGCACCTGTTTCCTTCCGTGGCAGGCCTTACTTGCTCAACCTCACCCTTCCACCTCTGGCAGCGGTGTTCTTCAAAAACCAAACGAACGCCGCCGGAAAATAATACAGTCTCCGCCGGATCTAACGACCCACGACCTCCTTATAGACTTCCATCAGCCTAAATGCCACTTTATCCCAAGCGAAGTTGTCTTTAACCCTTTTCCGCCCCTTTTGACCCATCTTAAGCCTAAGACCTTCGTCAGCTACAAGCCTGTTCATCGCTCGCGCTAGACTTCTTGCGAATTCCTCTGGCCTGGCAGGCTCTGGATTCTCAGAAGAAATGGATTCAAAGGGCACCAATTCGCCGGTTTCTCCTGGCACCACGACCTCCCTGATGCCCCCGACGGCGCTAGCCACGACTGGCGTCCCGCAGGCCATGGCCTCGAGGTTGATGAGGCCAAAGGGTTCATAGATCGAGGGACAGCAAAAAACGGCAGCATGTGAGTAAAGTTCAATACTCTCTTGTCTTGTCACCATTTTGTGAATCCAAATCACATTCTGTCTGTCGTTTCGGATCTCGGCTACGGACGCCTCTATTTCTTTAGCTATCTCAGGTGTGTCCGGCGCGCCTGCACATAGAACTACCTGAATCTGAGGCTCCAGATAGCGAATTGCATTTATGAAATGGATAATTCCCTTTTGCCGGGTGATCCTTCCTAGAAATAGCACGTACGGAACCTGTGGGTTAATCCCATATTTTCCCAAGGCAGTGGTGGCTGGTACAGGCTTGAACTGAGACGCATCTACACCATTTGGGATCACGCGGATACGTTCGGGGTTGATATTATAATGGGAAATAATCTCCTCTCGACTCGTGTTGGAGACGGCTATAACTATGTCTGCCATCTCTAGGGCTGTCTTTTCTATCCACAAAGACAGGTCGTATCCCCTGCCAAGTTGCTCCCGCTTCCACGGTCGACATGGTTCAAGAGAGTGGACGGTAATCACAAGAGGAGTGCCGTAGCAGATCTTTGAGAGTATCCCACCCCAGGCTGCATACCACGTATGGCAGTGGACTACATCAGCTACCACTGGGGTGGCGTTGAAGCGCATGCATGTGAGCAAAACCATTAGGGACTGCTTGACCTTTTCTGGGTTATCTCTGAAAAAGTCTTCGCAGAAAGGATGGCCTTGGACTGACAGATTATGTGTGTTGACTTTCTGGTCGCCAAAGCACTTCACTTCCACTGAAGCATGACGCGCCATCTCCCGGACAAGATATTCAACGTGTACCCCAGCCCCTCCGTACACGTGTGGAGGATATTCTCGAGTCATGTAGACGATTCTCATAGGATCCTCGACAGCAAAACCCATGGTTATGAAGACCATGGGTCATAATTTGAATTACATGTTCAATGGTCCCTTGGTTATAGTAACAGGGAATCCCCACGAGGATATCTGCCTGATCAATCTCCTCAATCCTCTTGGCCGTATAGGCCCTTAGTGCCGTATCATAGCCCATGGCTTCTATCCTTTTATCACGGTTTCTCCTTAAAATTAAACTTCAGCTGGGGTGGGTCAATATCGACAACGTACATTCTTTGGTTGGGAAGGCGTATGTGATCCCGTGTGATAGAAAAGCTTTTTCTGCCGAAACGGGCCAAAGACACATCGATCTCTGCCATTACATTTTTCTCACTCAGAGTACTAACATCCTTACGAAGGCCTCGAACCTTGATTTTCAGCATCGGATTCACAGGTTCCAGAATTTCCAATTGGGAGGGTGTATTCGTTATTCCTAAAGGGACACTTACAGTTTTTTCAAAATCCTGTTGACCTGCTAACATGAGCCATAGGGTAGCCACTAGAAACAGGGTGCCCACCTTTACGCGCCAGCGATTTACAAGAAAAAAATGAATCCTTTCCCACCAACTCTTTCTCGCTGGGCTAATAGGCATGATGGCTTCCAGGATAAGTTGAGAAAGTTCTTGGGTATTTCCCACGCGGACCATCTCCTTCTCGCGGGCAAGTGATACTTCTCCTCGTTCCTCCGACACCACCACCACCCAGGCATCACATCGTTCAGAAAGACCGAGGGCCGCTCTGTGCCGGGTGCCCCACTCCTTTGGTAGCCCTTCATCCGAACTCAGGGGTAGGTAGCAGGCCACCTGTGTGACGCGACCACCTTGGATCAGCATAGCCC
>SMTZ1_10034772_pt1 | contig 10925 bp, 18 predicted proteins | sample DeeMarSWOR136_30_FD_25667 | JGI IMG/M metagenome (IMG submission 25667)
TGGGATTTATGCCACAATTGCCGGGATGCCTTCTTTAGATTCATGAAAATCCCGATTGAAAAGCCGGAAAAAGAAGCGTTGCCGACTGATAAACCGGAAACAAAGAAAAAAGCGGGAAGGCCGAGGAAAAATGGCTAAAACAGAGCAAGAAATAGCGGAAATTTTGATAAAACTCAAGGATTTGGCACCCAATATTTATCGCCACATCATGGGTTTTATTGCAGCATTAGAGGAAAAGTTGAAATAAGAGAATTTCTTATTTCAGGATTTTAACAAACAGGCACGATTGAGATCCTCCCTGTAATTCACGAAGGGAGGATTTTTTTATGGCACGAAAACCACAGGGCCCCGTGACGGGAAATGTCGGAGAACTCAACGTAGGCCCCCAGGAGAAGCAAGGGATAAGCAAACCAGCCCCCGAACCTTCTCCTGAGATAAGCCAGACGAGCCCGGATCTCCCCGAAGGACAAACCCAAACTGGCGAACCGACAAGTACGCCTGAGAGCGTTCCCGAAAAGCCAGAACCGGCAGAGGAGAGCTTTTTCGATCCAAAGGAATTGCCCGAGGAGCTTGTTCCCGCCTATAAGCAAATGCAATCGGCATTTACTAAGCGGATGACAGGCTTGTCAAAAGACCGTGAAAAGGTACAGGCTTACGACGCATTTATGGCCGATCCGGTAACAAGCCTTACCCAGGCGGCTCAACAGTATGGCATGAGGGTTGTGCCGATGAACCAACAGGCAACCACACAAACAGATGCCTCACAAGAGGCTTTCGGCCAAAACTGGCAGCCGCAAACATGGGATGAGGTTTTTCAGGCGTTTTCGACACGCCTTAACGATCAGCTTCAAAAAACGTTTTCTCCCGTCTTCGATAATCTCAAGAATCTTACCACATCGAATATTGAGCGGCAGTTGGGTGAGATCGACCCGAACTGGAAAGTCTACGAAGACGAGATGACGGATAATCTCAAGGCACACCCGACATTGGCCAAAGATGTTGCCAAACTGTATCGAATCTCGGTTCCAGAAGAGGTATTGCGAAGCAAATATACCCAGGCGGCACTCAAGAAATTTGAAGACAAAGCGGCCTCCGCCAAGATCCAGGGAAAAAGCTCAGTTCAAACCACTCAACCAAGCGGCATTGAAAACGTGAAATCATTTGACGATGCCGTGAAGTTTGCCAAGAAAGAACTTGGCATGACGTAGGAGGTCATTAATTATGACTACCATTGGAGGGACAGCACCCTCACAACATACGATCAACTATGATGCGTTGTTGTCCACGACTTTAATGGCCTACCGCGCCACGCTGGTCGATAATATATTCAAGAGTTCGGCTTTTTTGGCCGCCCTGAGGAAATATGACGGCATTGATTATCAGGATGGCGGAGAGCGAATTTGGATTCCTCTGATGTATGAGGAAAACGATACCGTGAAAAGCTATTCTGGTTATGAAGTGCTGGATGTCAAGCCTCAAGAGGGAATCACCTCGGCCTTTTATCCCTGGTGTGAGATTGGGGGAACCATCTCAATTTCTCGCCGGGAAGAAAGGCAGAATAGCGGCGAATCAGCGCTTTTAAAGCTCTTGCAAGTCAAGACCACCCAGGCCGAAATGTCCATGAAGTCACAGGTCAATTCACAGTTGATCTTGGGAACGGTAAACACGGCAACTTTTGTGCCGGGGAATTCCGCAAAGGATATGTTTCCTTTGGGATATTTCCTGCCCCTCAATACCGAAGCAGACCCACTTGCAGGTGGAAACATGGGCAACATTTCCCGCGCAACTTATTCCTGGTGGAGATGCCGCACAGCGGCCTTTGATACCAGTTCAATAGATACGGGGAATGCTTTCGCCATTGATGTTGACAATTATGCGGGAATGAAGGTCGGATTGAAGCGGATGTATAACTGGTGTGCCAGGGGAGCCGATGGCTCTGGCCCCAACCTTGTCGTTATGGACCAAACCACGTATGAAACTTACGAAAACGCGATGGACACCCAGGTTCGGTATTACGATACGGACCTCGCTGACATGGGATTCGACACCATCAGGCTCAAGGGCGCGAACTGCATCTGGGATGAGCTTGTTCCGGATATCCACAGTGGAACCGCGGCAATCACGACAGGCACGGCGTTTTTCGTGAACACGAAGTATTACAAACTGGTGATCGACTCGCAAACGGATTTCGTTACCACTCCGTTTATCGAGCCCGAAAACCAGACAGCACGAACGGCAAAAATCCTGTTCATGGGGAACAGCACAATCTCTAACCCGAGGAAATGTGGTGTGTGTTATGCGACATTGCAGACCATAACCTCATAACCCTCTTAACAAAACGGGGCTCAGGCACGTATAGACCTCCCTGAAATATCAGCCCGACAGTCACAAAAGGGAGGATTTATCAATGTTATTTCAGAGAATCAACAGAAACGATCCAGAGAAGGTTTTCGTCGTAGTGAAAAACAGTTATTCGACCGCCACTTTAACCAATGGCCAAGCTGTCACATGGGACTTCATTACCGATTGTGATGGGGTCTCCGTAACAATGCCCCTTGCCAGGGCTACGAATGCCGGTTTTGCGTTTGCTGGAATTGTGGCGGAATCCATTGCCCACAATGCCTATGGCTTGATTCAGGTCTATGGATATCACTCCGCGACCAGATGTAGATCCAAAACATCAAGTGGCCCCGGAATCCATAAGGGAAGACCATTGGCATTGAATTCGGCCGGCTCGCTCTTTTGTCTGGAATCGATTCAGACAAAATCCACCGTGCTGGTCGTTTATCCGCAGGCTTTTGCTCTTGCGGATAACAGCGTATGGACGACAGCCGCAATAGCTGTTTTTATCAAAGCGATGTAACCCATTTTCAGGGGAGGCGGGGAATTTGAACCCCCCTCCCCTCACAATAGGAGAACCCATGAAAAAATACGGCGAGGATGCTCCATTTGAAGATCCGGTGGTAAGATGCGATTCGTGTGGAAAAATAATATTAATGAAAACCATTCACCAATACGGTTTTTGCAAATGCGGGAATCGAAAAGTTAGGGGAGTGACGGCATTTAATCTCAGGGAATATCTGAAAATGCGCTTTTGGTGGAGGGTCGATCCCGAATATTTAAAAACATTCAATAGGTAATATATGAAATCCGAGCAAAGAAAAGCCGATCAGCGAAAAGATTTTCCAAAGAAGCCGAACAGAATTTGCATTGGCATTCCATGTTATCAGAATTGCTCATCCGAGACTCTTCAGGATTATATGTTGATGGCCTATTATTTTGGCCGAAGATATCCCGAATACGAGTTCTTTCTTGCGATCAAATCCAAATCCGAACAATTCAGGGCAAGGAACTCGATTGTAACCGCGGCCCTTCAAATGGATTGTCAATATCTTCTCATGCTTGATGATGATAACGTGATTAACTGGGAAGAGCAAAATGAAGTTTCAGACAAATACGAATTCCTGAGAAAACTCCTGAAGCACATGGAAGAAGATCCCCAGATAGGAATTGTGGGAGCCCTATATTATCACAGGGGAGGCGAATATATGCCCGTCATTATGAAGGAGGCCAAAGACGGGGGCCTTTATTATATGAGACAGGACGAGATTAAGGGTGGTCTTCAGGAAGTTGCCGTCCAGGGTGGTGGTTGTATGCTAATTAATACGAATGTTTTCAGCAGGATACCATCTCCTTGGTTTGAGGCAGAATATGAATGGGGAACCGATATTCAGATTTCAACAAAAGCGAGGAAGGAAGGATTTAAGGTTTGTTGTGATACATCCATTGTTATCGGTCATGTGATGAGTCAAAGAGTGGTGGTCACTCCCCAAAACAGGCTTGCCCTTATTGCCGAAAACGCTTCCAGGGGAATCCATGAATCTCAAACTGGAATAAATACAGATTGGGTAACAAATAACGCATTGAGTCTTTACAAAGAAGATATCGAGGAATATTTAGGGGTGACCGGGAAAAATATAGATTGGGCTTCAGGAATACCCCATCCAACTATGGTTTCATATGCAACCGGAAACCAAAAAAATAATAGACACGGTGTTTAAATTTGTTAATACAAATATTGAGGCCAAGGGAATTGATTTTGGATGCGGTTCCGCTCCTGTCGGTTTCGATCTTGCCCTAAGAGGCCATTCAATGGATTTTATAGATATAGATGGAGCCGGAGCATATGAATTCACTAAATGGAGAGCCAATAAGCGGAATCTAAATGGAAGGGTTGGATGGAAATGGGGAGGACCATACGATTATGCTCTGTTCTTAGATTCTCTCGAACATATCAATGATTATGATAATAATGAGCACCTCGCCATAATGGATAAAAAAGAGGTGATGTCTTTTCTTGTAAATATGGGGGTTTACCCATTGAATGAAATGGTATTTATCAAGCGTGATCTTACTCTTGGGGGAAAGGTATCGTGATAAGTATCGTGATGCCCGTCTATGATATTTCCCCTCAAATAGAATTGATGACGAGAAAGGCAATTGGAACAGTTCATAAAAATACGATTGGCGAATATGAAATGATTATTGTTTTGAATGTATTGGTTTTCAGGAAGCCATTGGGAATTATTTTTGTTGTCTCCATAATGATGCTTTTGTAACCAGATGCTTTTGTAACCAGGGGATGGAACCTATCATTGCAAAAAGAAGCAAGTAAGGGGAATATCGCTTTTCCAGAAATCAAGGGGGAAGAGATAGATCCGATTCCCGAATGGATGCCTCCGGGATGCTGCTTTGTTATAACCCGTAGAGAATGGATAAAATTGGGCGGTTATGACGAAAATTTTGAACCGCTTCATGGTGAAGATATAGATTTATTTACCAGGGCGACCAAAGCTGGAATAAAATTAATTCGCTGTAACTCTGTTGTTTACCATAAAAGAGGGGCGACAAGATTTCTTCTTCCCGATAAAGGGATTGGATCTTTGGCGGTCAATCTTAGAAAGTGGGCATTAAAACATATCACGGATGAAATTAAAGCGACAAAGGGAGATATCTGTCTTCCCAAATTATCAAACATAGATGGAGAGAAATGAAGATTTTTGGGAATAGAGATTCCACCAAAAAGGGAAAGCAGGAACCGGATAGCATCATGGAGGATATTTATGCCATATTTGCCCAAGGGGAGATAAACCTTAACCTTGGATGCGGTAAAATTAAATTAGATGGTGTAATCAATTGCGATTTATACGATCCCGAAGCTGACAAGAAACTTGATGCAAAAGATTTGTCTGAGTTTACAGATGGTAGTGTGAATGCCATTTATGCCAGTCAACTATTAGAGCATTTCACTTATGATGAATCGATAATATTAATGAAGGAATGGCACAGAGCATTAAAAGAAGAGGGTCACATTATCATTAGTGTTCCCGATATGGAAGAGATCATTGAGGTGGCTGGCACATGGGATCTTAGGCAAGAGGCCATATGGATAGCCATGATGAAGTTTATCTATGGATGGCAGACCAATGAAGGAGATATTCATAAATGGGGGTATTGTGCGGAATCCTTGATGGCACTTGTGAAAAAAATGGGATTCAAGATGAAAAGGATTTATCGTGGATATCCAAGGCGACCATCGCCAACCATAATGGTAATAGCACAAAAAACAAGGGGGAATGAATCATGAGTTGTATCAAGAGACGGACTATTTTTGTTTATGTTGATGAGAAGAATGGAGACAAGTTTTACAAGTTCTGGGATTGGGCAAGGGTTACAACCGGACTTGGGACTATGGCTGAGCCATTTCAAGTCGGCCAGAAATATCCCCATAATACCTGTTTGGCCCAGGAGTATGATCCCGAGGATGAAATGGTTCGGATCGACAACATTGAGATTGCAGAGCCCGAGCCGAGACTGTTGGGAGGATTGGGAGAAGATCCGCCTTTAAATGGCGGGACTCTCATGACCAGAGTGGGCAGGTAATGGCCGAAAAGAAAAAGCGGGTCGGCCAGCAGAAGCGGAAAAAGAAAGGCAGGGGTAAAGTTGATCGGGTCGCCGGAGGCATCAAGCAAGGCCGAAAATCGAGGCGACACATGAGGGGGCCACTATGATTATTCAATGCTCCGAATGTATTTACTGGCTGCCGGAAGAAAACAATAACTTTGGCCAATGCCGAAGGTTGCCCCCCGCTCCCGAGGTTGCCAAAAGTGGTGGGGGCCCATTTATCGGTCATGCAAATTACAGGGCAATATGGCTTTATACCCGCGATGTTGATGGATGTGGGGAGGGCAGGGCAGGGAAAAGACAAATGCCCAAAGAGGAAATAAGGAACCAGACAAGCATTAGAGAAGAAAAGAAAACGCCCCAATCCTTTGATGATATGGTGAGAAAGGCGAGAGTGAAATGACCGAAGCCCTAAAGTTTACCGAAATAAAATTACAAGCCGATATCCAATGGCTCGATAGGCGCTTTGAGTGGAGTTCGGGCGATTTGGCCTATAAGGGATTGCACCTTAATCGTGGGGCATCGGAAAGCGACCCCGGATGGTATGTCTGGAAATATGCGTGGTCAAATGGTAATCCGATAAGAATACAGGGGCCGATTGTTGGGGCATGGAATAATAGGGCATCGTTGGGTTGGTAAAAATGATAAATTCCGAAGTTAAAACCTGTAGATCACCGAGATGCAAATTCTATCTTCATACAGCAAGATTTCATCCTATTGGAACAATTGAAGACTGTGAAAATCATCAAATAGACCCCTTGTGGTCATATTTCATGGCGAAAAGGAGAAGGAAATGAAAAAACTGTATCCATTAATCCTGTTGGTTTGTTTGGCATTATTTCCCCTAAATGCCGTAAGCGGAGAAAAAGTGCTTCATGCGATTTGGGAACAAGCAATTCCCGAACCCAACGATCTTGATGGATGGAGGCTGGCATGGGCGGTTCAATCAGATCCGCAAAACTGGAATCCAGCAAATGAAATCGATATCGATTATTTGGGGGGAATATCTGGGGAATATACCACTGATTTTACCTTTATAAGCCCAGATGGTCAGCAAGTGATATATGTTTTTCGGATGCTTTCTTACGATACTTCCGGCAACAGGTCCGCCTGGACAATGGCTGCCGAACCCGTAACCATTGACTTTGAAGGTCCGCCGGGACCAACCGAGGGCAAATTCAGCATAATAATCAAAGTCATACCCGGAGAATAATCATGAGCAATTATCATATATTGGAAATTAACAAAACCCACAGGGGAATAATGGAAGCAATCACCGTTGTTTTTCATATTTCCATTCCAGACCAAACGAATGATGCCAATGTTCCATATCGAGAAGCCACAGCATCATTGGTCGATCCCGAAAATATTTCTGCCGTTCCTTGGTTAGAAAGCGATTTCCCGGAAGAATACGCGGATATTCAATCGGGGGCAGTATATGAAACAGCAAAAAGCATACGCTTGATTGCCGATTTGACCCCCATTCAAAAAAGAGACAGGTTGGATACTTATTACAACCATATTAAATCCGAACTTTTGCAAGAAATTCAACACAGACTATCCTTTTGGGGTTTCAACAGGGATGTCGCATAAGGAGATATATTATGGCAACAATTTCGGCATCATGGACCGAAAATCAGACCGATGTTGATTTTGATGATACCTCGCCGGCCGATACCGTTACCGCAACCGCAGGTTTAGATATAGCCGCTTCTGGTTATGACCTTGTGGTGGCCCAAATCAGTTTTACATGGGACGGTTCGGCGACCGATTATATCGAAATCGCCGTTTATGCAGATGTTAATTCTGGTGGTTCACCAGATACAATCCCATTATTCTCCCAAAGATTAGATGCTAACGCGGGCAATGCCGATAAGGTTAGCTTTGTGCTTGATGGTTTACCTTATGTAGATATTACTTTTGAGAATCAAAGCAACCAAGAAATCACAAGCCTTGATTTAGTTTATGCTGGAAGAAAGTTTGCGAGTGCATAATGTTTTCAGGTTGGCAAAAACCATTTAGGGGTACAAGGCTCAATTTAAGGCATCCGCTTGCAAGGGGATATATCGGGTGGATATTCAATGAATTGTCCGGTGGCCTTTGTGTTAGCGAGGGCGGGTCAAGGATATCAACGGTTTTTGCGGCAAACGCACCACGATGGGAAGCTAACTATCTAAATTTTGATACAGGCGTTGAATATCTTGAGAATGCAAACCTTTGGCCCTTTTTGAGTCCGGGAGGAGATTCGTTCAGTGTAACAATAAGAGATTCGTTCAGTGTAACAATAAGATACAGATCACCAGATAGCGCTGCCGTTAGGTATATGATCAATATTGATTATGGCACAGGGGCAACCAATTGGTGGGCATTTCAAATTGACAGTTCGGGAACTTGGGGTACATTGCTTGATGATGGGGTGGAATTTCAGGGAATAGCGGGACCAATCAATGTAGATGATAGTGAATGGCACATAACAACGGCGGTCGTAGATAGGAATGCTGGATATTGTTACCATTACCACGATGGTGCATATTACAATTCCGGTGTCATTACGGCTGGTGATGTCAATATCGCCAGTGGCCCCGTTACTATCGGTGGAAGGTGCGATCATAATAGTGCGAGAGATTACATCGGTGATTTAGAGTTTATTCATATCCACATGGGGGTCGCCCTTTCGGAATCACAGGCTTTATGGCTTCATCGCGAACCCTATTGTATGTTCGAGCAGCCGTCAAGGACGAAGTATTTTTATGTGGAAATAGGAGAGAGCCCATCAGAATCGGCTTCCGAATCTGCATCAGAGTCCGCCTCGGTTTCTGCTAGTGAAAGTGCTTCAGAGAGTGCTTCCGAAAGCGCATCAGAATCGGCTTCAGAATCGGCTTCAATTTCTCCTTCGGCCTCTGAATCTGCTTCTGAGAGTGCATCGGAAAGTGCTTCCGAGTCGGCATCAGAATCCGCTAGCGAGAGCGCCTCCGAGAGTGCCAGCGAAAGCGCCTCTGAGTCAGCTTCTGAGTCAGCTTCCGAAAGCGCTTCAGAGAGCGCTTCCGAATCAGCAAGTGAAAGCGCCAGCATCAGTCCATCCGCTTCTGAGTCAGCTTCTGAAAGCGCCTCCGAAAGCCCAAGCGAAAGTGCTTCGGAATCGGCCTCCGAAAGTGCCAGCATCAGTCCATCTGCATCTGAGTCAGCCAGCGAGAGCGCGAGTATTAGTCCTTCGGCCTCTGAGAGTGCCAGTGAGAGCGCTAGTCCATCAGAAACGGCAGCACCCGAATTGGTGGCGTTGCCGATTATATCATGTGATGGAATACATAGCATAGTAATGGGAAGGGCAGTAATCAATGGCTAAAGTATCAGTTATAATTCCGGGGCGTTGCGAGCAGTATTTTCAACAAACGATAGATTATGCCCTGAAAAACGCAACGGGAGATATAGAAATCATTCCGGTGATTGATGGCTATACCCCCGATCCGCCATTGAGAATTGACGACAACAGAATCAAGCCCATATTTCTCGATAAATCGATTGGCCAACGGGCGGCATATAATTTGGGCGTGAAAAAATCGACCGGCAAATACATTATGAAAATCGATGCTCACGCAATGATGAAACCGGGATATGATGAAATCCTTCAATCGCATTGCCCGCCCAAAACGGTTGTTTTGCCTGAAATGCGTCGGCTTAATCCCCATGCCTGGGAAGTCAAGCCAAGGGGTAAAACCCACTTCATGTATTTCGGCATTGATCTCTATTGCCACTTTTGGAGGGATTACCGAAAGCGGCCAGAAGCCCAATGTGAATATCCCGAGGTTATGGCGGGTCAGGGATCATGCTGGTTCACGACAAGGGAATGGAATGATTATATCGGCTTGCTGGATGAAAGGGTTGGATCATGGGGTAATGTGGGAATTGAAGTAAGTTTGAGGACATGGCTATGCGGGGGAGGCCAGATAGTCAACAAAAAGGCGTGGCAAGCCCATTGGTTCAGGCGGGATGATGGCGGATTTACCTACCCGATGGACGGCAGGCACGTTGCCAGGGCGCATAACTACACGCGAAATAATTACTATTTTAAGGACGATGCATTTCCCAATCAATGCCGTCCATTCAAATGGTTGATTGAAAAATTCGCCCCCGTGCCGGGGTGGGAAGTTTATTTACAGGACGAATATAAGCCCAATCGGGTAATTGTCTATTACACCGACAACAGACTGGACGAATCACTTGCAAGGGCCGTGCGGAAGAATTTGAAAAAAGTCGCTGGCCCGATACCGATTATCAGCGTATCGCAGCAGCCATTGAATTTCGGGAAAAATATTTGCGTTGGTGAAAAGCCTTATTTATACCGGAGTATGTATGAACAGGTTTTGGCGGGTGTGGAGGCCGCACCTCCCCAAAGCATTGTCTATTTGTGCGAGCACGACGTTTTTTACCATCCTTCGCATTTCAAGAAATTGCCCAAGGACGATCAAGCAATGTGGTTCAACACGAATCGGTATTTCTACGCTATGGGAAAAACCACATTTTTAAAAGCCCAGGGAATTAGGGCGTGGAGTCACGGGGTTGCATATAGGGAATGGATTATCGACCATTGCAAAAGCAGATTAAAGGAATGGGAAACAGACCCCAATGCAAGGAATGGGAAACAGACCCCAATGCGAAACTGCACATACGATTCTACTCATGGAAATCTGACAGACCTAACGTAGATATTCGACACAGCCAAAACCTTACGGCAAACGGGCATTACAAGGGAAGGTATTTGAGAAACAAAACTAAGGGTGTTGAGAACTTGCCGGGGTGGGGCAGGTGGAAGCATTTTTTATCAAAGGCCGGATGGAAACAACCGGTTAGCATAACGGGCGAGGAACAGCTTGCATAAAAACAGCATGGATCTCATGAGATATTTCAAGGACAAATATTTGTCAGAAAGGAAGGGCTGTACGATAATTGACATCGGTTCAATG
>SMTZ1_10007490_pt1 | contig 10924 bp, 9 predicted proteins | sample DeeMarSWOR136_30_FD_25667 | JGI IMG/M metagenome (IMG submission 25667)
GCTTTCCCGGGGCTTAGTCACCGCAGCGGCAACAGGCGTCCTCGCGGCCTGGGGCCTCCTGAGAAAGGAAGGCATAGAACCCGCACTCTAACATCAGACTCCGTATGTTGACGGGTGTTCGAACAATCCGCGGGCCCTCATGCCTCCTTGCGTTAAACGGGGTGATGTCTCTGGATAGTTGCTAGTTGGCATCATGTTACAATCCAATGTGATGTTTTGAGTGAACATATTCAATTATGACCTGTCTCGTTACCGGTTGATCGCTAAGAGCGCGCTTCGTTCAATGATGATCCCTTCTAACGCTTCCCACAGGGTCTCCCGGTTTTCTGAGGCTACCTCCAGTTCTGTATCGGTTATGTCAAAGGCCTCCATCAACCTCTTCGCCTTCCCTTCTTGAAGGCGCAAGACGTTGTCCTCCCTCTTTCCCGGAACGATGCCAGCGACCTTTGCTTCACTTCCCTTCACGGCGTCTTTGGTAGCGGCAATGACGACTACCGCGATTTCCGAGGTGGCCGGCTTCAACCCCAGCCGTTCGATGGCTTTCCGTATCTGTCGTTGACCCGAAGCGTAGAGGAGGACTTCGACTTCCAGGCTTTCGGATATATTATGGCCTTGTTCAAACGCGTTTAAGGCATTGAGGACGGCGAATAAAAGGTGTTTTTCGCCAGCGACGAAAGAGGCGTCCAAGACTTGAATGGGATTAGGCTCTATTTCTGTTCTGATCCGCGTAAAAAAGGTGTTGATGTTCGGGATTCTCACGTCCGTAAAGCCTTGAATGGAGAGGTATTTATTGAATTCGTGTAACTCAATCATTGCCTTGTGGTCCATACAGTTCGTTCACAAATCTTGTGACCAGCGTCTCCTTCAAGCCCATGTCCACGAGCGTGTTCTTCACCGCATTCAGGCTCTTGCCCTCGTCTACTAATCTGCTGCCTACCTTCTTCACTGTCTCATAGTACTCCCATGGAAAAATGATCCAGGCATCGGTTTCCCGAGCATAGAGGTCTGGCGTGAAACAGCTCCACGCCTTGTGATATAAGGTGACTGACTTCACGTCCTTGGCCTCGGTCATCAGGTTCTCCCAGACCAGTTGGAGGCTCTTTCCCGTGTCCGTAATGTCATCAACGACGAGGACCTGTTTGTCCTTCACTGAAACGGATACCGGCTGGGTGATAACTGGCTCGCTCACTGTCTTATAAACGTCAACGTAGAAGCCTACCCTAATGTTGGCGAGGGTAGGATTATCGAGGAGATCGGATAAGACCCGTGCAGGAAGCCATCCTCCCCGCGATACGCCGACAATCACATCTGGCTTGAATCCCATCTCCTTAATTTTGTCTGCGAGTTCTAAGAGCAGACCGTACACTTGCTCCCAGTCAACTGTCTCAAACTTGAGCTTTTCCTGCAAAGAAGGACGCCTCTGCTATGTGATGGTTACGTGGGCTATTCGTTCCTGAGGATGGACAGGTTCCTCTCGGGGCCTACTGAGATGAGGTTCACGGGGACCGCTGTCCCTTCTTCAATGTATTCGATGAACCGTCTACAAGCACGAGGCAGGGAGTCATACCCGTTCTTCACGAGGGTGAGCCAGTCCTGTCGCGAACAATCGTTCCAGCCCTCCACTTCTTCGTATATGGGGCTACACTCCGAGAGGATTCGCATGTTTGCTGGAAAATCCCGGAGCTCCTCTCCCGCGTGTTCGTATGCAACGCAAATCTTGACGTTTTTGAGGCCGCTGAGGACATCCATCTTCGTGAGGGCGATGCTTGAGACGCCGTTTACGCGGATGGCATAGTTCACCATCACCATGTCGAGCCAGCCACAACGGCGCGGCCGCTTCGTTACCGTCCCGTATTCGCCGCCCCTTTCGCGAAGATACTCGTCGATACGGCCTTTCAGCTCGGTGGGGAAGGGCCCTTCGCCAACCCTGCTGGTGTAGGCCTTCACCACGCCGATCACGCGATCGATCTGGGTTGGCGGGATTCCCGAGCCCGTGCAGGCTCCTCCTGAAACGGCGTTCGAGGAGGTGCCGAAGGGGTAGATGCCGTAATCGATGTCAAGGTGGGTTCCCTGCGCTCCCTCAAGTAAGATCCGCTTATGGTTGCGGGTGGCCTCGGAGAGCAGGGTAATCGTGTCCGTCGCGTAGGGCGCGAGGTTGGCGCCGTACTCTAAACACGTCTCCCGTAGCTTCGCTTTCGACAGCGTCACGTCTTGACCGTACGCCGCGAACACCCGCTCCTTAATGGGGAGGAAGGCGTCGAGTTTCTCGTTCAAGGCCCTTTCATCGAGTAGGTCGCAGACCCGTATTCCGAAGCGCGCGACTTTGTCGCTATAGCATGGGCCAATGCCTCGCTTGGTTGTTCCCGCACGCAGCCGTCCCTTGAACTCTTCTTCAATCCCGTCCAGGCGTTTGTGGTAGGGCATTACGATGTGGGCGCGGTTACTGACGTGAATCTTTGCGGGGGTAATCCCTCGACGCTTTAAGTCGTTTATCTCGGCGAGGAGGAGTTCGGGGTCAATGACGACGCCATTCCCGATGACCACTGTCTTCTCGCTTCGGAGGACGCCGGAGGGTAGCAGGCGGAAGGCGAACTTTTCGTTGCCGACGATGACGGTGTGACCCGCGTTTGCGCCCCCATTGTATCGAACCACGATGTCCGCGTCTCGACTATAGTAGTCCACGACTTTGCCTTTTCCCTCGTCGCCAAATTGGGTTCCAACGATCACTATACACGACATTTTTACGCGTCATGTATCCAGTCATCAGAGGCTTTAAAAGTTTTCACACCCTTTGAATGCTTTAAATACTCGATTGTTGAGAAGATAGTGGCGGAGGACGTGATCATGCCCATTCTCCCCATAGATATGGGTCGTTATGGCTCTCGTGCAATGAAGGCGATCTTTGACGAAGAGGGTAAACTCCAGCGACTTCTGGACGTGGAGGCCGCCCTGGCCTGGGCGCACGCCGAGGTCGGTGACATTCCCAAGGCAGACGGGGAAAGGATTGGCGCGATGGCTTCGGTAAAACATGTGCGCCTCACTCGCGTGAAAGAGATCGAGGCCGAGATAAACCACGATGTCATGGCGGTCGTTCAAGCCCTGTCGGAAGCCTGTGGCGCAAGTGGCGCGTACGTTCACCTAGGCGCGACGTCCAATGACATCACGGACTCGGCGACCGCCCTCCAGCTTAAAGACGCGATCGGCCTCATCAAGGAGAGACTTGACGTCCTTGAGGGCGTCTTGATTACGCTAGCGAAGGAAAATAAGGGAACCCTGATCATCGGAAGGACCCATGGCCAACACGCGGTCCCCACCACCTTGGGCTTCAAGTTCGTGGTGTGGCTGCGGGAGGTCGCCCGCCACCTAACCCGCTTGGAGGAGTGCTCTGACCGCGTCATCGTTGGCAAGATGTCTGGCGCGGTGGGCACGCAAGCGGGGTTCGGCCCCAAGGCCCTTCAAATCCAGCACTTGACGATGGCGCGGTTGGGGATTCAGGCCGCCGACGTGTCAACTCAGATTGTCCCGCGGGACGTGTACGCCGAGCTGATCTGCCTCTTCGCGAACCTCGCCTCCTCCCTCGACAAGTTCGCACTGGAAATTCGCCAATTACAGCGACCTGAAATCGCTGAACTCGCTGAACCCTTTGAGCGGGGAAAACAGGTAGGCAGCTCGACGATGCCTCACAAGCGCAACCCCATCTTGTGTGAGAGAGTCTGTGGGCTTGCAAAGATTCTTCGGAGCCTGACCCTCCCCGCCCTGGAAAACGTTCCCACATGGCATGAGCGGGATATCACCCAGTCCTCAGCCGAGCGCTTCATTCTCCCCGAAGCCTGTATCCTCCTCGATTACATGCTTTCCCTCATGACGCGCGTGCTCCAACACCTTCACATCGACCGCGAGCGGATGCGGACGAACCTAGACATAACCCAGGGTAGAGCGATGTCCGAGAGCGTCATGCTCACGTTAACGAGGAAGGGGCTGGGGCGGCAGCGGGCCCACAGCCTCGTGAGGGAGATTGCCCTGACGAGCGAGCAGGAGGGCACATCCTTTAGAGACGCTCTCCTCGCCACCCCCGATATCCGGAAAGTGTTGTCAGAGAACGAGGTGGATGCGGCCTTAGACCCGGCGAACTATCTTGGGACCGCGTTGGAGCAGATTGATGCCATGATTACAAAGACGGAAGCGGAAAGACGACAGACGTAAACCCCTCAACCAAATCGGGTCGATGACTGTGACCCTCCCGTACTGAAGCCCGTGAGGAAGGCATTTAACCGCCGATCCGCTGCGCTCGTTCCTCCTCTACCCCGCCATACGGAGCGAGACACATAAGCTTAAATCCCGTACCCCGTCTTGTATCCATCGAGGTTATGATACTTGAAAATTGTGGACATCAGACCTTTTCCTACCCCCCTCGTCGGAAAGGTTCTTGGAAAACCCCTCTTCAGGGACGCCATCAACTACATGGGCGACGTCGTCCGATGGACCTTCACCGAGATTCTCACCGATGACGGCATAACGGGGATCACCCCCTACGATATCTCGCCGGAGATGCTCGCTCTTCTGAAGCCCGCCGTCATCGGAGAGGACCCGATGAACATCCAGAGGATCTGGGACCGGATGTACTGGAGCTGCTTTAACCAAGGACGAAAGGGCTTGCCCATCATTGCCATGAGCCGAATCGACATCGGCCTGTGGGACCTCATTGGAAAGACGTTGAAGACCCCGGTGTACCAGCTGCTCGGCGGCTTTAGGGACCGCGTTCCCGGATATGGCAGCGGAGGCGGCTTATCCCTGAGTCAGGAGGAGCTGGTTAAGGAGCAGATGGGCTGGGTGGAGGAGGGCTTCAAGGCGGTTAAGATGAAGATCGGGCGACGAGACGCACGGGAAGATATCGCGCGGGTGAAGGCTGTTCGAGAGGCGATCGGACCGGACATCGATCTCATGGTAGACGCCAACAATGGGTGGTCGGTCACAACCGCCATCCGCGTGGCCAAGCGGCTTGAGCGGTTTGATGTGAGATGGCTTGAAGAGCCCGTGATCGCGGAGGACTATGACGGCTACGCGAGAGTGAAAGCTTCTACCGAGATCCCCATCGCGGGAGGCGAGAGTGAGTACACAAAATTCGGGTTTAAGGAGCTTTTCCTTCGACGCTGTATCGATGTCTGCCAAGCAGACGTGGGAAAGGTGGGCGGAATCACCGAGTACCTGAAGATCGCGGCCATGGCTGAAGCCTTTAACCTTCCCATGTGTCCCCACGGCCTCGGCCTCGTCAGTGCCCACTGCGTCGCGGCAACACCGAATGGCATGATCGTGGAGTTCTTCGACGCCAACCACTATCCAAACACCACCCTCAGAACCTTCCAAGAGGAGACGGGCCACAGGTTCATGCCCCACAGCATCCACCCCGTCAACGGATGGATAGACCTGCCCAAGGTCCCAGGCCTCGGCTTAGATCCCGATCTGGACGCGATCGAAGCGTACCGAAAAAAGTATGGCCACCTTGTTGAAGACATAGCTCGAAGAACACAACGTCCCGTCAATAATAACCTATACCTTTCTCTATAAGGTAGTATAGCTAACTAGCGGTAAAGTCATTGTTCTCAAGATGGAGGTTCTAGGAATAGGCTGGTGGGCTTTTGCTCTGAACCCTGAAGGTAACCCGTTTGCCATATTACAGGAAATGTAAGCCAGATAGCTAGCTAATAAAAAAACTTGACTAGCTAGATGAATCTTTGATGGTTAGGGTTGAAAGTAGATGATTTCGATATACGATGTTGGAAGTGTCAGAGCATTAGTACTGGACTTCTACGAAAAAGCATGGAAATCTACGGATGCGATAAGAAGAATTTTTGAGTAAATCGGGTACGAACTGACCACGGCAGCAATTACCACCGTTCCTCTATTGCAGAACTTCAATAACATGGATACACTATACGCGAGATCCAACACACAAGCGGGATGCGGTCTATTTCGTTCACCGGTTATCACGGTCCTTGAAAAAATATGTACCGCAAACGGAATAATGTTTGAATCCTTTAGTATGGGTCTGCTTCGTTCAAAAAACTCCCTACGAACCCCTGCTGTCGTTTACTGGAACACATTATGACGTATTTCTGACCTGAATTTGTCTTCATCAACGGTCTTACTATATGAAATGGGGGAAGCAATAGGCTCCACTATTGAAGGAGCGATTAACGAACTGCGAAGGCTGAATGCACTTCCTCACAACGTAGTGGCTCTTATTGGCGCGGCGTGTATTGATCAAACGAAAAGTCGCTTGGACATTGTAGCCCTTGGCTTGAACGTGGTGATTGGCTCAAGGTGGAGATATGATATAACTCCGGGTCTAACCGAATACTATCTCACTCACGTCTTGAACGATGGTTGGACGCCTCTCTCTCCAAAGGATTGGGGTCGATGCATATTGGGTATGATTGATATCGCTGCAGTAGCCTCCTTTATCGATTGGATACGAGAAACTCTACAGATTTCTCCTAGTGATTAAAAATGCTTCATCAAACTTGGTCCAGTAAGATCAATGAAAAAATAATCAGCCCTCGAAGCTAGTTAAACTTGATGCGTTCTTCGCAGACTTTCCAACTCCATCACGCTAGCTGATTAATTAATTGCGGTAAAGATTGTATTTGAAAACGATGTCTTTAAGATTAACACTGAGGTCAGAGGCTACTACAAAACACTTCACTACGAGAGCAAAGAATATTTCATTGAATTCACTCAATCCCTCATAGTTTGCTTGACCCTTAGAGATAACAAGATCACAAGTTTTAACCCATCCCGCGACATCCTGAGAGCGTATCTTAGGGCCCGTGTCCACTTCACCATTACTTATTGTCAGGAAGTTGATGTTAGGAAGCTTGTCTAGGCCCACATATAACGCGTCTTCAAGCGTTGCATCGTTAATGATGGGGCCTCCTTTTACCACGAAGTTAAGTCTCTTAAAGCTCTTTATCTTCAACATAGACTCTATCAATAGTTTATCTAAGCATATTTCTCCAGCATTATCAGCAAAGAAGAGAAGAGTATCCGCATCCTTCAATTTTTCTTTGAATTTCCGATAATCGTCGATAGCAAACGTTTTCTTAGAAACGTTTCTGATCGTTTTATCTAAATCGAATTCGCTTAACGCTCCAAAATCGATAATGTTTCCTGCTATCGCCAACGTCACAGCGGTTCTGAGCGGGTCTTCGCTTTCATTAACCATGCTCGTAAGTTTAGAGTATCGATCTAGCACTAAATCATTACTAGCTTTCTTCACTTCTCCGTATGGATCAGTGACCTGTGTAATCTTTCTAACAACCTTGTGAACTTCATAAGCCATCTCTATTGGTTTGAAATCCCATGTTAACTCTAACAGTTTCTTAATAACCTCCCTCAAAACTCGCTCTTGGAGGTATTCATTGCCATGGATAAAGCGTACAGCCTGCAACGCCTGTCTCTGAAAACAAGGAATACAGTCAAAATTCATTCTCACACATGTTCACCTTTGATAATGTTGCTTTCATCAATATCTTTTCCCACATCTTTCTTCAATGACGATAGGTCGCTAATGGATGCATCTAGAAGCTAGCTACGAACTCGCTAGCAGATATATAAATTATGCTCATGACGCTTTTTCCGACGTATCTCACGCATTAGAGACTCCCGAAGAGCGAGTTAGGTTACTTCCTAACAAAAGAAATGACCTATTAAATAGTTTTAAAAATAAGGTGGGTTTGGCGTTCCCATATTTAAAAGCTAACGGCATTCATCCTATAGACCGCTAGCTAGCTAACTAAGCGTGAAATACACATGTAGAATTATTATCAGTAACACAATCAAGGGCATGATCTCGCTATGAATAAGTGAAGTTGAAGGCTTATTAGTTTTCATTAAAACCACAACCAGCAGTTAGCTGTATGTACTTCAATTAATAGACTCTTTGAAACTCGGTTAGTGATTGAACGTTAGACATTGGGTTACTAATGTGGAAACCTACGCCAAATATTTACAATCAAAACTACATTCATAACCTTCCATACGTTTTGGCGCGTTTAGTGTTCCACTCATAACTACCAAGGTAACCCCCCTCTCGCACCCAAAATTACCTACGCAAAACCAAACACCGAATAGGAAAACCATAAAAAAATGAAAATTCAAGCCCAACCCGCTGAATAAATTCACTAGCTAGCTATAGCTAGTGAGCGTGCGAACGACCTATAAGCCACGAAGCACATATGGCTGGAAATGCAGCCTAATCAGGAGAGGCGCCAGATCAAGCCGGGTATCCGCGTAAAAATCGTCTTGAAGCAGCACCAGCGGAGCGGTAAATTAACCGATGGTATCGTCAAGGAGGTCCTCACCAACAGCGCAACTCATCCCCACGGAATCAAGGTACGACTTACAGACGGTAAAGTCGGCAGGGTACAATTAATAATCAAATAATTTAGTAGCTAGCTAGCACTTATGCTTGTTTCCGCATCCTATATTTGTGGTCTGGAGGCTTGTTTGCGTATGGAATTACTGGCTCCTGCGGGATCTATGGCAGCGTTTAAGGCTGCGCTTCTTGGGGGAGCAGACGCCATCTATCTTGGCGGCAAATCGTTTGGGGCTAGGCGTCAAGCCGCTAACTTCACTGATCAGGAACTCGATACTGTAGTGAGAGCAGCGCATAAACGGGGGGTCAAGGTCTACGTTACCGTAAACACGTTGATAAAGGAAGGGGAATTTCCATTGGTCTTTTCGTTTCTGGGTTATCTGGAATCAATTGCTGTCGATGCCGTGATCCTTCAGGATCGGGGTCTGCTGCGGTTGATCCAGGACACGTTTTCTCTTCCGGTTCACGCGTCTACTCAGATGAACATCCATTCGCCTGAAGGCGTTGTCTGGGCGGAGAAGAACGATGTTAGGCGGATAATCTTGGCCAGAGAGCTTCGTCTGAAGGAGCTTGAAAAAATCAGGGAGGTCACCCGCCTGGAGCTTGAAGTCTTTATCCATGGAGCCCTTTGCTACTCGTTTTCTGGTCAATGTCTTTTTTCCAGCGCCGTGGGTGGACGAAGTGGAAACCGGGGACTCTGCACCCAACCCTGCAGAAAGCGATACACGCTTGGAAGGGATGAGGGTTACTTGCTGAGCACAGCCGATCTTTTCGGAATCGAGGCAATCCCCGATCTTCTTCGACTTGGGATTGACGGGTTAAAAATTGAGGGGCGGATGCGAAGTCCCCTCTACGTTTACCTCACTTCAAAGATTTACTCCAATGCGATCCGACGAGCCGAAGACGGTCGATCACCTCTTATAACTCCACGCGAAAAGGAGCTGCTGGAGGTCGTATTCAATCGCGGCTTCAGCAGAGGCTACCTCACTGACTCCGACGTCATGCATAGAGCCTACGCTGGCTCTCGTGGACGGCTACTTGGATCCATCAATTTCGACGGGAAGATGATCGCGATCAAGGCCAATTCTCTCAGATCACATGACGGGATAACGTTATACCGACAAGATGAGAAGGTCGGAGGCTTTGGAATCCAAAAAGTTGAGCGGGAACAGGGGTTTATGATCTTACGTCCCCCCTTCAAGCTTCCGAAAGGGGAATATCAGGTGTACAAGACGAAAGATCGCGACTTCGATTCGATTCAAAAACAGATTACTGGGATGACCTTGTCTCCTTCTCCCGGGCAAACAAAGGTACGACGATTCTCCTTCAATCCTATCCGCCGGGACGCGGCGAGGGGCGATTTATCCTTTTACGTGTCCTCTCTTAAATCCCTGGAAGCTGTGATCCCGTACGCGGACAGAGTCTATTTTGACTGGAATAGCCGGTTTCCAGACGCGTACGCCATGTGTGATCAAGCGGGAGTAGAGTGCGTGTTGATTTTGCCGCGGCTTTCCTTCAGTATACCCCCTACAGAAGCGGAGAGCCTGATGGTCTGCTCCGTAGACCAATTTGAGGCTTACTCGAGTCGAAAACTCTATGGACATTACGCCATGAATTTTTTTAACAGCCTTACGATTCCAAACCTGTTCCAGTATACGCTGTCCGTTGAACTCTCAAAGGATGATATCGAGGAAATCGCACGCCATTACGCTGGACGAATGGAGGTGATGGTGTTCGGGAGGATCGAGTTAATGATCTCTCGAGATCCTTTGTTGTGTGAAGGCCTCCTCATCGATCGGAAACAAAAACGATTCCCAGTTTATCGGGATCGATTTGGCTTCGTTCACATCCTTGCTTCGTCAGACCTCTTCTTGTTGGATTATCTCGGCGATCTGGAGAATATGGGCATCAACTCGTTTGGAATTGATCTCCGAAGAAGGGATCCTGCGCTCTCTGAACTTGTGGCTAAAGTGTTTTACCAGCGGGATCTTCGCCAAAAAACCGTTATAAAAAAGAGATGTAACTCAATAACAGCCAGACATTACCTGAGGGGAGTCATCTAATTCCTATTTGAACCCCCAATACATAAATGATATGCACTTCTTTCTAACAGCGGGTAACTGATTCGGACTAGCTAGCAGCAGATATGTATCGCTTCGTGGAATGCACAACACTCAACGAAGAACCCCAGGAGAACCGAAAGCGAGATCGCACTCTGGTCAAGGTCATCGAAATCCTCAGCAAAAGTCTCAATGGATGACGTTGAGGCAGAGAGCTGGGGTGACATAAAGCAGAATAACCGTTAAATAGGGGACTCCCACGATCTACCTCGCCTACGGTGAAAGCCATGTATTCGGAAAGTCACGGGCATCTGCGCAATCTGAGTGACGCGGTTATCGAACACGCCCTCACGCAAGCCACCGAGAGCGGCGTGGAGATCGTGCTCACTGCAGGGATCGATCTTGCCTCCTCGGAGCAAGCGATCCAGCTTGCGCGCAGATTCCCGGTCATCAAAGCGTGTATCGGTATTCATCCTTGGAACGCGGATCA
>SMTZ1_10007493_pt1 | contig 10921 bp, 6 predicted proteins | sample DeeMarSWOR136_30_FD_25667 | JGI IMG/M metagenome (IMG submission 25667)
AATAAAGCTGTCATTTCGAACGGAACGAAGTGGAGTGAGAAATCTGTATATCTTATAATATCAGTTCGTTAATCAGATTTCTCGCTTCGCTCGACATGACAATCTTTCCTATTTTGCAGATATCTAATAGGACTTAAATTTAAAGGAGGTGATGTATAGAAATAAAAAAAATCGCTAAAATTTAATCAATTAACACTTAACTATGCCGGGACATTATTTCCTGGTAAATGTTATGTTGAAAAAATAAGGAGTGTAACTATGAAGAAAATACTGCTACTGACTATTGCCGGTTGCCTTGTAACTTTCGCTGCTGTTCAGGCCCAAGTTATTGCCGATTTTGAAATTGAAGCTCAAGGGACTCAGGGATTTGCCGATAATGGCTGGACTAATGGTATAGACGGTGTGACCAGAATAGCAGATCCCACCGGCCGGAGTGGGGGTGTACTTGCTGTTGATTTTAATGCCACCAAAGACTGGCGCGGTACCTTTGCAAAGACTAATTTTAGTCCAGCAAATGCACATGTCATCAGCTTTATGGTTTATCTGCCAGGTACTTTTCCAGACAGCGGTATCGTTCAATTAATGGCTCAAGACAATTCTAACTGGTTCCATAACACCCGCGACTACTATGCCGTGGATTTAGGCAAGGAGAAATGGATTGTCGTGAATTTTGATCTCTATTCACGTTCCCTTGTCGATACTCTCAAATTCAATCCTTATGATCCTAATCAGTTCGGCTTTTTCGGTGTGCAGTTGCAAGCTGGTCCCAGCGATACCGTTTATGATGCTACTTTTACAGGTCAGATACTCTTTGACGAGCTCACGCTTTTGGGTGATGAACCCAAAGCCATCTCTGACTTTGAGGTTGAGGCGCTGGGTTTGGATGGTTGGTATAGCCCCGATTGGGGTCCCGGTCTTGTAGAAGATGGTCTACAGCGGGTAGCTGATCCGACTGGTGAATCCGAGGCTGTGCTTTCTGTCTCAATGGATGCCGCGCTTGGGACTCGTGCTACACTTGAGAAGGATAATGTGAGTATTACAGCCGAAGATCATGTTATCGGCATCAAGATCTGGTTGCCTACTGGTTTTCCCGATGGTGCCTATGTGCAAATTGTTGGACAGGATAATATTTATTGGGCATGGAATCCGCAACTGTATTGGGGCGTAGATCTGGTGAAAGACCAGTGGAACGAAATCTACTACGATGTGCTGAGCAGGTACACGATTGATAACTCGAACTTTGATCCTTACACCAATGGTATCTGGGGCAAATTGCTTATCGATATTGACAACAATACCACCTGGACTGGATCATTGTATATCGATGACATTGTGTATCATGGACCTGCTCCGCCACCCACTGCAGAGTTACTATCGCCCCCAATGACTGCAACCGCCGGCGTGAGTACGGTGACTGATCCATTCACGGATGCAATTTTGTACCATAATGTTATCGAATGGACTGATCTGTCTGCCGATATTGGTGAAACCTATAATCTCTACTACAGTGAATCCGGTAAGATTACGGATGTAACAGCACCCGGTGTAATTCAAATCTCTGAGCAAATTCCAAGAAACGTTGAAGTCTTCAATCATCGGATGTATACGGTAAACGGCGAAGAGAAAACAGTCTACTATGCCATGACTGTCACCGGTGTTGACGAAGGGCAAGTTGTGGAAAAGCCAGTCCGGGATGGTATCAGCAACAGTGATGCTGTGACGGCAAAAACCTCACTGCTGTATGAAATCCCACTGGTAGAATCATTTGATTTTGCGGCAGATGCATATTTGGACGAGTTTGAAGATCTTGCCGAGACCTTCACTCGATGTATGCTGAGAACTGAAAGGCCGGCTGGAACACATGGGGATGAATGGGATGTAAATTCAACGGATTCTAATTTCAAAGGATATATCGTTATGGACGCTGAAAATATATATGTGGGTATGGAAGTCGTTGATGACGATCCCACTGGAGCGGGACAAACCTGGGAAGGTGACGGTTTTGATGTGTTCGGCGGTCTCTACGATGTTGCCGCTCAAACATCACTCTTTAAAGGAACCGATGCAACGGGCGCTGGTCAAGGTGGGTATCGCATGGGTCCTCCTATCAATCAGACCGATCTTTTACAGATCGGAGGTACCCCTTTTGCTCCTGATGGACTTGTATATGCCCAAGAAATTCTTCCGAATGAAGGCTACATTGTTGAATTCAAAATTCCATTCACTGCGATGAACGCACAATTTGGTCCTGCTGGTTCTCAATTTACTCCTGTAAGCGGAATGTTATTACCACTTAAAATTGATATTAATGACAATGACCCGGCAGTTGAAGATCCTGGTCGAAGTATGCAACTTCACTGGGGTGGCCCATCAAACTTTAGTGACTGGATGCGGGCAGAAGCATGGTTTGCTCCAGTTATTTTAACAGACACTCCATTGCCGCCAATTACTTCAGTTGAATCTCCTGAAGTACCCGTAGCTCGCACATTTTCATTGAGTCAAAATTATCCCAATCCATTTAATCCAGGCACAACGCTGAACTATCAGCTTCCGCATACCTCGGATGTAACCATTGTGGTATATGACCTGCTGGGCAAAGAAATTCGAACCCTGGTTAATGAGAAAAAACCGGCTGGATCCTATACAGCCAGATGGGATGGTGCCAATGATGCCGGTCACCAGGTAGCAAGCGGCATCTATTTCTGCAAGATGATCACCTCCGATTTCACAAAGATTCAAAAGATGACGCTCTTAAAGTAAGCTGTCTCATATTCTATTGGAATGATAAAGGGGTGATCGATAGCAATATCATCACCCCTTCCTTTTATTTTGATTGTATCGGAATTTCAAACTTTGGTTTAAAGCCATGTAAAAAAAATCTTACAAAGAGAATCGGAGTTAACAGAGTTTCACAGAGATTTTTTTTGAGGCTATAAAACTCCGTTTAAACTCTGCTTCTTCTGCTTCTCCTTGTAGAGGAATTTAGATATCTGTAAAATAGGTTAGAATGTCATTTCGAGCGGAGCGAGAAATCTGGTAACGAATTGTTCTTATGAGATATACAGATTTCTCACTCCACTTCGTTTCGTTCGAAATGACAAGAAAATCTTTATTTTGCAGAACTCTATAGAGGAATTACTAAAGGAGTATTTGAATCATGCGTCGGTATTTAATTTTAATCGGTTTCATAATACCCACCTTATTATGGGCGCAACTACCCAACCTGACGAACGATAACCCCTATAGGAGTGTAGCAACACCGACCATAGCGGTGCTGAGTACCAATACAAACCAGGTGGGACTTTATGAGAAATTTGAAGCCATCCTGCTGTTGCAGGGAGCTGTCTACCAAAATCCTTATGATCCCGAGGAAATCGATGTGCGCGCGACTTTTAGATCACCAACCGGGAAAAGCTGGGAAATCTTCGGATTCTATGACAATTATAATAATCGAAACCAATGGAAGGTGCGCTTTTCACCAAATGAGATTGGTATCTGGAATTATTTGCTTCAAGCCACGGATACAAGCGGTACCGGGTATAGTGAGGAATATACCTTTGAAGCTGTGGCTTCGGCGTATCATGGCTGGCTGAGAGCGTCGTCGGATAATCCCCACTACGTCATGCATGATGATGGCACATCGTTTTATGGTGTAGGGGTATCCTATCCTTGGTCTGTTAATAACGGTTCAAGTGGACTGGCTTCTCTTGAGGCTTCAGGGGCCAATATGTTTTATTATTGGAATAGCACGTACGATATGGGTTTAGGCCTCATCGAGTCAATAAATTCGGGATTGGGACGGTACGATCAACCCAAGTGTAACCGCATCGATCAAATTCTGGAGTGGTCAGAGGCAAGGGGATTGAAGATGATGCTTTCTATCTGGCCTCATGATTATTTGGATGCGAGTGTCTGGCAAAAGCGATGGGATCAGAATCCTTATAATCAAATCATCAGTGCAGTAGAATTTTACGCAAGCGAAGAAGCCTGGATCTATCAGGAAAAACAGTACCGGTATATCATTGCCCGATGGGGTTACAGCCGGAGTTTGGCAATCTGGGAAAGTGTGTGTGAAATTAATGGAACTGATGGTTGGGCTTATGGAAACCACACCGATGCATTGAACTGGGTAGAGAAAGTGCATGATTTTTTCAAACAAAACGATCCTCACGGACGTCCCATAACAGTCTCACAAAGTGGCGGTCTCTACTGGTCAGACGGCTATGAAATCGTCGATCTGCCCAACGTTCATCTTTATGAAACCGGTTGGTCGTCACATTATGCGAATGATCCTTTAAGAAGCAGTCTCTGGATTTATGGTAACATTGCACAACAATTCTGGCAGGATTTTGATAAACCGGGTATCTACGGGGAAGCAGGATATTATAATAATTATGGCGGTTTTTCTGCTGGCTCGAATGAATACATCATTATGTATCATAACGCTCTTTGGGTGACGTGGGCAAGTGGTCTTGCCGCGACACCGTTGTGGTGGGACTTTGCTACCAAAGCAATATTTACATCAGATTTGATGGCACAAATACACTCTTTTTCAAAAATAGTTAAAAACATTGACTATGCACACATCCCTTATGATCAGGCATCCATATCAGTCTCGGAATGTGATGCTTATGCAATGGAAGGGGATTCGGTGGCTTTTGGCTGGATTCGGGACATTGATGGTAATGATGTCTCGGGGCAATTGTTTTTGTTGGAAGGACTTGCCGATGAATCTTATGCAATTATATGGATAAATACCTGGACAGGTGATAGGATCACAACAAATATGCGAGTAAGTCAGGACGGGCAATTAATCGATCAAATACCGCAGCTCACCCAAAACACCATGGATATCGCATTTATAATTCAATCTGCCGAGAGTGGTGATATACCTGAGCGGCTTGAACTCATCGCTTATCCAACCGAACTTTATAGCGATACATCATACACATCACAAATTACCTGTTTTGTTCTGGATGCACAGCGTCGAATTTGCAGCCAGGCTGACAATTCGGTTACATTTACACTACAAGGTCCGGGAACATTGGAGGGCGCCAATCCTGCTGTACCCAATAATGGTGTGGTTGGTATCACATTCAGGGCAAATGACCATGCAGGAACAGCCCAAATCATTGCATCCTCATCCGGATTGATTTCAGATACGCTAAACATTGTGGTCCAAAAGTTTCTGCATATTGATGATTTTGAGGAATATACTTCAGATGAAGACCTACAGAAAGTTTGGGAGAAACGGTATGGTACTGATACTGATATATTTTTAGAATCGTCTATTGTTGGGGAAGGACAGAAGTCCATGCGTTTAGAATACAACATCGGCAATGGAAGTCTAACTTATGCTGGTGTTTCCAGATCTCTCATTGGTGAATTTAGCAATGCCAATTTCCTGACGTTTTGGTTGATACCCAACGGCACCGGGCATTCACTCACTATTCGTCTATATGTAGATGACACTCGATACTGGTATTATATCTATGCAATGGATGGCACCGAAGCTACTACTGTCACGATCTCTCTTGATGATTTTAAGGCGAATTATAGCGCGACGTACCTGGATCGGACATTATTGAAGTCGATGATACTTAGTATTGATAAAGGCTCAGGGGATTGGGGAAACGGAACCCTCTATTTTGATAATTTTAAATTCTTAGCTAATTATGACACTTATATTGAAGAGAAGGAAGTTCGGCAGATACCTGAGAATTACATTTTATATCAGAATTACCCCAATCCGTTTAATGTGACGACTGCGATTCAATACGATTTGCCTAAATCCAGCCATGTCACGATTGCCATTTTTAATGAAACTGGTCAGCTTATTAAAATCCTGCTCGATTCACAGCAGGATGCTGGACGATACAGGATCTCGTGGGATGGCTCGGATGTGGCATCAGGTCTTTATTTTATCCGAATGCAAGCGGGTAATTTTGAAATGACCAGAAAATGTTTATTATTGAAATAAGATTTTATACATAAATCTTCACCACAAAGTCACAAAGCAATCAGGAATCAATAAAATGAATAACTGTTTAATTTTATACTCAGTTTTAAAAATATTATTTAGTGTCTGTCTGAAAAGTATCAATTATTCTTAAAAGCTGTCATTCCGAACGAAGTGAGGAATCTAACTTTTACAAAAATATTGGACTTACAGATTTCTCCCTTCGGTCGAAATGACATAAATTTATTTTCCATACAGACACTATTTAATAAATATGAAATAAGGTCTAAATTTTTCAATAAGTTTTATCTTCGTGTCTTAGTGGTGGGTGAATATCTCAGATTAAGTATGAACCACAGAATTAGCAAAATATGCAAATCTGGAGCCGAAGGAAATCGTTAATCGAATATAGGCAATGCGAATCATATTTTTTAATCTTTTTTTATTTCTTATTGGATATACGTCTTCTTTTGAAATGCAAAATCAAAGAATCCTTGAAGAAATGGAAAAATCGCTGAGACTCGAGTTGTTGAATACCTGGTACCCCATTTGTGTGGACACTGTTTATGGCGGATTTCTCAGTTATTTTACTTACGACTGGCAGCCAAAGGGCTTTCAGAATAAATTCTTAGTCTCGCAAGCCAGGCACGTGTGGACTACTGCGGAGGCTGCCAAGTTTTTTAAGGACGACAGCTATCAAAAAATGGCAGAGCATGGCTTCCGTTTTTTACGAGATAAAATGTGGGATAAAAAGAATGGCGGTTTTTTTATGCTGCGAAACCGCCAGGGTGAGTCAATCCAAAGAGCTTATGGAGATGATAAGAGCGCTTATGGCAATGCCTTTGCCATTTATGCACTGGCGACTTATTATGCGATGTCCGGTGATACCTCTGCCCTGAATCTCGCTCAAAGAACATTTTTCTGGCTGGAACAGCACAGCCATGATCCTACATACAAAGGGTATTTTGATCTGATGAAGCAGAATGGCTCCTGGTATAGCAAAACCGATTCAAAACTGAATCCCCGTCGATTGATCGGGGCTGGCTTGAAAGATCAGAATTCTTCCATTCATTTGCTGGAAGCCTTCACCGAGTTATACCGAGTCTGGCCCGATAGTCTCCTGCGAGAGCGTCTTCTTGAAATGCTGACTTTAATACGAGACACCATAACCACTGAAAAGGGATATTTGACTTTATTTTTAGAAAGGGATTGGACGCCTGTATCCTTCCGTGATTCATCTGATGTAGAGCGGAGAGCCAACTATTTTCTGGATCATATTTCCTTTGGTCATGACGTTGAAACAGCATACCTGATGTTGGAGGCTTCTCATGCTTTAGGAATAAACTCTGATCCAAAAACTTTAACTATCGCAAAAAAGATGGTTGATCATGCACTGGCAAAAGGCTGGGATGATGAAAATGGAGGATTTTATTACCAGGGATATTATTTTGATAATTCAGATTCTATCACAATAATCAACGAAGCGAAAACCTGGTGGGTGCAGGATGAAGGATTAAACGCTTTACTACTAATGGCTAAATTATTTCCGAACGAAAAAAAGTATGAGGATGCATTCAAAAAACAATGGGAATATATGAAAAAATATCTGATCGACCATGAGCATGGCGGCTGGTACATGGAAGGTCTGGACAACAGCCCTGACAAACAGCAAGCGCCTAAAGCTTATGATTGGAAGGCGAACTATCATGATTTTCGCGCGTTGATGAATTGTATAAAAATGTTAAGATCAGAATATGAATTATTAAAGTAATTCATAAAAGTCCACCGATTCCATCGCTTAGAACGATGGAATCGGTGAATAAATTTCTTTTAGGAGCAATGAATATGCAAAAAGAAATCAGACTCTTTCTCTGTGCTTTTATATGTCTGGCGTCACAGGCTTTATCACAAGCGATCGACAAAACCGAACTCGCTAAAGGCATGAGCTTCATTGAAACCAAAATTTATTCTGCTGAAGATGATGCTAAAATTTTGAAGCTTTATGAAGGGCTGCGCGTGGCTGATGTTTCGGATGGAATGGACATTGTTGGGCTACCAGGCGCCGGTTTAGTCGATCCAGCAATTCATGCCGATTGGCTTGACTTAGATAATTTATCGCATCAATTCAGGGGGATTGCTGTTACAGCTCGATATGTACCAACTCAGCGACCCGATAGACCCAAACCTGGGGAAGAATTTGGAGAGTGGGAATCCAATTTCTATAATAGGTATTCCAGCGAAGCCTTTACGAATTTGATCAGACCAGGTACCGTCGTCGTTATTGATGACGTCGAGGAAAAGGATATCGGCTCCATTGGCTCGTACAATATTCTAGCCTGGCATAAGCGTGGTGCTGTTGGTGTAGTCACAGATGCCAGCTCAAGAGACACCGATGAAATCGCCATTGAAAAGGTCCCAATATATTTGCGAAAAAAGGGGCGTGGCATTCGTCCCGGCAGAAATGAATTAGAATCCGTCAATCGACCGGTGGTGATTGGCGGCGTTCTGGTTTGTCCAGGGGATATTGTGGTAGCTGATGGCGATGGCGTGATTGTCGTCCCTCGCTACGTTGCTGAGCAAGTAGCAAAATATGCTCGTGAAATTCTCGATAAGGATAAAGCCGGTCGAAAAAGCTTATACGAAAATATGGGCAAACCAATGGATCGGACGGTGAAATGAAAATGATAAAAGCTTTATGACATCGTTGATTTAGTCCTATTTTGAAAGATTTGGTAACGTAATTATTGAACCTGCGTACATTGAATTTCTATAAAATATATTTAGTGCCTGAACGAAAAGTCCTGTTTTTGTCATTTCGACCGAAGGGAGAAATCTGGTTAACTTACTAATTTATCGGGATATAAAGATTCCTCGACTCCGCTTCGCTCCGCTCGGAATGACAGGTTTTACTGGTTTTCGTTCAGACACTATTTATACCTTACTGAGAGAGGAAATTGAAAAGTATCTCTACAATATCTAAAATGATCGATCATTCACTGCTTCATCCAACATATACCGATGAATTCTTGCGTACAGAATGTTATCTTGCAAAGGTATTAAACGTAGCCTCTGTTTGCATTAAACCTTATGCCATCGGTTTAGCCAAAGAAATTCTTTCTGGAAGTACCGTAAATATCGGCACCGTGGTAGGTTTTCCGCATGGTAGTAACAGTATCCAAAACAAGATAACAGAAACGGAATGGGTATGCAAACAAGGTGCTATCGAAATCGACTTTGTCGTCAATATTGGAAAGGTATTAAGTACGGATTGGGAATATATTTCAGAGGAAATTAAATTGATAAACGAGACTGTAGTATCATATAATGCTATCTCAAAAGTAATATTTGAAAACGATTATTATGATACAGATGAATATAAAATAAGATTATGTGAAATATGCAATGAACATCAAGTTGCATTTGTAAAGACTTCAACGGGTTATGGATTTGTTAAGCGAAAGGATGGCACTTATGCCTACCAGGGAGCCACAGATCATGATATCAAATTAATGCGAGAGCAGTGTTTACCTGAAATTCAAGTGAAAGCTGCAGGAGGGATTCGGACTTTGAATGACGTATTAAGAGTTAGCGGTTTAGGTGTTTCACGAGTCGGTGCTACCGCAACGAAAGATATTATATCCGAAGCAATAAAGTGCGGTTATAAATGACATAATTTTTGTTTGAAATAATGGGATCGGGTTTCTTTCCTGCGATCTTGATAAATTATTAAAAAAATTTACAGGAGAAAAAACAATGGAAAAGATGAATATCATTGTTGACCAATTAAAGCAGGTATCTACCCTTTATTTGGGATTCCTTCTTTGTATTTTTTTGCTTTATGGCTGTACGCATCAAAAGCCGAAAGTTACTGTATCGCAATTCAAATTCAACTTCAATAACAGTACCTATCGCATCCGGTCTATTTCTTCAGCGGATAAAACCCAATCCTACAACGAGATAATTGGCGAAAAATTTATGGCTGCTGATTATGACCAGGATCGAGTCATCGACAGTATCCTTTTTGGAGAGGTGAGCCTGGGCGAAGCACAACAGGTCTACGAATATGGACTTAACGAGGTGTCTAAAGAAAAAAAGTTACATGTAAGAAATCCCAACACCAATCGCTACCTGCATGAAAAAAATGACATCCAGCTTGAAATTAGAAGCTTCCGTCCCGCCAATGGACAGCCGTTCAATGAATTCAAAATTACTGATAATCGTCCCTTTGTGCACCCTGAAATCACAGTAATTGTTGATCATAATGCCGACGGCAATTTAGATGAAGTGTTAAAAGGCTCGGTTAGCCTGGAAAAAGCTCAAGCCAAGTATGAGGAAGCAATAACAGCCGGTTTACAAAAAGGTGAATTGGTCAAAGCCAACGGCATGATTCTGGTAAAAGAGAAATAAAAAAAATGATTTATGATTATAGATTAACGATTTTTGATTTACGAAGGATTTACCTGCTATGACCAGACGCGATTTTTTAAAGACAAGCGTATCTTTTGGAGCAATGTCGCTTTCAGGTATAGGAGTTAATTTTTTAGCTAACTCTAAAGCATCAATGCTAAAATTTCCTCCCTATCGAGGTTTTAATCTATTGGCAAAATTCAGCGGCTGGGGTCCAAGAAGAAAATTTAAAGAAGAAGACTTTGAAATCATGGCTGAATGGGGATTCGACTTCGCCCGCATACCGATGTCGTATTGGACCTGGGCTTCCAAAGATGACTGGTACAAGATTGATGAAGAGGTGCTAAAAGACATTGATGAGGTGATTGAATTAGGGAAGCAACATAAAGTTCACATCAATCTTAATTTTCATCGGGTGCCTGGTTATTGCATCAATGGCCGCGATCTGGAGCCTGTGGATCTGTTTGACGACACTCCCGAAAACATGCAGAAAGCATTGGATGCGGTCGTTTATCATTGGAAGCTTTTCGCTCAACGCTACAAAGACATCCCCAG